>Ga0209445_1001786_pt1 | contig 11273 bp, 9 predicted proteins | sample MarorgKNORR_S2LV_4_FD_188223 | JGI IMG/M metagenome (GOLD analysis project Ga0209445, IMG submission 188223) | Marine microbial communities from the Southern Atlantic Ocean, analyzing organic carbon cycling - NADW_A/KNORR_S2/LV (SPAdes) (version 2) | ecosystem: Environmental > Aquatic > Marine >...
GAAGAAATCCAGGCAGAGGAAACGGAACCAGCTGAAGTTGAAGAGGGAAGTTCAGAACCCGAACCTGAGGAAGTATCTGAAGCAGCAGTTGATGAGAAGGAAGAAACTCAGGAAGAAGCTGTTTCTGAAGAAGTTCAAGATGCAGAAGCTGCACTGGTAGAGAAAGAAGAGACTGAAGCAGAGCCTGAAGTTGAAGAAGTACAAACATCAGAAGAAATCCAGGCAGAGGAAATGGAACCAGCTGAAGTTGAAGAGGGAAGTTCAGAACCCGAACCTGAGGAAGTATCTGAAGCAGCAGTTGATGAGGGAGAAGAAGTTCAGGAAGAAGCTGTCGCTGAAAAAGTTCAAGACGCAGAAGCTGCACCGGTAGAAGAAGAAGAGACTGAAGCAGAGCCTGAAGTTGAAGAAGTACAAACATCGGAAGAAATCCAGGCAGAGGAAACGGAACCAGCTGAAGTAGAAGAGGGAAGTTCAGAACCTGAACCTGAGGAAGTATCTGAAGCCCCAGTTGATGAGAAGGAAGAAACTCAGGAAGAAGATGATGCTGAAGGAGAACAGGAAGTCCATATGGAGGAAAATCCCAGTACCGATGGAAAAACCGATGGTGAAGGACAGGAAAAAGAACCTCCAAAATCTGCTGAAAAAGAAACTGACTAATTTTTATTTGCTTAAATGGAGGGGTGGCAGAGCGGCTTAATGCACCGGTTTTGAAAACCGGCAAGGGTTTATGCCCTTCGGGGGTTCAAATCCCTCCCCCTCCGCTTCGAAAGCTATAAAAAAATACTTGGAGAGGTGTCCGAGTGGCTTAAGGAGCACGCTTGGAAAGCGTGTGTGCGTTCACGCGTACCGAGGGTTCGAATCCCTCCCTCTCCGCTGTTTGATTGGGGGAAAGCTCTTTGGAAGGAGGGCTTTTGAATTTATTTGGAGCAAGTGTGCACTGCAAATTGATTTTATACTCCCCTAGGGGTAAATTGAGAACGTGAAAAGGAGATGATTATGAAGAAATTTTTATTTATTGCACTTTTTCTATCTGTTATGTTTGGACAGCAAAGAGCAACAACTGATGATGAGGAAATAGTAATTCTAAATGAAGACGGTTCTTGGCAGTATCAAACGGGTGAAACAGGAAAGAAAAAAGATGAAGGAACTGTCAAGGATGAGAAAGAAAATGGGATATGGATTACTTTGTATGAGAATGGACAGAAGAACAGTGAAGGTACTTACAGGGGTGGGAAAAAAGATGGAGAATGGACTGAATGGTATACGACTGGGGAGAAGAAAAGCGAAGGAAATTACACGGATGGGAAAAAAGATGGGAAATGGACTGAATGGAATAAAGATTGGCAGAAATCTGAAGGAACGTACACGGATGGGAAAAAAGATGGGAAATGGACTTATTGGGAGTTGTACGACAATGGACTGAAATTTAAAGAAGAACCTTACAATTATGAGAAAGGAGATTGGACATGGATTTCTTTGTATGTGACCGGGCAGAAGAAAAGTGGAGGGACTTTTAAGGATGGAAAAAAAGTTGGAGAATGGACTGTATGGTATACGACTGGGGAGAAAAAAAGTGGAGGAACTTATAAAGATGGAAAAAAAGAAGGAACATGGACTGAATGGCATAAGACTGGGCAGAAGAAAAGTGGAGGAGATTACACGGATGGTGTAAAAGATGGGGTATGGATTTCTTTGTATGAGGCTGGGGAGAAAAAAAGTGAGGAAATTTACACGGATGGAGAAGAAGATGGAAAATGGACTTTTTGGTCTCCAAATGGGAAAGAAAGTTCGGAACTTTCTTTCAAAAGTGGAAGAAAATGGGAGGGGATATATACTAAATGGTATACTAATGGGCAGAAGTGGTCGGAAAGAACTTACAAGGATGGTAAGACAGTTGGTTTAGGAACTATATGGTATGAGACTGGACAGAAGATGGAAGAAGGGATTTATGAGGATGGAGGGAAAGATAGTTTATGGACTTTTTGGTTTGTGAATGGAAAGAAGAAGTCGGAAAGAACTTACAAGGATGGGAAAGTACACGGAAAGATGACTTTATGGTATGAGACTGGTCAGAAAATGATAGAGGGAAATTTCAAAGATGAGAAGGAAGAAGGAATATTTACTCGATGGTATGAAAATGGAAAAAAAGAAAGCAAAGGAATGTACAGGAATGGAGAACAGGAAGGAGAATGGACTTACTACAATAAAGAGGGAAGAATTAAAGAAGTAAAAGACTACTTAAGAGTAATCAATGAAGACTAATCAAGAATCGCTGAATTATTTGATGAAATAAAATGGAGTATCAAAATTAGACTAAGGAGAAATGAAATGAAAAAGTTGTTTATTTTATTTACACTTATTTTATTCGTTATTACCTGTGGTAAAGACAAAGATAACATCAAAGATGGTTATTTTAGTTACCCCTACGATAATGGTCAGTTACATATGGAAGGAAATCATAAAAATGGAAAGAAAGACGGTAAATGGACTATCTATTTCGAAAATGGACAGATAGACAATATTCAACACTACAAAAACGGAAAAAAGGATGGTAAATGGGTTTGGAATTATGATAACGGGCAGATAAAAATGAAAGGAAACCACAAAAATGGAAAAAAAGATGGACAATGGACTGAATGGTCCACGGTTGGGGAGAAGAAATATGAAAATACTTACAAGAATGGAAGCAAAGATGGTAAATGGACTACCTACAATGAAGATGGAACGATAAAAACAGTAAAAGAGTACTAACCAACAATTACAAATTAATTCCTCTTAGCAAATTGAAGAGATGAAGAAGACATTATCACTTATAATTCCTCTCTTCTTTCTTTTTGTTGGTTGTGAGGATGAACAGCAGAAAGATTGTGTTGGAGTTGAGGGCGGAATTGCTCAAGTAGATAGTTGCGGAGTCTGCGTAGGTGGTACTACTGATGTGATTGCGTGTGTGCAAGATTGTGCTGATTCCTGGGGTGGAAACAATATTTGTGGGTGCACAGATTATACTGCTTCCAATTATAATCCTGAAGCAACTTATGATGATAGCAGTTGTTTATTTCATTTTTCTCTTATTGACCTAAATCCTAATTCTTCAACCTCTGAACAAACTATTGGCCCTGCTGACTTTTTAGGTGATGTCTGTATTGTCTTTTTCGGGCATGAATCCTGAGGGACCTGCAGAAGCCGGTTCGGCTTCCTGAACAGTATTTATCTTGATTTAGTCTCACAAGACGTTTTAGATGTACATGTTATAGGTGTTGGAAAGGATCAGTACAATGGATATCTTAACCAAATGGTTGATGGGCGGATACTTCCATGGACAGAAGATTTACAAAGTGAAAGTTATCCCGTATGGATAGGTTGGGGAGCCGGACAGAGAGATGTTTATTTTTTAAATCGTGATGGTGTTGTTGATACCACTTTTAATATTACTCCCTATTATCCAGACGATCCGGAAGATTATGTGTATATTATGAATCTGATATTGGAACTTCGGACCGAAGATGCTCCTTCTTCCGGCTTGATGCTGATTTCAAAAAAATAATTATTTTTTAATAAATAATATGGAAATTTTATGTCCACTGGAACAATAGTACTTGATAACCAACTTCGGGATTATCTGCTGAATGTTTCAGTAAAGGAGCCAGAGGTCCTTCGGGATCTCCGAAAAAAAACGGAGAATCTTGAATTTGCCCGGATGCAGATATCTCCTGAGCAGGGGTCATTTATGGCCTTCCTGGTTGGAATAATCAATGGAAAACGCACCCTTGATATTGGTGTTTTTACGGGATACAGCTCTCTTGTTGTTGCCTTAGCACTTCCTGAAGATGGGTATGTAACTGCTTGTGATATAAATACTGAATGGACTGATATTGCCAGGAAATATTGGAAATTGGCACAAGTTGAAGATAAAATTGACTTACGGATTGCTCCAGCTCTGGAAACGTTGGATGAGTTGTTAACTAATGGATGCCGGGGGACATACGATTTTTCCTTTATTGATGCTGATAAAATAAACTATCAGCAGTATTATGAAAGGTCTTTAGAGTTGGTACGGTCTGGCGGATTGATAGCAATTGATAATGTATTATGGGGAGGGAGCGTAATAGATGATTCCATTCAGGATTCATCTACAAAAGCAATCCGGGAATTCAATGAGAACTTAAGTTCCGACCCAAGAGTTTCCATCTCAATGGTCCCTATTGGGGATGGTTTGACATTAGCGTGTAAGCTATAAAAATGTATCAATCCGTTTTTTCTTAAAGGATCAAGGATTCCATTCTGGATGAATGATTCTACGCTGTTTGATCATAAACTGGTGATCAACTAATTTCAGGCTGTTCAATTTTTAATTCTTCATTAGTTTTTAATTAATAGGTAAATGAACTCAAAGAATCCCAGAGTCAGATTTGCACCCAGTCCAACCGGGGAACTCCACCTTGGTGGAGCCAGGACAGCCCTGTTTAACTGGTTGTTTGCAAGGCATCATGATGGTCAATTTCTCTTGAGAATTGAAGATACTGACAAGGCACGCTCAAGAGAGGAATTCACTCAACAGATTTGCGACTCTTTAAGCTGGCTTGGCCTGGCCTGGGATGAGGAGCCTCTTTATCAATCCAAGAGGGGGGATCGCTACAGCGAAATGATCAATATTCTCCTTAAAACTGAAGATTCATACAGGTGTTTTTGTTCAAAGGAGGAATTGACTCGAAAACGGGAGAAAGCACAGAGCGAAAGCGGTGGCTATATGTATGATGGAACTTGCCGAGCTCTTTCTGAAGAACTCATTTCTGAAAAGTTATCGAGTAATTACCCCTTTGTTGTTCGATTAAAAGTTCCCCGGAAAGTACTTAAATTCCAGGACCATATTTATGGCAAAATAGAAGTAAATACTGAAGAGATTGATGATTTTATTGTTGCTCGTTCAGATGGAAATCCAACTTATAATCTTGTGGTAGTCATTGATGACCATGACATGGACATTACACATGTGATTCGCGGGGAAGATCATGTTTCGAATACACCAAAACAGATTATGATCTACGAAGCTCTTGGGTTTCCAATACCGGAGTTTGCCCATCTCCCAATGATTCTTGGACCCGATAAACGCAGGCTAAGTAAGCGCCATGGTGCCGCCGGTGTGCAGGAATACCGGGACAATGGATATCTTCCGGAAGCTTTGATCAATTATCTTTCATTGCTTGGGTGGAATCCTGATACGGAAAAAGAAATTTTTTCATTACATGAACTGGCGCAGTCTTTCCAGATAAACCAGGTGCAGAAAAAACCCGCAGTGTATGATGAAAAAAAACTCCACTGGATCAGCGGTCAGCATATCTTCAATTCTACAGCAAATGACCTTTTTGAAGGAATCCGAAAGATAAATCCGGACTGGCGTGGAGATGAAGAGGATGAATTCCTGATAGAGGTAATCGAACTCATAAAATTACGGGCAAAATCTCTCACTGAACTGGAGGATATCTCCGAATATTTTTTTGAAGATCCGAAGTCGTATGATGAAAAAGCTTCCCGGAAACACTGGAAGGATGAAACTGTTAGCCCATTAGTCCGGCAGTATTGTGAAACATTGAACACATTGGATGAATGGACTGAGGATGGGGTGGAACAGGCTCTCCGGAATGTTGCAGAGGATGAAGGGATATCTGCAGGAAAATTGATCCACCCGATTCGGTTATCATTGAGCGGCCTTCCTGCTGGACCATCTCTATTTTCCATGATGGGGCTATTAGGGAGGGAAACGTGCCTCAGACGTCTTGAATCGGCCCTTCAGCGCTTTCCATTGCAGGAGACGTGAAAGAAAACTGAGAATGGCTGCTGAAGAAAGATTACCTGTGAATTTCATTGAAGCTGTTATCAATGAAGATTTGAAAACAGGGAAACATGAAGGACGGGTCCACACGCGGTTTCCCCCCGAGCCCAATGGGTTTCTTCACATCGGCCATGCAAAATCTATCTGCCTGAATTTTGGTATAGCCGAAAAATATGATGGTGGCCTGTGCAACCTCCGCTTCGATGACACCAATCCTCTCAAGGAAGAAGATAAATATGTGAATTCCATTATTGAAGATGTAAAATGGCTGGGATTTGACTGGGGGGATCGTTTGTATTATGCCTCAGATTATTTTGATCAATTATTCGATTATGCTGTTCAGCTTGTTCGGGATGGAAAAGCATTTGTATGTGATTTGAATTCTCAAGAGATCAGGTCATATCGAGGCACTCTCTCTGAACCGGGGAAGGAAAGTCCTTATCGAAATCGTTCTATCGATGAAAATTATGATCTTTTTTTGTGCATGAAATCGGGAGAATTTCCCAATGGTTCCCGAACATTACGGGCAAAAATTGACATGTCTCATCCAAATCTGAATATGCGGGATCCTGTCATCTATAGAATACTGCATGCATCACATCATCGAACGGGAGACACATGGTGTATTTATCCAATGTATGACTGGGCTCATGGGCTTGAAGATTCCATTGAAAGGATCACCCATTCCCTGTGCACGCTTGAGTTTGAAGATCACCGTCCCCTGTATGATTGGTATCTAGAACAGCTGGGGGTGTATCACTGTCAGCAGATTGAATTTGCCCGGCTCAACCAGAATTATACTGTCATGAGCAAGAGGATGCTGCTGGAGCTGGTTGAGGGTGGGTTTGTGTCTGGCTGGGATGATCCCCGAATGCCTACAATTTCTGGATATCGGCGTCGGGGATATACCCCGCAATCCATTCGGAATTTTGCAGAAAAAATTGGTATTGCAAAAAGGGATAATACAGTTGAAATTTCTTTGCTGGAACATAGTGTTCGTGAAGATCTGAATAAACGGGCTCCGCGGGTTATGGCTGTATTACAGCCTCTGAAAATAGTGATTGAGAATTACCCTGAAGAACAAACAGAAGAATTGGCTGCCGTAAACAATCCTGAGAATCCTAAGGCGGGAACCCGTAATGTTCCTTTTTCACGTGAGCTGTTTATTGAGCGGAATGATTTCATGGAAGATCCTCCGAGAAAGTTCTTCCGATTGGCACCCGGAAGAGAAATCCGTCTGCGGTATGCCTACTTTATCACCTGTACTCAGGTTATTAAGGATGAGAACGGGCATGTGATTGAAATACGATGTACCTACGATCCGGAAACGAAAGGTGGGTCTGCCCCTGATGGACGGAAAGTGAAAGGGACTATACATTGGGTTTCAGCCAAACATTGTTTAGATGCTGAAGTTCGTCTTTATGATCGTTTATTTTCTGTTCCTAATCCAGGAAGAGATGGTGATTTCAAAAAGGATATCAACACTGATTCTTTACAGGTGTTGACTCATTGTAAAGTTGAGCCCTCCCTGAAGAATATAGATCCAAGTGTGACGGTCCAATTTGAACGGAAGGGGTATTTCTGTGTTGATTTTGTGGATTCTTCCCCAGAGCATCTCATCTTCAACCGTACTGTACCTCTTCGGGATTCCTGGAAAAAGATCGAAAAAAGTCAACAAAAAGATAATAAATGAAATTAGGTTTATGAAAATAAAGTCTGGAAACACACAGTTAAATCGGGTTACTTTCAATATTATGTCCCAGAGAATTCAAAATATGCTCAAATTATTGTTAGCCATATTTGTTGCCCTCAGTATCGGTTTTGCTAAACCAAAAATCAGCATCTATCTCATAAAATTTGATAATATCCAAAATGACCAGGTCACTGAATGGCTGCGGGATGGTTTTCCAGAATTAGTACGGGAAGAGCTAATCAAAAATGGAGGAATTCAAATAAGGGGTCATGCAGACTTGGAAAGAGTTATGAATAACCGTACGTTGCTTCGGGGAAATCGTTCAAAGCAAAGAGACCTCCTTTTATTAGGGAAATATGACCGACAACTGGATGAAATTAAAATTAGGGTTCAACTGGTTGATATTGCCACCTGGGAGGAATTGGATAAGCGGAGTCTTACAGGAAGTCATCAAGATATTTCTTCTTTGAGTAATCGTTTAGTTGAAACCGTTCGTACAATGCTGATGCCTTTATTACCGATAAAAAAAGATCCTACCTTATCCGTATCACAGTATCGTACCTATGGAATGCCGGATTTTGCACAGGAATTAACGAAGTCGATTGATCATGGAATTGATCTTATGGAAGAATCCATGGATCTTATTACAGGCGCTAAAGGAATACCTACCGATACTGATCCGGATATCACTGGTGAATGGGTATTAGATTTGAATGTAGATAATCAGGAACAAGAGAATCCTGAGAATGAAATAAATACCAATATGCTTATTCAGGTACTGGAAAATCTCACCACATCACCTTACAAAGTTAAATTGAGTAAACCCAGATTTGAGTATGATACTGGAAATGATGAACAGATGAACGTCGTTTTGTCTGTGACATATTCTCTGAAGGAAAATATTATCAAGGACATGCTCACAACCCTTCCATATTCCGGTTTAAGGCAGGATGGATCTTTTACGGTTTTCATGTTTGATAAGGACAATTTTAATTTTCCTGCACATTTAACGGAACGATTCAAAACCGGAGCTCACCGGGCAATACCGGTTGTAAGGTTTTTTAATAATGAGGGTAAAATTGTGGTTGTCATTGTGGATACCCCCGAGGTTCACTGGTATTCCAAAACCAGTAAAAATGTCCTGTTTATCCCCACACACCATTTTTCTCCATTGATTGATTTTACTGTAGGCGGATGGTCTCTTCAGATTGCTATGGAAACAGTCAAAATCTCGGTTGATTATACCTTTACAATGAGCTTGGGTAAAATCCAACAACTTGGGAAAGTAAGTTTGAAGTTCATTCCTGAAACTGAATTAGGTGGATTTTTAAAACCGTTTAAACTGGAAAGCAGTTGATTATGAAAAAAACAATGCTCATGATAATTTATTTGGTCATGATTGTACCTATAGGAGCAAAAGTAGAGATTGAAAATAAATTACCTGAAATGTCATTAAAAATGCTTAATGGTAAATCAACTAATATTTCATCATTTTTAGAAGATGGCCCCATATTAATCAATTTCTGGGCAACCTGGTGTGCTCCCTGCATCAAGGAGATGAAATATCTGGATAAGTTTAATAAAAATTACGGTGAATCGGGATTCCAGATCGTTAGCATAAATACCGATACTCCCCGGAGTTTATCAAAGGTAAAATCTTTTGTAAAATCACGGGGATATTCTTTTGAGGTCTTGACAGATCCTAAATCTGAATTTATAAGAAAAGTGGGAGGAAAAGTTTTACCTTATCTTTTACTGGTAAATACAGATGGTACAATTTTTAAACGTCACATGGGGTATAATCCTGGTGATGAGATTACATTGGAAAAAGAAATTTTAGAAATGATAGCCTTAAATTCTGCTGATGAAGACTCGAAAGAAATTGTTAATGAAGAAGAAGATTTGAAATCTACTGATGAGAAATCTGATGAGGCTCCTATCTCTGAATAAGTTATTTTATATTTTCATATTTATTTCTCTTTCCGCCGCACAAATTGATTACACCATATCTCATGAATTAAAATACGGTGATGGAAAAGAACTGCTTAATGGGCAGTATGTACCGTACAATTATTTTGAAAATTTACTGGATATCAATCTGTCCTACTCACGATTTAATTTATATGAACAATGGGAATATAGTGATCCTCCTCAATTTGGTTATCCACTGCAAAAATTAAATAAGGCATATCTTGAGTACGTTGATGATAATTTGATGGTAAAATTAGGTGATATTTACACATTGTACGGTCGTGGATTAGGATTGAATTTATTCCAGGATCAATCTCTGGATTTTGATAATTCACTGAGAGGTGTTGAATTTTCGTATAGTAAAAATGAAGGGATGAAATTTTTTGGTTTGGGAGGAAAGGGACTATTTGAGTATAAAAGTTCACCCAGTAGCCGGTACAATAATAAATCTATTTATAATTCAATTACAGCTTTTGGAGCAGAGATTTGGCTTCCCTGGATATCAAGCAATGTACTTGTGTTTAACATAAACCAGGACATTGAGACATTATTGGTTGGTGGATACATTGAGAATAAACACGTAGATATTGATAACTTTGGTTTGAACGGAATCTGGGGACCGGTCGATTTTTATTTTGAAAAGTCCTGGCTGGATTGGACCATTGAGGGAATACTTGATGATTTCGATAATCCGATTAATCATAAAGGAGATTTTTTATACACCGCTCTTTCTTTTGATTTGTTTGGTTTTGGTATTACTCATGAATATAAAGATTATGATGCTGAGGATTTTCTGTTATCCATTTCAAATCCGCCCATTGTATTCAGGGAATCAGCCTCAACTCTTGTATCGAGAAGTCTCCACATAATTAATTTCACGGATGAGGTTGGGCATCAAATTGAAATTATGAAACGAATTGGTGAAAATTATAATCTGCTTTTTAATTATTCACTGTCTCATCGAAATAATGGATTTAGTCAAAAGGTTTTTAGAGCAGTTGATTATGTTGTAATTCCGTTTGTTGGCGACACCATCCTTACTGATTCAACGGTTGAAACAAAAAATAATTTAAGTTCTTCAATGGATATTTTGAAGTTTGATCAAAATAGTTTTTCTTTTTTCCCCTATAACCAATTTTATATAGAATTGGATGGGTATCTTTTCAATGACAAATTAAATTTTAAACTTGGATACGATTGGAAGAATGAAATTATAGCTTATTCGAATAAAAGATCCTATGATTATTCTATGGTATCGAACGAAATACAACATCTAACCGATACAACTCTACAATTTAATAATACGTATGAATATCAAAAGGTATTGACACTTCCAAATCAATTTTCTTATAATTTCGGTAATGGAAGTTCACTCTCATCTTATTTTGAATTCCAATGGATATCAAATAATTTTAATAGGGATAAAGTGTATCTCGATTCAGTTGATGTATCTCTTACGTATACAGATGAAGTTTACAACCGGTACTTTACGTTATCGTACCGGCATCCAAGCAAATGGACAATAACTGCAATTTATGATTATAGTTCTTTTGACCCTACAAATCCGGACGGTTTTAATACGAATCCGGATGATGATAATTTCCTTGAACATGGATTAAGACAATTGGGTATAGATATAAAAAATAAGTGGTTTGGTGTCGAGTTTTTGAAGGATTTCAGTAATAATCACCAGTTTTCAGTTTTTTATGGTTCTGAAGTTGGCGGATTACGCTGTGCCAATGGTGTATGTGCCTACCAACCGCCATTCATGGATGGATT
>Ga0209445_1001792_pt1 | contig 11262 bp, 10 predicted proteins | sample MarorgKNORR_S2LV_4_FD_188223 | JGI IMG/M metagenome (GOLD analysis project Ga0209445, IMG submission 188223) | Marine microbial communities from the Southern Atlantic Ocean, analyzing organic carbon cycling - NADW_A/KNORR_S2/LV (SPAdes) (version 2) | ecosystem: Environmental > Aquatic > Marine >...
AGAAAAAGCATTAAAAGTGAAAACATCTGAAGATATTATAGATACTTGTGGTACCGGAGGTGATGGAAAAAATACTCTTAATATATCTACAGCTTCTTCGCTTCTATTGGCCAGCATGGATATTAAAGTTGCAAAACATGGAAATAAAGCACTTTCATCAAAATGTGGTTCAGCAGATGTTCTAGAGAGATTAAAAATTAACATTCATTTACAACCAGATGGAGTCGCTAAAAGCATAGAAAAGAATAATTTTGGTTTTATGTTTGCTCCAAATTACCATTTAACTATGAAGTACGTTGCTCCTATAAGAAAAAAAATTGGTTCAAGAACTATATTTAATTTGCTAGGTCCGTTAAGTAGCCCAGCTAACGTAAAAAGGCAAGTGGTAGGGGTTTTTGCAAAAAAATGGTTACTACCTTTTGCAAATGCTTTAAAAAATTTACAATCAGAACATGCGTGGATAGTTCACAGTGAAGACGGTATGGATGAAATTTCTCCATTTGCAATAACTAATATTGTTGAATTGAAAAATAATAAGATTAACGAAATCAAGATTGATCCTAAAAAAATCGGGGTAAAATTTAATAATCCTGATAATTTAAAAGGGCAAGATGCTGATTACAACGCTAATAAGATAATAGATATTTTTAGTGGAAGTAAAAATGAATTTTCCGAAGCAGTATGTTTAAATTCAGCTGCCGCTCTTATTGTTTGTAATAAATTTAATAAATTTGAAGATGCATATGAATTTTCAAGAAAATATTTAGAATCCGATAAAACCTTAATTCATCTAAAAAAGATTCAGACCTTCTAAGATGGAAAATGTATTAAAAAAGATTATTAACAAAAAAAAAGAAAGGATTAAAATTTACAAGAAAGAACACCCTGAAAACAAACTTTTCGAAGATATTAAAAACATAAACAATTTCATTGATTTTAAAGATAAAATTAAAAGACGAAATTCAGAACGTAAAATTTCTATTATAGCTGAAATTAAAAAAGCGAGCCCATCTGCTGGAGAAATTATAAAAAATTTTAATCCTCTTAATATAGCAAAAATTTATTTTGAAAATGGAGCCTCTTTTCTTTCTGTTCTTACAGAAGAATATTTTTTTTTAGGTAAACTTGATTATATAAAAAATATTAAAAGCAATTATAAAATCCCTATATTATGTAAAGATTTCTTTATTGATACTTATCAAGTAGCTTTAGCTAAAAGTTTTGGGGCTGATTGTATTTTGATAATCTTATCTGCGGTTGATAAAGTGCTTGCTAAAGACTTATGTCAAGCTGCGAATGATCTAAATATTTCAACTTTAATTGAGGTTCATTCAGAAAAAGAAGCTGAAATTGCTTTGTCTTTTAAAGATTCTCTTATTGGAATAAATAATAGAAATTTAAAGACTTTGGAAGTTTCTCTTAATACATCTGTGAAACTTTCTAAAATATTAAATTCTCACCAAAACCCATTGATCTGTGAAAGCGGAATACATTCAATTGACAACATAAAATTTATAATAGATAACGCTGGAATTTATAATTTCCTCATTGGAGAATCGCTTCTCAAAAGCCAAGACATTGGTTCAAAGCTAAAACAATTTACTCAAATAAGCCTTTAAAATTAAGGGTTTTTAAGCATTGATTTAAAATTAGAACTTTTATAGAACGATAAATGTACGATGTTTGTTCTATGTTAACTAAAAAACAAAAAAACCTGCTTTTATATATAAATAAAAAGATCAGATCTACTGGAGTTTCGCCTTCATATGAAGAAATGAAAAATTCCTTAAATTTAAAATCAAAATCTGGAATCCATAGACTCATCACTGCTTTAGAAGAAAGAGGCTTTATTAAAAGACTTGCTCACAAAGCAAGAGCACTGGAAGTTTTAAAATTACCCGAAACAGCTAGTGCGAATGATATTTATAACTCTTTCTCACCAAGTGTAATAAAAGGCGGATTAGATAGTGATAATCGAAAAAACAATGTAAACGAAATACCTGTATTAGGCAAAATTGCAGCTGGTACCTCAATTGAAGCAATACAGAACGAAGTTAGTAGAATAGTTCTTCCACAAGCATTAAGTAATAAAGGAGAACATTTTGGTTTAAAAATTTCCGGCGACTCCATGATTGAAGCTGGAATCAATGATGGTGATACGGTCATTGTTAGAAAAACTAATACCGCCGACAATGGACAAATAGTAGTTGCTCTAATCGACGATCATGAAGCCATGCTTAAAAGAATAAGAAAAAAAGGTAAAGTTGTAGCTCTTGAAAGCGCAAACAAAAATTATGAAACAAAAATTTTTGGCCCTGATAGAGTAAAAATCCAGGGTGTCCTAGTATCTTTATATAGAAACTTCTAAAAAAATAGTCTAATAATCATTTATGAGTTTAGTGGCAACAAGGTTTGCTCCCTCTCCAACTGGACCATTGCATATAGGTGGTATTAGAACAGCTTTTTTTAATTGGCTATTTTCTAAAAATAATAAAGGAAAATTTTATTTAAGAATTGAAGATACAGACAAAGAAAGATCCAAAGATGAATATAAAAAACAAATTATTGAATCGCTGAAATGGATTGGTATTCAACACGATGGCAAAGAATATATACAATCGGAAAAAGTTAATAAACACAAAGAAATTGCTGATGAACTTTTAAAGAAAGGTTTTGCTTATAAATGTTATTGTACAGAAAAAGAAATTGAAGAACAAAAAACAAAAGCAAAAAAAAGCGGGATACCTTTTGTTTATAATAGAAAATGGAGAAATCCTAAGGATTTAGAAATTCCAAAAAATGTTAAACCGGTAACAAGATTCAAAAGTAAAATAAGTGGAAATACTGTAATAAAAGATTTAGTCCAAGGCCAGATTAATATTTCCAATGCAATAATTGAAGACTTTATAATTCTCCGAAAGGATCGTTCGCCTACCTATCAATTATCTGCTGTCGTTGATGATCACTTGATGAATATTACGCATGTTATAAGAGGAGATGACCACAAAATTAATACCTTTAAACAAAAACAAATTTATGAAGCAATGAAATGGAAGCTTCCAGAATTTGCTCATATACCATTGATCCATAGTGCTGCAGGGAAAAAATTATCTAAAAGAGATAACGCCTCTACATTAAGTGATTATATTAAAATAGGAATATTACCTGGGGCTTTAAGAAATTATTTGCTCCGTTTAGGATGGTCTTATAAGGACAAGGAAATATTTTCTTTAGAGGAAAGTATTAAATACTTCAATTTATCTGGAATCGGAAAATCTCCTTCAAAACTAGACATGGATCGTATTTTATCAATGAACGAACACTATATAAAAGATATGGATGAAAAAGAGTTATTTCAAACTTTCAAAAATTATTGTCAGCAATACAAAGAAAAAATTGAAGGTAAGTTTGAAAAAAAACTAATAAACTCAATACATTTTCTTAAAAATAAAGCTAAATCCCTAGAAGATATTCACAAAAATGCTAATTACATTATCACTAATAAGTTTAGTATTAATTCTGAAGATCTTAATTTAATTGACGACAGGTCCAAAAAAATTATCAAAGATTACTGTAAGAAAATTGAAGAAAGTGAAATGCTTAATAAGGAAACACTAGAGAAACAACTAAAAGAATTAATGGATAAACATCAGACTAATTTTAAAGGAATTGGACAGCCTATGAGGATAGCACTTACGGGATCTAAATTTGGTCCTGGAATTTACGACATAATCTTATCTTTAGAAAAAGATGAAGTTTTAAAAAGATTAAGTAAATTCAATTAATTTAAACTTTTATTCAAAATATTAGCAACTTTTTCAGTAGATGAAGTATCTATTTTCATTTCATCTAAGATTTTATTACAATTCAAAATCTGTGTTTTTCCCAATTTAGGATTTTTAATATATGATTCTACAAATTCATAAATAGTTTTAGGATTACATCTAGATTGTAACAATTCAGGAATAATTTCAGAATTAGATATTATATTAAAAATATTTGCATACCTAACCTTAATTAGCAGTTTAATGATAAAGAAGTTAAGAAAATTCATTTTATATATTATGATAGATGGAACTCCTGCATTACAAATTTCTAACGAAATAGTTCCTGATTTAGCAATAGCAAAAGTTGAGTTAGATAATATATTTTTTTTAATATTTTCATCTGACGTTATTTCACAATTTTTTAAACTGGATTCAGATAAAAATCGATTTACAAGATCTTTGAATTCTTGGGTTGCATGAAATACATAAAGAAAATCTTTATATTTGCTCTGGGCCAAGATAATAAATTTTACCAATATAGGCATTAAAGTATTTATTTCTGATAAACGACTACCTGGAAATATTGATATGATTTTTTTATTTTTGTCAGTCAAATAACTTAAATCGACTTTGTTTTTAATTTTATTATCCAAAAGGGGATGACCAACAAATGTGGAATTAATATTTTCTTTATCAAAATATTTTTTTTCAAAATTAAATAATAACAATATATGATCTATAAAATTCTTTATTTTTTTAACCCTACCCTCTCTCCATAACCAAACTTGAGGAGCAACATAATGTATAGTTTTAATATTTGAGTTTCTTTTTTTTACTATTTTTGCAACTCTCAGTGTAAAATCAGGACTATCTACAGAAAATAAGATATCGGGATTAAATTCTAATATTTTTTTTACTGTATAATTAATTTTTCTTTTAATTTTAAATAAATTAAGAATTACCCTAGTAAATCCTAAATAAGTAATTTCTTCTAATTTAAATATTGAATCGATGCCTTTAGATTTAAGGTAGGTGCCACCAACAGATAAATATTCAATATTATTATTAATTTTTTTTAGTTTTGAAACAGCTTTTGCTGCCAATTTATCTCCAGATGGCTCACCAGTTAAAACAAATATTTTTTTTTGCATATTAAATAGCGCAAATAAACATTCTATTTTTATTAGCTAAATTAATGCATTTTGAACGATCTAAAAAAATATTTTGATTTGCTTTTACAACAATTCCCTTAAGTCCAATTTTTATACACTTCTTTATAGTTTTGATGCCAACAGTAGGCAAATCTACACGTAAATCTTGATTTCGCTTTGGGAATTTAAGAAGAATGCCTTGTCTTTTATTTCTATAAGAAAATCGCTTGAATAATATACTGGCTCTTTTCAACATAGCATCTGTTCCATCAGAATCTTCAATTGTAACTACGTGACTATTTCTAATAACTACTCCTTGTCCAATACCACGTCTGCTTAAATCAGTAATAATGCTTTTTCCTTTCAGCATATCCTTTTTGCTTAAAAAATCAGGCTTCATTTTTGTATAGTTTCCTCTCCTGAGTAATAGCTCTGGATTAAAAAAAGTAGAACTTATTATTTTGAAACCTTCTTTTTTAAAAATCTCAATAACTGTCTTGATAATTGAAGCATCGTCTTTTTTAGCCCCCTTAATGATTTTTGGTAAATAATATATAGCTTTAAAATCAAATTTAGTTTTGGAAAAATTAGGAGTTGTAATTTTCCCAGCAAAAATTATTTTTTTACATCCATGTTTTTTTAATATTGATATAGCTTTTCCCAACTGGCCTATAGATAATGGGAAGAAATTTTTGTTTTTTTTAAATATTTTTTTTTTAGAAATATCAATTATTACAAATTTTTTTTTAAGTAATTTAAGTTTTTTTATAATTAAATTACCTAACTGAGTTTCACCAAGGACTAAACCTATCATTAAATAATTAATTTTCTAATGGTGAACAGATTGGCCTTTTTTTGTCCTTTGAAATAAATTCTGTTACCTCTTTTACTAATTTATTATCTTTAAATTCTCCATTTATTTTAACTAAATTTTCATGAAGATTTTTTGACGAGAAAATTTTATTATATGCTTCATTTAATTCCATTATTATTTTATTTTCATATTTTTTTCTTCGAAGCCCAATTAAATTTATACCCTTTAAATAATTTCTATTACCAAATGATAGACCAAAGGGTATTACATCTTTTAATACTCCTGTCATTCCTCCAACCATTGCTAAACGCCCTATTCTGGTAAATTGTTGAACCGCAGAATTTCCTCCTATAATAACTGAATCCTCAATAATCACATGACCGCCTAAAGGAACATTGTTCGCTATAACCACATTATTTCCGATTTGACAGTCATGAGCTACATGTGAAGAAATCATAAATAAACAATTGTCTCCAATTTTTGTAATCGTTCGACCAGCCTGAGTCCCTGGATTAATTGTTACGTACTCTCTAATAATATTATTTTTCCCAATGACTAGACTATTTTTTTCACCCTTGTACTTTAGATCTTGAGGTTGAGTCCCTATGCTTGCAAAGGGAAAAACTTGAGTTCCAGATCCAATTTTTGTATTACCTACAATATTGGCATGTGAGTGTATTTCGACTTCATCACCAATTTCAACATTAGATCCTATAATTGTATATGGACCTATTTTAGCAGTTTTTGAAATTTTGGCATTTTTATCAATGATACTAGTTTTGTGAATCATAATTTATTTTGTCCTATCAACAACACTTGCAGCCCACTCGGCTTCAGCCATTTTTGTTCCATTAACCTTTGCTACACCTTTATATTTCCAAACACGACCATGGGATCTTATAGCTTCAATCTCTAAATGAAGTTCACAGTCAGGAAAAATTGGATTTCTAAATCGCGCCTTATTAATACTCATCAAGTATACTAATTTATTTTCGTATTCTTTAGAATCTACTCCATGGGCTGTTAGAGCGGCGGCCGCTTGACCAAAAGCTTCAACAATAAAAACACCTGGCATAACAGGTTGTCCTGGAAAATGACCTTGTACAAAAAAAGATGTTTTTTTAACATTTACTATTGCTGTCGCTGATTTTAGAGGAACAATATTAATTAATCCATTGATTAAGAGCATCGGCTCCCTGTGCGGTAACAAACGCTCTATTTCTTTTTTATCAATTGAATTATTTTTCATTTTTTTCTTCTCATTTTTACAAAATCTCTTAGCGGAACAGCAGGATAACCCATGACTTGGGAGTTATCTGGAATATCTCTTGTAACTCCACTTGCTCCTCCGATTTTGACATTGTTTCCTATTTTTAAATGTCCAGAAATTCCTGCTTGACCTCCAATTACAGTATTGTCACCTATCGTCGTGCTTCCTGCTATTCCCACTTGTGCTGCCATCATACAGTTTGTGCCAATTTTAACATTGTGAGCTATTTGTATTTGATTATCTAAAAAAGTATTTCTCCCTATTATGGTATCGCTAACAGAACCTCTGTCTATAGTACAATTTGCTCCTATTTCTACTCCTTCTCCTAAAATTACTTTTCCAATCTGAGGTGTTCTAATATTCTTTTGTCCAATGGGTATAAAACCAAAACCTTTGATTCCAATCTTAGAGCCATCCTTTATGCACACATAATCATTAATAATAGAATATTTTATAATAACTAAAGAACCAATTACACAATTTTTTCCAATTTTAACATTGCTTTCAATTATACAATTGCTTCCAACAAAAGTATTTTTGTCTATTTGAACATTCTTTCCAATGAAAACATTTTTTCCAAAATTCACTTCAGGGTATTTGTTTTTAATTTCATTTGAATCTATAAGATTAATATCTGGATAATCTAGATCTGCTTTCGGATAGAACATTTTTGAAACTTGAGTTACGGCCAATAATATATTTTTAACATTAAGTTTAATACATTTATTAGGAAGAAATTTTGAAAGATTTGAAGAAGTAATACAAGCGGCTGCTTTCGTTTTTAAAGAAACGTCTTTGTATCTACTAGAATTTAAAAAAGTCATATCATTTTCCTTAGCATTTACTAAGGATTCAACGCCATGAATTTCAAAGTCTTTTACATTTGAATAGTTATTGGTGCAATCGATTGCTTTAATTATTTCCTTTAAAGGGTATGGTCCCTTTTTTACAAAAAACTGGTTAGAAACCATTTTATTTTATACTTAACGATGGAAACTCTTTATTTAACTTTTCAACAATTATATTTGTAATATCAAGATTGGTATTTCCCATAAGTACATTTTTTCTATCTATAATCAGCGAAATATCATTTTCTTTAATATAAGTCTTCATAATTGGATCTAACTTTTCTAATAATTTTTGCCTTGCTTCTGCTCTCTGTGATGTAATTTTTTCAAGTGCTGTTCTTCTTTGCGATTGATAATCTATTACTTTTTTTCTCAGATCATCAGATTTTTTTTGATATTCTTTTTTAGTCAAAATTGTCTTTTGTGCTAATAAATCATTTTCTTTCTTTTTGAGCGCATTTTCTTCATCCAAAAATTTTTTTTGATTTTCTTTAAATGATTTCTGTAAAAAATCCTGTGCACCTTTTCCTGCCTTGCTATTATTTAAAACAAATTTCATATCTAAATATGCTATTTTTTGTTCTGCTGAAGCATGTGTATAAATTAAAAACAAAAAAGTAACTACAAAAAATTTTACTAAATATTTCATTAGAATGATGTTCCAATTCTGAAATTAAATGATTCAGTTTCATCAGTATTACTTTTTGTTATATCCTGCGCTAAAACAAAGCTAAGCGGACCAATTACAGTAAATACATTTGCAGCTACTCCTATGGATGATCTAATTTTGTTTGTATCTTCTATAGTATCGCTGTAGTCAACGGACCATACATTTCCGGTATCTAAAAATGCACTAATATCCGTTCTTGTTTCCTCCGGTAAAAAATTAGGCAGCTGCGCCTCAAATCCTAATGCTGTAGTATAATTACCTCCAACCCAATCATCTCCATCCTTTGGTCCAACTCTACCTGCTCTAAAGCCACGAAGCCTTTTCGAAGGCAAATACAATCTGCTTGTTACTCGCACATCTTCATTATTCAAACCATGTATCGCACGTGCATGAAATTTAACTGCTCCAATTACATCTTCCGAAAAGGCATGATAAGCGCTTACATCTATTCCATTTAACAGTGATGATGAGTCCATAACGATTGGTAATGATTGTATAAATTTTGTCCTATAACCTTCGGTAGGTTGAAAAACCTGATTTCTTTTATCAACTGTTATACCGTATGCAAAATCCATATTAGTGTATGTTCCGTCCATTTTTTTCATTGCTGAAGATGCACTTGATTGAACCTCAATCTCTTCATATGATGCAGAGATTGAGGGTGATAAGAATATATTTTCATATTGTTCAAACTCTGTTCCTAAAGAATAACCTGTTTTTGTACTTTCATAACCTGAATTTTCAGTTTTATCTGAAGATGAAACGTTTAAAGAAGAATATACTGAGTTACCTGAATAATTATAATTTGGATTGTTTACAAAAATAGTTCCACTTATAGTTTCTGCTGTAAGATCTAATGTGGAACTGAACTTAATTCCTCTTCCTAGCCAATTATTCTCACTTATTGAAAACATAAAGGAGGTTCCATCAGTACCAACTCCCGCACCTGCTGCAAGTTCGCCTGTAGCTTGTTCTTCAACTGTTATTTCTAAAACTTTTAAATTAGGTGAAGATCCTTCTGTGATTTTCTTTTCAACTTTTCCAAAAATACCTCTAGCCTTAAGCCTGTTGATTGATTTATTAACAAGAAGAGCACTATATGGATCTCCTTCATCTACAACCATTTCACCTCTTATTACAGAGTCATTTGTTACACTGTTACCAGCTATATTTATTCTTTCAATTGTAAATTTTTGACCTTCGAAAATATCTATTTTAACTTCAACACCTTCACCATCTAATGTTTCAACTGTTCGGTGGTTAATAAACTGCAATTCCTTTTGTTGGCTCAATTTGTCTATTTTTTCCAAAAGAGATGTTAATTTTTTCTGGGAATAATAGTCACCAATAATTTTATTAAAGTCTTTTTCTAATGACATAAAAGCGGATTGATCCAATGCTTCTGAAACGTTTAGAAAAATTTTCTTAAATTTATATCTCTTTCCAGCATTAATGCTAAAAGTTAAAATAAAACCTTCTCCTTCAGAATATTCAACATTACTTGATGATATATCAACTTCATAATAACCTTTATTTTTATAATAATTTTTCAATAATCTTTTATCTAATTCAACTCTACCTTTATTTAGATAAACGTTCTTTGAAATGAATTTCCAAAATTTAGCTTCCTGGGAGGTAATAACATCTCTCAATCTTTTATCCCTGATCTTTTTGTCGCCTAAAAAATATATCTTAGAGATTTTAGCTTTTTCCCCTTTATCTATTGAGTAAATTAAATTTACTCTATTTCTCTTCAACTTTTCTACATCTAAATCTATTTTTACAAAGTAAAATCCTAATTGCCTATAAAAAGTTTTTATTAAATTAATATCTGACTTAATATAATTTTCCAAAAATGAAGTTTTTTCCCTAAGAATAAGTTTTTCTGTAATGGCTGTTTTATATTTTTTTGCTTTCTCTCCTTTAAGAACTAGTGAATTTATAATCGGATTTTCTTTAACAATAATGTTCAGTCGACCATCTCGTAATTCAATAGATATATTTGAAAAAAAATTGGTTTCATAAAGTTTTTTAATCAACAAAGTAATATCCGATGATTCATAATTTTTACCTATTGTGATATCCCCAAAAATTACTATTGTCTCTAAAGTGATTCTTTCATTTCCTTTGACTTCAACTCTATTAACTATTTCTGCATAAGATTTAGCGCTGAAAGCAAGAAAAAACAGAATAAATACAAAAAATATTTTTTTAAAATTTTCCATAAAATATTATCTTACACACATCGCAAGTGTTTTCAATCTAGCCCAATTGTCAGTTATTTGTATATCTTTTATTGATTCTGGTTTTCTTTTAGCATGTTTTTTGAAATCTTTGTCCCTAAAAATCTTGTTTATTGTTTTAACAATTTTTAGAAAGCCAATTTTTTTAGTCAAAAATAAACTTACCAATACCTCGTTTGATGCATTAACTATTGTTGGTGCTAAAAAACCTAAGTTTAAACACTTGTTAATTAATTTGATTGATGGAAAACGTTTTGTATTCACATTTTGAAAACTTAATTTGCTTAAAATTCTGGCATCAATTTTTTTTACATTCAAAACATGATTCTTTCGACCGTATAAAGTATTAGATATAGGTATTTTCATATCTGTATTATATAAAATCATTTTGATTAGACCGTTTTTAAATCGAATTATAGAATGAACATAAGATTGGGGATGTATCATTATTCTGTATTTTTTTTTGTTAAATTTAAAAATTCTACAAGCCTCAATTACC
>Ga0209445_1001793_pt1 | contig 11259 bp, 10 predicted proteins | sample MarorgKNORR_S2LV_4_FD_188223 | JGI IMG/M metagenome (GOLD analysis project Ga0209445, IMG submission 188223) | Marine microbial communities from the Southern Atlantic Ocean, analyzing organic carbon cycling - NADW_A/KNORR_S2/LV (SPAdes) (version 2) | ecosystem: Environmental > Aquatic > Marine >...
GACGAAGTGGTTTCTTTGCTGGGCTGCAAACATGAGGATATTCTTTTAGCTTCCGCAAAAACAGGACAAGGCGTGGAGGATATTCTTGACGCTATTATAGAGAGGGTTCCCGCTCCGAAAGGACAAGAAAAAAATGAACTTCAAGCGTTAATTTTTGACTCTGTTTTTAATCCATACCGTGGGATTGTAACATATTTTAAAGTTGTAAACGGAAGCCTCTCCAAGGGAGATAAAATAAAGTTTCTCTCTACAGAAAAAACTTATCATGCTGAAGAGGTTGGTATATTAAAACTTCAACAGGTTCCTAAAAAAACGATTTTTTGTGGAGACGTTGGCTACCTAATTACAGGCATCAAAGATGCTAAAGAGGTTAAGGTTGGGGATACAATTACACTTGCAGAGTCGTCTATACGTATTCCTATTGAGGGGTTTGAAGATGTTAAGCCGATGGTTTTTGCTGGAATTTATCCAGTAGACAGTGATGACTATGAAGACCTTCGTTCAAGCATGGAAAAGCTTCAGCTGAATGATGCTTCTTTGGTTTTTTCTCCAGAAAGCTCCGCTGCCCTTGGGTTTGGCTTTAGGTGTGGGTTTTTAGGGATGCTCCATTTGGAAATAATTCAAGAGAGGCTTCAAAGAGAGTTTAACATGTCTGTTATAACAACTGTTCCTAACGTGTCGTATCTGGCTTATACCAAAAAAGACCCTAGTGTTCCTGTTTTGGTTAACAACCCCGCTGATCTGCCAGACCCCTCAAGACTTGACCGTGTTGAAGAGCCTTTTATAAAAGCTTCTATAATCACCAAATCTGAGTTTGTTGGAAACGCCCTAAGCCTTTGTATAGAAAAAAGAGGCGTGGTTACAAACCAGCGGTATTTATCAACAGAGCGTGTGGAGTTAAGTTTTGATATGCCTTTGGCGGAGATTGTTTTTGATTTTTATGATCGCCTTAAGTCTATTTCAAAGGGGTATGCTTCTTTTGACTATACTCCCTCTGGGATGGTTTCTTCGAAATTGATTCGTTTAGACATTTTGTTAAACGGCAGCCCTGTTGACGCTCTTTCTTCTTTAATTCATTTTGAAAACGCTCTCCGGTTAGGAAAAAAAATGTGCGAGAAACTTAAAGAGTTGATCCCAAGACAGCAATTTGACATTCCAATCCAAGCTGCAATTGGAGCAAAAATTATATCACGAGAAACAATTAAGGCTTATAGAAAAGATGTTACTGCAAAACTTTATGGGGGAGATGTTACCAGAAAACGAAAGCTGTTAGAAAAACAGAAAAAAGGTAAGAAAAAAATGAGAATGGTTGGAAGCGTAGAGATTCCTCAAAAAGCGTTTATGGCTGTTTTACAAATTAATAATTGATATGAAGTTATATTCTATTGAAAACGGAAACTTTAAACTTGATGGCGGCGCCATGTTTGGTGTTGTGCCAAAAGCTCTTTGGGAAAAAACAAACCCCGCCGACCCTAACAACAGGATTGAAATGGGCGCCCGCTCTTTGTTAATTGAAGACGGGAACAGGCTTATTCTTGTTGATGCCGGCCTTGGGGACAAACAAAGCGATAAGTTTTTTAGTTTTTTCTCTCGGTGGGGAGAACACAGCACAGACACCTCTCTGGCTACCTATGGTTTTAATAGAGACGACATAACAGATGTTCTTTTTACCCACCTTCATTTCGATCATTGTGGAGGGGCGACAAAAAGAGATGGTGATAAGATTGTGCCCGCATTTAAAAACGCACGATTTTGGTGCCAAAAAGATCACTGGGACTGGGCCACAATAAGTCCAAACCCAAGAGAAAAAGCCTCTTTTTTGAAAGAGAACCTTGAGCCAATTAAAGACTCCGGGCAGCTAACACTCTTTGAAGGCAGAGAGGCGGGGTTTTTTAAAGAGCTTGGGTTTGAGATGCTTTTGGTTGATGGTCATACAGAAAAAATGGTTTTACCAAAAATCCACTATAAGGGGAAAATAATTATTTTTGCCGCTGATCTTGTTCCAACTGTTGGCCACATTCCCATCCCTTATCTTATGGGTTATGACATCAGGCCTTTAGTAACCATGAAAGAGAAGGCGCTTCTCTTAAATGATGCTGCTAAAAACGGCTTTTTACTTTTTATGCAACATGATGCTCACAACGAGGTTGTGTCGCTAAAAAACACAGAAAAAGGGGTTTGTCTTGACCAAGTAATATCTTTAAAAAACTTATAATGCTCGCTCCTTTAAAAAACAAAAAAAAGATTGAGCTTCTTTTTCGTTTAGGAGAAAAAAAGAGCTCTGGTTTTTTTGAATGCAGACACCTTTCTTCTTCAGAAGACGAGGGGGTGCTTAGATTTGTTGTTGTTGCTCCTAAAAAAAATTTCCCTAGAGCGGTTGACAGGAACAAAATAAAAAGAAGGCTGCGCGAGATTGTTCGAAAAAAGCGCTCCCTATTAGAGAGCTCTGGCTTCAACTGGTTTCTTTTTATTTATCTTAAAGAAGAGGTCCTTTCTTCTGGGGCCATGCAAAAAGAGTTTACAAAACTTATTCGTTCTCTTTGATTTCTTTTCCCTTGTAATACATTGCGCAGTGGGGCATCCCTTCCTCTAAGTATCTTTCGTTTTTACAAACAAACCCTCTTTTAATATAAAACTTTTCTAAATGTTCTTGTGCTGAAATTTTTATGTCGTGGTTTGTGAAGTTTTTCAAACAAACCTCTACTGTTTTTTCAACAAGTGTTGTCCCTAAACCTTTTCCTCTTTCTTTTTTGTCTACCCCCACCCTTCCAAATCCAGAAAACCCCTCATAGTATTCTCCTGGCGGAAAAGCTCTTGCGTAGGCTACAATTTTGTTTTCTTTTCTGCCTATTACGTGTATGGCTTTTTGGTCTTTATTGTCTGGGTCTACACATGCTATTTCTTGCTCTAAAACAAAGATCTCTGCCCTTATTTTAAAAACCTCATACAGCTCCTCTACGCTTAAGTCTACAAACTTTTTTTCCTGCCACTCTATCATTTATTGTTTGGGTATTTTTTTTACTCTTCTTTCGTGCCTTCCTCCTTCAAACTGAGCCTCTAAAAATGATTTAATTATTTCCTCAATTTCTTCTTTTTCTAAAAACCTAGACGGAATGCTGATTATGTTTGCGTTGTTGTGTTGTTTTGCAAGAGCTGCGGTTTCTTTGTTCCAGCAAATTGCCGCTCTTACCCCCTGGTGCTTGTTTGCTGTCATTGCCGCTCCGTTTCCTGATCCGCAAACAATAATTCCTGCTTCTGCCTTTTTTTCATCAACATCTTCGGCAACCTTGTGAATGTAGTCCGGGTAGTCCACGCTTTCCTCTCCGTCATACCCCCGGTTTATGGTTTTTACCCCCTTCTCGTTTAGATATTTTTCTATATTTTTTTTAACCTCCACACCAGCGTGATCGTTTCCTAAAGATATTAGCATTCTTTTTTGTTTTAAGTTAATAAATATCTTTTTATTATTCATAAGTTGTTAATAGTTGTTTGATATTTTTCTTTTTTTTTCCTTTCTTTTTTTTATCCCCATTTTTTTTCTTTTTGTCCCCGCCTTGTTAACCTTTTTTTATTTTTTTTTATTAACTCTTACTCTTCTTTTTTTTTATCAACATGTTTTAACTTCTTGCTTATTCTCTTCTTTTTTAAGTCTTTGGGTTGTTCATAGTTTGTTGGTAGGTTCTTTTTTTTGTTTAAATGTTGTTTTTCGTTTTTTGTTTTCAAGATATTAACCGTACATAATAATAAGAGATATATTAATATAAACCTATTATGGTATATGTTTAAATGTTTATATCTAAAAAACACGCGGTGGGGGTTTTAAAACTATCTTTGAATAACAAACACAGATGTCTAAAAAAAGTAACCACCCGACTGATCTTGAAAGAAAAATAGAAAACGTTTTTCTTGAAAACCCCAACAAAGAATTTAACCACAAACAGCTCTCCGCAATACTAAAAGTTAGAGACACAAAAACACGAAACGAGATAATAAAAACTATTTCTAAAATGACAAAAAAGAACAGGCTTCTCTCCCCAGAAAGAGGAAAATACTCACTAAGAAACAACCAGAACAACACAGTAGAAGGGATTTTAGAGATAACAGCTTCAGGAAGAGGGTACGTGGTAAGCGACCAAACCGAAGAAGACATAATGGTTGAGCCAAGAAGGCTAAACAAGGCTTTTAATGGTGACAGCGTGGTGGTTTTGGTTGGAAAAAGAAGACAAAACGGAAAACTAGAGGGTGAGGTTTTGGAAATAAAAAAGAGAAAAAGAGAAAAATTTATAGGAGTTTTTGAAAGAAAAGAAGGGTACGGATTTGTAAAGACAAGAAGCGCAAGAATGTACACAGATTTTTTTGTTAAAAAGGAAGACATGAGCAATTATAAAACAGGGGAAACCGTAGTTGTTGAAATAAAAAAATGGGATGAAAAAAACGATTCACCAGAGGGAAGGATATTAAAAACGCTTGGAGAAAAAAAAGAAGAGATCGAGGCGTATTCAATACTATACGAGCATGGTCTTTCTGTTGACTTTCCAAAAAAAGTAGAAAAGGAAGCTGAAATGAAAAGTAAAGAAAACAACGAAAGGGAGGTAGAAAAAAGAAAAGACATGAGGAACACCCTAACCTTTACAATTGATCCAGATGACGCAAAGGATTTTGATGACGCCATTTCTTTTTCCGAACTAAACGACAACCTTTTTGAGGTGGGGGTCCACATAGCAGATGTTTCATATTTTGTTAAAGAAGACACAGAGCTAGACAGGGAGGCAAAAAGCAGGGCAACGTCGGTTTATCTGGTAGACAGGGTTATACCGATGCTTCCCGAAAGGCTTTCAAACAATCTTTGTTCTTTGAGGCCAAACGAAGACAAGCTGACTTTTTCCGCAATTTTTAAAGTTAACAAAAAGGGGGAGGTTAAAGAAGAGTGGTTTGGAAAAACCGTTATAAAATCAAACGAAAGGCTCTCGTACCAAGAGGCAAAACACCTAATTGACAGCGGGTCAACGAAAATACCAAAAGAGGTTTCTTTAGACAACAAAGAAAAAATAGTGGACGAAAAGCTAACAAAAGCCCTTTCGGTAACAAACGAAATAGCGCAAACCATTAGAAAAAAAAGAATAAGCACAGGGGCAATTATTTTTGATAAAACAGAAATCAAATTTGAGCTAGACGAAAACAAACACCCAATAGAAATCAGCTTTAAAAAAGCAGAAAACGCGAACAAGCTAATTGAAGAGCTTATGCTTCTTGCAAACAAAAGAGTTGCAGAAAGAGTTGAAAAGTTTGAAAAAAAGCCAAAATTTGTTTACAGGGTTCATGATAAACCGGATCAAGAAAAGCTTAAAAACCTTAAGAGAACGGCAGAAAGATTTGGACACCCCCTTAATCTAGCAAAAGGCAACATAGCAAAAGAGTTAAACGGTTTGCTTTTAGCTGTTAGCGGAAAAAAAGAACAAAACCTAATAGACACCCTAACGATTAGAAGCATGAGCAAGGCAGCGTATACAACAAAAAACATAGGGCACTACGGTCTTTCCTTTTCTCACTATGCTCATTTCACCTCGCCCATAAGAAGATATCCCGACATCCTTGTTCACAGGGTTTTAGAGGCAAGTCTAAATAAAACAAAAATCAAAAACGAAGAAGACTTGGAGGAGCTTGCGCGACACTCAACAGAAAAAGAAATTCACGCAACAAAAGCAGAACGAGACTCAATCAAGCTAACCCAGGTCAAATACATGCAGGGTAAAATAGGAAAAAGATACGAAGCTGTAATATCGGGGGTTATACAAAGAGGGGTTTTTGTGGAGGTTGTTGAAAACAAATGTGAGGGGCTTGTAAAAGCAAAAGATCTTCCAGGGGACTATTACACATATGATTTAAAGAACCACATGTTCCAAGGGGAAAGGAAGGGAAAGACATATCGGCTTGGGGACGAGGTCTCCGTTGTTCTCCTAGGAGCAGATTTGGTAAAAAAACAACTTGACTTTCAGGTTGTTTATTGAGGCATCGAGCGGATTCGAACCGCTGTAAAAGCTTTTGCAGAGCTCCGCCTAACCACTCGGCCACAATGCCATTATTAATCAACAAAAATAAGACAAAAACATTAAACTTTTTTACTTATTGCCACAGAACCAACATCACCGCCAACAGGAGGGTTTGTTTTTTCTATTTTAACATCAACGCTTGTGATGCTTGGATGAATTTTTTTTAAAGAAGAAACCGTTCTTTCTAAAAGCGTTTCAAGAAGCTTCGCAGGCTTTTTCATCTCTTTTTTAACACAGTTAAAAACCTCGACGTAGTCTACAGTGTCTTTGAGGGCGCGGCTTTTTTCTACCAGCGACAAATCAAACTCAACAACAACATCAACAACATAATTCCCCCCAACAACACCCTCTTCTTTCATGCAACCGTGATAGGCGTAAAAACGCGCTTTGTTTAAATATATTTTTCCCATTTTTTTCAAAGATATAAAAGCAAACGTGTTTTCTATAAAAAGCTTTTCAATATCTTTGTTTTGTGAAGAAGAAAGGCCCAAACTTTATAGAACAAATAATAGAAGGCGATTTAACCAGGGGGTTCAGCGAAAGCGACTTAAGGTTTAGGTTCCCCCCAGAACCAAACGGCCATCTTCATATAGGCCACCTTAAAGCAATTTGTTTAAACTTTAATCTTGGAGAAAAATATAAAGCGCCAGTTAACCTGAGGTTTGACGACACAAACCCCGAAATGGAAGCAAAAGAATACGTAGACGCTATAAAAAGCGACATAAAATGGCTTGGATTTAAATGGGATCAAGAATGCTATGCCTCAGACTATTTTAAAGAACTTCATGATTGGGCTGTTTCTTTAATAGAAAAAAAACTAGCGTACATAGACTCTCAGTCCTCACAAGAAATTGCAAGTCAAAAAGGAACACCCGCAAAAGAGGGAACGCCAAGCCCTTTTAGAGAAAGATCAAAAGAAGAGAGCCTGAAGATTTTTAAAGACATGTTTGAGGGAAAAACAAAGCCCGGAGAGCATGTGTTAAGGGCAAAAATAAACATGTCATCACCAAACATGGTTATGAGAGACCCAGTTATTTATCGGTCTATGATCTCAAATCACCACAGAACTGGAGATGCCTGGAAAATATATCCAATGTATGACTGGACTCATGGAGAGTCGGATTATATAGAGCAGGTGTCACACTCCCTATGCACCCTTGAGTTTGAGCCCCACAGAGAACTATACGACTGGTTCCTTGACTCTATAAGTCCCCTAAAAGGGATTAGGCCAAAACAAAGAGAGTTTTCTAGGCTAAACCTTTCCTACACTATAACAAGCAAAAGAAACCTAGCAAGGCTGGTTGAAGAGAACCTGGTCGACGGATGGGACGACCCCAGAATGCCGACAATTTCAGGCCTTAGAAATAGAGGGTACTCACCAGAATCGCTTAAGACGTTCGCCCTTACTGTAGGTGTATCAAAAAGAGAGAGTGTAATTGATGTTTCTTTGTTAGAGTTTTGTGCAAGAGCACACTTAAATGAGGTTGCGCCAAGGGCAATGGCGGTTATGAACCCTTTAAAGCTTACGATTACAAACTATGAGGACAAGGCTTTTGAGGAAATAAAATTTGAAATTAACCCACAAAAAAAAGAAATAGGTGCTAGAAAAATAAAGTTCTCTAAAACAATTTACATAGAGAGAGATGATTTTAAGGAAGCTGCTGATGATAATTTTTTTAGACTTAAAACTGGAGGTGAGGTTAGATTGAAAAACGCATATATTATAAAAGCAACAGAAGTCTTAAAAGACGATAAGGGAGAGATTGTTGAGGTTCTTTGTGAATATGATAAAAAAAGCAAAAGCGGATCGAATACACCAGAAAGCAACAGAAAGGTCAAAGGCACAATTCACTGGGTGTCTGCCACATATTCTGTTGATGCGAAAATAAATATCTATGACAGGCTTTTTAAAGTTTCAGAACCAGGAAAAGAAAAAGATCTATTAGCTGACATAAACGAAGACTCTCTACATGTTTTTGAAGCAAAAGTAGAGCCCCATCTTCAAGGGGCCAAAGAAGGAGAAAAGTTTCAGTTTCAACGAACAGGTTACTTTGTAAGAACTGCAAACAAAAAAACCCTAGAGTTTAACAAAACAGTAGGGCTAAGAGATGGTTGGAAAAAATAAACCCCTATCTTAATGGATAAGAATAGTCTTATTCATCCTCTTCATCCTCTTCTTTAACGATACTATTGGGCCTTGGGCCTTTCGAAGAGCCGGGCAAACTGCCTTGATTACCAAAGTTTTGAGCGCTTTCCCTTTTCATAGCCTCTCCAATTTGGCTGCTTGCGCTGAAAGCAGCAACCATATCATTTAGCATTGTGCTTCCTGCCTGAGGAGAATTAGGAAGAAGGATTAGGTTAGAATTTGTCTCACCTCCAATAGACTGAAGGGTGTCATAGTGTTGGGTAACAACAATAAGAGCAGACGCTTCTTGTGAGTTTATACCAACCCCACTAAGAGTGCCAACAGAGTCTTCAATACCCTTAGCTATCTCTCTTCTTTGGTCAGCGATACCCCGCCCTTGAAGCCTTTTGCTTTCCGCCTCTGCTTTTGCTTTTTCAACAATTAAAATCCTTGCCGCATCACCTTCGTATTGTGCTGCAGTTTTTTCTCTGTCAGCAGCATTAATTCTGTTCATTGCTATTTTCACCTCTGAGTCAGGCTCTATATCTGTTACAAGAGCTTTAACTATGAAGTATCCGTATTCTTGCATTGCTGCTCCAAGCGACTCTTTAACAGCAATAGCAATGCTGTCTTGTTTAGAAAACACGTCATCTAGTTTCATTTTAGGAACTTGGGAACGAATTAAGTCAAATACGTAGGATGTAATTTGATCTTGGGGATAATCAAGCTTATAAAACGCGTCAAAAACTTTTTCTTCTACAACCCTATATTGAACAGACACCTTAAGTTTTACAAAAACATCATCACTTGTCTTTGTTTCAACAACAACATCTAGTTGTAAAACCTTTAAGCTTAATCTTCCGGAGATTCTGTCTACAAAAGGGATTTTGATTTGAATTCCCGGCCCTCTAACAGAGTTGAATTTTCCAAACCTTTCTACAATTGCCGCAGACTGTTGCTTCACAATAAAGATTGCTGAAAAGAGAAGTACAAATAAAAAAAACAGAAGTATTGGGGTGGTAAAAAAATTCATTGTTTAAGTGTTTTAGTTAATTTATTTATTCTTTTAAGGGCTTCGCCAGTTCCAATAATCTCAACTATTTTAAAAAGATCAGGACCTTTTAAAGCTCCAACGATAGCTAGCCTTAATGTTTTCATTGTCTGCCCAAAACTAATTTTGTTTTTTGTGGACTCTCGGAACAGATCCTCTTTAATTGCGGCGCTATCTTTTGAAACACGCACCGCTAATGTACAAAATTTTAACACAATCAAAGCCTCCTCTTTATTAAGTTTATTCAAAACTTTAGGGTCATAACTTGACGGAGAGTTGAGAAAAAAACCCACCTCCTTTTGAAGGTCAACAATAAGGTTTAGTCGCTCTTTTACTAAAGAGATTACCCGGCTAGACTTCTCTTCACCAAAAAGAGACACTAACTCATCAAATTTTTCTCCAGATGCTTTAATAATTTTTTTTGTTGAGCCCTCTTTTATATGAAGGTGGTTTATCCATGTTGCTTTTTTAATGTCAAACTGTGCGCCAGATTTTTGAATTCCAGCACTATCAAAAACAGACACCAGTTCCTCAAGAGAGTACTTTTCTTTATCGCTTTCGTTGCCCCACCCTAAAAGAGCAAGATAGTTTATAAGGCCCTCTGGCAAAAACCCGTATTCTTTAAAACCAACAGAGCCTCCCCACCCTAGCGGAAAAATAGGAAAGCCTTGTTCTTCAGCGTCTCTTTTTGAAAGCTTTCCTTTTCCTGTCGTTTTTAGAATTAATGGAAGATGAAAAAACCTTGGAGGAGCCCAGTCAAAATAACGATATAATAAAACATGAAAAGGCAGTGATGACAACCATTCTTCTCCCCTAACCACAGAAGTTATTTTCATGTCTTTATCATCAACCACGTTCGCTAGGTGATAAGTTGGCATACCGTCAGATTTTAAAATTACCTTATCTTCCAGCTCATTAGAGTTAAAAGACAACTCTCCTCTTATTTGATCGGTTGCTAAAATTGTTTCATTTTTTGGGGCAACCATTCGCACGACAAAATCCCCATTGTTAATTAATGATTCAGCCTCTTCTTTGGCTAATGTAAACGTGTTTTTTAAACCAATGTTATTGTCGTGCCTATACTTAAAATCATTGCCGTGCTTTTTCTTCATCGCGCTTAAGTCCTCAAGAGTGTCAAAGGAATAATAAGCGAAACCTTTTTCAATCAATGTCTTGGCGTGATTTAAATAAATTTCTTTTCGCTCACTTTGTCTGTAAGGTTTCTCGTCAGGAATTAAGCCGAGCCACTCCAGGCTTTTAAGAATATGTTCTTCTGCTCCAGGAACTGTTCTTTGGCTATCAGTGTCTTCAATTCTAAGAACAAAATCTCCGCCATTTTTTTTTGCAATTAAATAGTTAAAAAGAGCTGTTCTAGCCCCGCCTATATGAAGCGGACCTGTCGGGCTTGGCGCAAACCTTGCTCTTTCTCTCATAATTCAAATATAACACCATATTATTCCTAATTAAAATATTCCTTATGATTTGAGCTATATTTGTGAATAACTATGTGTAAAATAGATTTTATATCTGAACCTTCTTTTTCTTTTGGAAAAGAAAAAATTATTCACTTTCTAAAAAAATATGCAGAAATGGAAGGGTTTAGGATTTCTGAAATACAATATAATTTTATAGACAAACCCTCTATGTTTAAAATCAATAAGAGCTATTTAAATCATGATAACGACACAGATGTTATCACTTTTGACTATTCAAATGAAAAAAAAATTAAAGCAGAGGTTTATATTTCTTTAGAAATGATGAATGAAAACGCTAAAAGCTTCAGTCAAGACACTGAAAACGAAGCAGTTAGACTGATCTCCCACGCCCTCTTTCATTGTATGGGCTATTCCGACAAAAGCACATCAGAAAAATCTAAAATGAGAAAAATGGAAAACAGCTTTATCAATGATGTTTCACGTGAAACAATAGACAATGTTTAATTCAAAATATGATATAATCATTGTAGGAGGCGGACATGCTGGAGCAGAAGCTGCAGCGGCAGCGGCGAACATGGGCTCTAAAACCCTATTAAT
>Ga0209445_1001794_pt1 | contig 11250 bp, 8 predicted proteins | sample MarorgKNORR_S2LV_4_FD_188223 | JGI IMG/M metagenome (GOLD analysis project Ga0209445, IMG submission 188223) | Marine microbial communities from the Southern Atlantic Ocean, analyzing organic carbon cycling - NADW_A/KNORR_S2/LV (SPAdes) (version 2) | ecosystem: Environmental > Aquatic > Marine >...
CAGTCAGTTTTTTAAGGATCGTTTTATTCAAAGATCAGCTGCACATCTTAGCAACACATTTCACCCAGAGAAGATTAACGCTATCGTGGATAGTTTAAGCAGCAAGATTTCAGCAGAAATGCCACGTCATATAAGCCGCTGGTCTGATCAAGGTGGAGTGTCTTCTTTAAGTGCTTGGCAGGATGAGTTAAATGAGATAAAACAATTTTCTAGTAACAGAAACAATACCGTTCTCGATCAGTTTATCAGTGAACTAAATCTAGAGGGAACGATCCAGGTTTCTACAATGATGGAACCTCCGGAAACAGGAAAAATATTTATCAATAATGTACCCGTAGTACATCCAGATGGGATAGGATACTACTTTAAGAACAAGCCTATACGTATATCTGTGTTACCGATGCCAGGGTATCGATTCGTTGGCTGGGAAAATGCATCAGACTCTATCTATATAGATTACAATTGTAGCTCTGACAGTTTATTTACAGCGGTTTTTGAATTGTCTGATGAAATAATTCTTCCTTTTATTATTTCAGAAAACACATCACTTGATAGCTCTCAAACATACGTCGCAACAACAGATGTCCTGGTTCCTTCATTAGTTACGCTCACGATTAATGAAGGAACTCATTTAAAGATGATGCAAAATATTAATTTAATTATTGAAGGTAAACTTATTATTAATGGCACATATCAAAACCCGGTAGAAATATTTTCACATAGTACTAATGGAGACAGCCGATGGGGATCAATTTGTTTTAATAATTCGGCAGACACTTCTTTAATTAAGTATACTAAAATTAATGGAGCATCTGTAGGCATAGACCCGACTCTCCATCATGGTGCCATATCTTCAATAAACTCTAATATTATTATAGATAATACTGAAATCAATGATGTGGAATTCCCAGTTTATGTTGAGGGTGGATCAATAATTGTAAGAGATTGTTCAATCTTATGTGATTATATATGCGATTTTATAAATGTGAAGGGCGGCAATGCTTTAATAGAAAATTCTATGTTTTTTGGTTCTAATAAACAGGATACCGATGCTATTGATTTGGATAACGTTACAAACGGAATTATTAGAAACAATCGGATATATGATTTTACTGGATATAACTCAGATGGGATCGATATCGGAGAGAATTCTCAAAATATTCTCATTGAATCAAACCTGATATATCACGCTGGAGATAAAGGTGTCTCAGTGGGACAGGGGTCAACAGTAACACTTAGAAAAAATTTAATTGTAGGGTGTAACAGTGGGGTAGCCGTGAAGGATAATGCCTCAGTTTATGTTATCAATAATACGTTTTTTCAGAATGATACATCTGTGCTGTGTTATGAAAAGAACGAAGGTGAAGGAGGTGGTAGCGCAGAAATAATAAATACTATATTATCAAATAGTTCATCTTTGTCCCTCTATGCAGACGAAACATCATCTATAGATACTAGATATTCTCTTTCAGACTCTGAGATTATTGAAGGGATTGGGAATATATTTTCTACCCCTTTGTTTGTTGATCAGACAACATATAATCTAGAGCTTGATTCAGGCTCTGTATGTGTTGACGCGGGTGACCCAAATATTTCAACTGACGAGGATGGCACCACTGCTGATATTGGAGCTTATTATTTTTATTCGGTGGATGATTACCCCTTTGAAATACCAGGACAGTTAATTGGTCAATTAGTTATTAATGAAATATTAGTTATTAACAACCTAACAAATATAGATGCTGCTGGTGAATTTGACGATTGGGCTGAAATATATAATCCAACAAATCAATCTATTAATTTATCTGGATTATTTTTAACGGATGATATAAATAACTTAACTAAGTGGCAGTTTCCTAACACGCCAGTTATGATTAATCCAAGAGGGTTCTTACTTATTTGGTGTGATGATGATTCGTCTCAGGGTTTGTTACACACCAACTTCAAGCTAAGTTCAACAGGTGAAAATCTTATTTTTGTTAAAGAGGATGGAGAAACAATTATTGATAATATTACATTTGGGCCTCAGATTGCTGATCAGTCTTATGGTAGGATTCCCGATGGTAGCACTGACTGGAGATTTTTGGAGCCTACGCCGGGGTCAGCAAATACTGCCCTTTCCACCATACCAAATAGTCTGATCCCCAGAGCATATCATTTATATCAGAACTATCCAAACCCGTTCAATCCTCAAACCACATTCCATTACGATCTTCCCAAAGATGGGTTTGTCTCACTAACTATATATAACATGATGGGCAAAGAAATAAAAAGGCTTATCAATGGAAAGCACACCGCAGGGCATAAGTTTATCCATTGGAACGCTCAAGACGAATCGAGCGGGGTATATATTATTAGGATGGAAGGTGAAGGGTTTACTGATAATAAAAAAGTTTTATTAATAAAATGATGACTTGTTGATAGTTGCTGATGAAATCTCTAAAGAGACTGAATAAAATCAACAGCTCTATTAACACTTTTACCATCATTAAAATAAAAGCAGTTATTTAATAGAGCATTATAAATGTCTCTTGAATGAGTATTGTCAAGCTCATCATTTACCATTTGACAGATGCCTGAGCGACTTTCTCCTTCATATGTTTTTGCGACATCTAATATACTTAGGTTAGCAGGCATGTTGTGCAGTTTCTGGTAGTTATTGTCAGTGATAATTATCGGCTTTTGTGTTACTAAGTACTCATATATTATCGATGATGTATCACTGATCATTAGATTAGAGATTGCAAAATCGTTCATAGTATCATTTTTTAATATTTTTCCGGGATTAGAAAAGTATACATTATTGAAGCCATTATACTTTGCCCATAGTTTAAATCTGATAATATGTTTTCTATCGAAAAAGTGCGGTCTAATAATCAGGTTAAAATCTCTATCTAGCTCACGACAAAATCTTCTACCATACCTATGAAGAGTACCATCTCCCCATTTCCAGGTAGGAGCAAATAAAATATTTTTCCTGCTTGTATCTTTAACTCCCAGATACTTCAAATATTTTTCTTTATCTATTTTATTATTTAAATAATCATCAAACTTTGTATATCCAATCTTAATTAGTCTCTCTTCAGGTATATTAAGCCCAATGTCTTTCAGCTTATGAATATGTTTTGGGCCTGAGATAAAATGATAGTCAAATGATTTCAGGTTCTCTATAATACCTCCATATTTTTTGTCACCAGTTCCGTGACCCATAAAAATTTTTATACATTTTTGTGGGTCATGATTAATATATGTGTTTGTTCCTGAAATCAGTACCCCACTTAGACCAATAGGTTTTGCTATGTTTTTAACAATAAACTTCGGAGCGTTTAAGAAGTTATAAAATGTAGGGTCAACATTGCCGTTTCGTAGGTATATCTTGGACCGAAAAAAACGGTTAATTCTTTTAACAATAAATGTCCCGCCAGTTTTTTTATAAATCTGAAATGCATGATCAAGTTGGTATACATGATGAGAATAAAAATATATTTTCATTTAGTAATAGCTAGGTAATCTAGGTTAGGTTGATTTTACTTTTTTATGGCAATAATCAAGCGCATCCGGGGTATCTATATCAAGCCATTCGCTATCTTTGATATCTACTCCACCAAGTGATTGGTTTTCAATTAGCCTATTGCATGCATCAGACAGTGAACATGAACCCTCTTCTTTTGCTGCTTCAAGATGTAAAAAAAACTCATAACCGCATTTAAACACACCGCAGTCTACTGCATTATAATTAGCTAAATGTTTTGACATTGCACCGATTATACCCGAGATTGGATCAATTACAAGTTTCATTGCATCGTCTGGGTCATGTATAGAGTTCACCTTATAGTCAGCTCCAACATTTGCTACGGTTTGTGTTAGGTCACTTTTTATAATTTTATTCAATAAATCAAATTTATAATAATGATCACTCATAGATAATAAAAAATCTTCTCCATTTGGGATAGCGTCTTTCGCGGCCAATACGCTAACGCCATTTTCTAGCTTCCAGTTTTTATTATAAATAAACTCAATGTTGATATCACTAGTATTATATGACAGATGCTCTCTGATCATGGACTCGTTATGCCCGGTTACGATTACTGCATCTTTTATTCCAGCATTAATACAATTTTGGAGCAAATGATTAATCAATGGTTTATCAAAAACTTGGACCAAGGTTTTAGGCATACCATTTGTAATGGAAGACAACCGAGAACCCTGTCCGGCAGCAATAAAAACTATTTTCAACTAATTAGCTTTCGTAATAATCCAGGCCAAGATGCGTAATCAATTCTTCACCCATAATATGGCGCAGGGTATTTTTTAATTTCGCTAGCTGTACAAAGAGATCATGCTCTGGATATAGACTTGGTAGACACATTGGACTCTTAAAATAAAAGGACAGCCACTCTTGTATCCCGATCATTTCAGATTTTTTTGCTAGATCAAGAAACAGTACGAGGTCCAAAACAATGGGCGCAGCGAGGATGCTATCCCTGCATAAAAAGTTGATCTTGATCTGCATCGGATATCCCAGCCACCCAAATATATCAATATTATCCCATCCTTCTTTATCGTCTCCTCTTGGAGGATAGTAGTTAATCCTAACTTTATGGTATATATCATTATACAGGTCTGGATTTCTTTCGGGTTCTAAGATCGTATCTAAAACGCCAAGTTTGCTTTCTTCTTTTGTCTTAAATGCATCCGGATCATCTAGGACTTCTCCATCTCTGTTTCCAAGGATGTTTGTAGAAAACCAGCCGTTTATTCCAAGCTGCCTTGCTTTTAGTCCGGGTGCTATAATAGTTTTCATAAGAGTCTGACCTGTTTTAAAATCTTTTCCTGCTATAGGGGTACTTGTTTCTTGAGCCAGCTCTATTAATGCTGGAATATCAGCAGATAGATTTGGTGCTCCATTGGCATAGGGTATACCTAGTTTTATTGCTGCATATGCATATATCATGCTAGGTGAAATCTTCTGGTCACTATTACGAAGGCCTTCTTCGAACTTTGATATGCTTGAGTGAACCTCTGAAGGTTCAAAATATATTTCTGTGCTACCACACCATATCATAACGTTTGAGGTCGTTCTGTTCATCTCATTAAATTTTTTAATATCATCCATCACTTGTTCTGCAAGGTCCATTTTAGAAGACCCTGTTTTTACCCAGCCTCCAGATAGGCGTCTAACATATTTTTTATCAAACACAGCCTTAAACACATTAATAGATTCAAGCTCTGGTTTCAGCTTATCTAGTAAAGTTTTATCTAATACCTCAGAACGGATACAGATTTCGTAAACGTTTTCATCATTTATATCCCAACCCCCAAAGACTAGATTTTTCATGTCGCATACAGAAACAAAATCTTTAATTATTGGAGATCGGTCCTCTGTTCTTTTTCCTAGTCTGATTGATCCCATTTGGGTCATACTGCCTATTGGCTTTGAGAGGCCTTTATTACATGCAATGACCCCGCATATAAATGTACTGGCGACTGCTCCCATACCGGGAATTAGCACACCTAGTTTCTCGTTTTTGTTTTTCATGCTTTGTTAATTAAATCCTTATACTAGTTAGACAAAATTTTATTATGAAAATTAGCAATTTATTTTCTTTGTTAATTCTTTATTATGTCTGTTTCTTTGGTTTTTATAAATTAAAATTTTATTGAGCAAGATTTTGTTCTCTTCAGGTAATAATTAGTTTCAAGAGGATGATAATCTTCATAGGTAAATGATTCAATAGTTTTTGGTATTGCTGGTTCTATTTGCGTCCCCTCGTGCCACTCATTGAATGATGTAATCCTAATTGTTGTTGGTTTAGACTCAATAGCAGACCGGAACATTTTATCATAATAACCTCCGTTTTCTCTATCTTTGTAGTTATGCTTATTCCAGGGTCTAACACGGTCGTCCGAATATCCCGGCCCAACACATGGAACAAAAATTTTATTATTCTCATGAGCCCATTGAGATAAAAACTTCCAATTTTCTTTGTCAGGGCTATAGTGCCTGAGTGCATCATAAGTTTTCTTGTTCCCATTCCAGCGATAATAGAAAGTATGGATATTGTAATTAATTGCATTTCGATGCATAGTTGTATCTTTTCTACATGATGATAAAAAAATCAAGCATATAATTAGAAATATAAATTAATATTTTTTAATTAAAACTCTGGTTGGCTCAAAAATTAGGTTATTAAGCCGCGGTATTATATAAATAATTTATTTATTAGGAATCCTCGAGAGATTAAAATTATAAAAAATTTATTTTGTTAAATTTTTAAACGTTAGTTATTTTGCAGTGGATAAACCCAATTTGATCATAAAATATAGGGTTAATAAAAAATATTAAAGGAGATGTCAATGCATATACAAGTAGTCAATTTCAACCTTGAAGAGCTCAGCCATGAAGACTATTCTAATGCTGCCACAGACTTAGCACCAGCCTTTAATGAAGTTAAAGGTTTAATATCCAAAGTCTGGCTCTCGGATGAAGATGCAAATATTTATGGTGGAATCTATACCTGGGAGAATCGTCAGTCTATGGAAGACTATGTTAATAGTCAGTTCTATGATGAAGTGCTTGGGAGTAATCCAAGTTTTGTTAATATCACCTCAAAAGACTACGCAATGCTTGAGGGACCGACTAATATTACTAATAAGTAATTTCTTATAATGTTGTTTTGCATTAAACCCTACAGTTAGTGGGGTTTTTTGTTTTTTTATAGTTAAAATAGTTTTAGATGAGAGTTTTATCTTTAATTGCGTCAGCAACAGAAATTGTTCATGCTTTAAACTATGGGGAAAAACTTATAGGCAGATCTCATGAGTGCGATTATCCTGCCGAAGTTCTTCATCTCCCACATTGTACAAAGCCAAGGTTTAATATTGATGGCACTAGCATAGAGATTGATCAAAGAGTAAAGTCTATTCTCCAAGAGGCCCTGTCCGTTTATCATATTGATGAAGCAAAGTTAAGCGAGTTAAAGCCTGATATCATTATTACCCAGTCGCAGTGCGAGGTTTGTGCCGTAAGTGAAAACGACGTACAAAAGGCGGTAAAAAGTATTACCGGGAAGGAGCCTCAGATAGTCTCGGTTGAGCCTAATAGTTTAGATGATATTTGGTGCGATATAAAAAATATATCAGAGGCGTTGGGAGATAAAAAATCAGGTTTAAATCTTATAAGAAATATGAAAAATAGGATGAATCAACTAACTAAACTAGTTAAGGGTAAAAAGAAAAGAACAGTAGCCTCAATCGAATGGATAGATCCGCTTATGTCAGCTGGTAACTGGGTACCAGAACTGATTGAAATGGCAGGCGGTATTAATCTATTTGGTATAACTGGCAAACACTCTACCTGGATGGACTTTAAGGATCTATGTGATAAAGACCCGGAGGTATTAATTATAATGCCATGTGGTTATGGTATAGAAAAATCTTTAATTGAGATGAAAACATTAACCTCTACGCCTGGATGGGATAATCTTAGTGCGGTAAAGAAAAATCAGGTATATGTGACTGATGGAAACCAATATTTTAATAGACCTGGACCTAGACTCGTTGCTAGTCTGGAAATATTAATCGAAATACTATACGAAGGTCTATTTAATTTTGGACACTATGAAAGCAGCTGTGTAAGACTAAAATAAAAGATAATTAATCAAATATGGATAATCATAAAAAAGTAAGCCCAAATGAGATTGGTCTAGAGATTGGCTTAGTCTTAAGTCGATTTTTTCTTAATACCGAACACCTTCATTTTGGATACTGGCCTGATGGCCTGAGTGTTAACCTGGATAACCTCAAGAAAGCTCAGGATTATCACTCTGATCAAATCTTGATCTCAATCCCTGAGGGAGTGAAAACTATTCTTGATGTGGGCAGCGGATCAGGTGGCTTAGCAGAAAATTTGGTAAACAAAGGCTATAAAGTTGAGTGTGTATCGCCAAGCGAATATTTATCTGATGCGATTGAGGCAAAGCTAAAAAACAGTGTTAAAGTTTACAGGACTACTTTTGAAAAGCTTGAGCTTGAGAAAGAATACGACCTAGTTGTTTTTAGTGAAAGTTTTCAATATGTAAACATAAAAAAATCTCTAAAAAAAATACCTGTTGCTGTGAAACATAACGGGCACTTATTAATCTGCGACTTTTTTAGACAGCCAGGAACTGGAACAAAACCTCTTGGGGGAGGCCATGATTGGCAGGTTTTTCAAAACAGCCTAGCTAGTCATTCATTTACAGAGCTTATAAACAAAGATATAACAAAAGAGACAGCCCGGACATATGACCTTATCAATCAAATAATAAATGATGTGGCTGATCCAGTTCGGAATCTTTCTGCAAGATATTTAGATAGTCACTATCCGAAAGGGATGAAACTTCTTCGATGGTATTTTGATAAGAAGATCAGGAGAATAAACCGAATCTATTTTTCTGGAAATATGATAGGCGAGATGTTTAACAAGCTCAAAACATATAGAGTTTTATTATATCGTATCTAATAAGATAGAATATCATTTATAGATAAACATCTAAGCATGTAGCTATATTGTTTTTAACTTTTCTGTTTCATATTGGTCAAATAATAGAACCCAGCATATGATGAACTATATTCTCCGCATAGCATTATTAGTATTAGTATTGGTATCCTCACTATTTTCCCAAGTGATCAATGGTTTTGTCAGGGATGATGCTACAGGAGAACCACTTTCCTATGCTAACGTGTTTATCAAAGACTCGAATCTAGGCGTAGCTAGCGGTGTTGATGGTTACTATGCTTTAACAAATATTCCTGCTGGTGAGTATGCGGTTATTGCCTCGATTATTGGTTATGCTATGATCACCAAAGATTTCACTATAAAAGAGGATGAAAATCTTCGGATAGACTTTCGGATGATATCCGAGGCAATTGAAGGAGAAAGAGTAGATGTCTTTGGAGAGGCTCAAAAAATGCGGCAGCTGGTTGAGCCTAGCAGGATCAGTCTAGATTTGCGTACGATTGAGACCGCGCCAGCGTTTATTGAGCCGGACCTTTTTCGTACGATCCAGATGCTGCCTGGGGTGCAAACTATAAACGATTATTCCAGCGCCCTTTATGTTAGAGGAAGTACACCTGATCAGAACCTGATTATGATGGATGGTATCACGATCTATAACCCATATCATCTTGGCGGAATCTTTTCTACGTTTAATACCTCATCTATTAAAGAAGCTGATTTTCATGCGGGTGGTTTTACGGCTCGCTATGGCGGTAGAATGGGTGCCATTTTAAATGTTGTTACCAGGGAGGGTAACACAGAAAAGTTTGAGGGCAGTTATAATCTTTCTTCTATGTCTAGTAAGGTGCTTCTGGAAGGTCCATTACCAAAGCTATATGGTATGAAAGGATCCTGGATGCTTGCAGGAAGGCGGACCTATTTGGATCAGTTTCTTAATCTTTTGATTCGGGGAGATGATTTGCCGTTCAGATACTATTTCTATGACTACCAGGGTAAGGTGAATCTCGATATTAATCAGGACCACCGGCTTACCTATAGCCGGTTCTATGGCGATGATATTGTAGAGTTTAGTTTTTCGGATACTTATTCTGATTATAATGTTGTGGAAGATTATGAACAAAATGAGGAGAATACCACACACCTTAATTGGCCATGGGGAAACAAGACAAACAGTCTTACCTGGAGATGGCTTATTAGTCCTAAGCTTGTAGCCCGCACGTTTATCGCAAACAGCAGGTATCGTTTTGACTTTAATTTTGGATTTCAACAAAAAGGTGATTGGCGAGATGGGTCTGAGTCTAGCACATATAATGAAAAATTTGAATTCGATTTCTATGATATTATTGATGATAACACTGTTGAGACAGAGCTTTCCTGGCATGGGATTAAAAATCACCAGATCATGGGAGGATTCCAAATAAAAAAGGTTGACTATGATCTGGGGATGGATTTTGAGTTTGAGACCCTAGACACTCTAATCAGCCTGAGTCCGCTTAGCCAGAAAGATCAGACCGTAGAAAGCTCTTTATTTTTCCAGGATAAGTGGAACCTGACTCAGAAAATTGTTCTCCAGCTTGGCGGCCGTTTTATGGACTATTCTGAGCATGATGAACTATATTTTGATCCAAGACTTGGGTTCAAATACCTGGTAAAGGAAGATTTATCATTTAAGCTTTCTCTAGGACGTTATCACCAGTTTTTAACGATTGCTAACCCTGAGGATGAGACCTGGCGGATTATTGATTTTTGGCTTGGTATAACTGAAGAACAGAAAGCTCCCTATTCAGACCATTATATACTTGGGTTAGAATATTTATCGGAAGATAACTGGCTATTTCGTTGTGAAACATACTATAAGAACTTTGAAAATTTAATTACCCTAAAGCAGGGTCAGCTTTTTACTGAAGATGAAAGTGGTGCGCGGTTCACTCCATTTAATGAGTTCTATCCAACCAAGGCCTATGCCTATGGGCTGGAGCTGCTTTATAAGAAAACAGCAGGAAGACTAAGAGGATGGATTGGTTATACGTATGCAGAGACGAAAAAACATATTGATAAGCATGGCTGGTATAATCCTAAGTATGATAGGAGGCACACAGTTAATATTGTTGGCGACTTTAGAATAATAGAAAACCTCCATTTTAGTACCTCACTACAGACCTCTAGCGGTCAGCCATACACTCCTCAGATTGGTAGGTACCAGGAGTGGCAGGTAAACAATGATCCCTATCTGCCGTTTTATGGGTTTACAGAAGCCTATCTCGTCGGGAAGAAAAATTCGGAACGTTTAAAACCTTATTTTAGAATTGACATGGGGTTCAAGCATAAGACAGTAGGCAAAATATTGAAGATACCTTATGAGAGATTTTTCCAGATAGTGAACGTAACAAACTATGTAAACGCACTGAACTATCAGTATCGTGCAAAGGTAAACAGGCGTACAGAAGAGACTCTTGGTGTTGAACGTGCTGCTATCCCAATGTTTCCTACTTTAATAGCTTTTGGTTATAGATGGAGTTTCTAGTGAGAATATTTAATACAATAATTCTATGTTTTTTGTTTGGTTCTTGTATCGCCCTGGAGCAAGAGCTTGAGTGGGAAGATGTAAAATCGGACCATGATCCTGTGCTTAATATTATGGGTATTATAAGCTCTGACACCTTGGTTGAGAGTTTTGTCAGGGTTCACCGTTCACTTACTATGGATGAGGCAAGAGACTCGCTTGTGAGGGACACCATTGATGGTGTCCA
>Ga0209445_1001795_pt1 | contig 11244 bp, 11 predicted proteins | sample MarorgKNORR_S2LV_4_FD_188223 | JGI IMG/M metagenome (GOLD analysis project Ga0209445, IMG submission 188223) | Marine microbial communities from the Southern Atlantic Ocean, analyzing organic carbon cycling - NADW_A/KNORR_S2/LV (SPAdes) (version 2) | ecosystem: Environmental > Aquatic > Marine >...
CTAAATCACAGCTACAGCCGTAACCTCGATCAACTGCTCCGGCCGGCCCAGTATCTGGTGCATCGAAACCCCAGTGGCAGAGGGGAACCGGTCGCCGAAGTACTTGCGCCGCACCTCTCCTACCTTCCGGTAGCCCATCATTCCGTTGGGGGCGACCCATTCGATGGTGTTGACGATGTCGTCCATGGAGTAGCCTCCCTCGTCCATGATACGGGCGATGTTCTTGTAGGCCTGCTCGGTCTGGGCGACGATATCGTAGCCACCCACCGGGGAGCGCGTACCATGGTCCACTGACGACTGCCCGGATATCTGGAGCAACCGGCCCTTTTTGACGCCAGCATTCTGCGTGAGTCCGGCGTAGTCCCGCCCCCACTCCGGAACTCGTATCTCTTCCCGGACCCCTCCTTTCACCGCCACCACTTCTATCTCCACATGACCCTCAGGTCGGAGCAGTCGGTTGACGGGGATATTGGTCGACGCCGGGAACCGGTCTCCAAAGAACCCACGGCGGATGTCTGCCGTGTTGGGGTATTGCAGCAGGCATTGGGGGGAGATGTAGTCCAGGGTCTTTATCACGTCATCGGGCCCGGCCCCAGCCCCGTCCAAGACCCGGCCAATGATGCCGTAGGTGAGTTCAACCTGCCTGGCAGTGTCCTGCGGGTAATTGGACTGGCCGTCGATATCTTCGCTGCCCACGAACCCGGAGGTCCAAACGATCTCGTCGTCAACCACCACTCCCGGCACATAGGTGAGCTGGCCGTACCGGTCCCAGCCAGGGTTTATGGGCTTCTTCTCTCCCTTCATGGCCACCATGCTCACTTCGATAAAGGCGTCGGGCCGAAGCAACCGCTCTACGATAATGCCAGTGGCGCCCACCGGGCTATCCTTCAGGTATTGTTTTCGAATCTCGCCAGTTTGGCGGTACTGCGGCAGGGCCGTGGCGTCAATGTAGTCCACGGTCTGGACCACATTGTCGAACCCCATCCCCGCGGCCTCCAGCACCACCGCCAACTTCTCGTAGATCACCCTGGTCTGGTCAAGCAGGTCTCCCTTGCAGACCACCCGCCCCTGTTGCGGGTCGTACTCACTGGCGGTCTGCCCGGACAAGTACAGGATGCCGGCGTTCTCGGCCCCCATGCAAAAGGTGTACCGGTTAAGGTCCAGCCAGGGAAACTTGGCCGGGTCGACTTCTATGATGTTCTTGCTCATTTCCTCTCCGGTTGTTATCTGGGCTCGCTATCTTATTACTCCGTTCTGCATTAGGCGCTCGAATTCTTCGCCGGGGACTTGGAGCAACTCCTGAATCACTTTCTTGTTGTGCTCACCAAAGAGAGGCGCACTCCGGGGAATCGCGGGCTGACCTCCGTCAACAGTCCAAGAGAAAGCTCCCATCGGCCTTGGCCCCACAATTGGGTGATCGGGCGATTGAACAAAGCCGCGTTGGATCATGTGCGGGTCTGCCAACACCTGGGCCGAGTCCAACACCGGCCCGGCAGGAACTCCCGCAGCCTGCAGTTTCTCTACCACATCCTCGACCTTACAACCTAAGGTCCACTGCTCGATCAGCGGTTCAAGTTCGTCCTGGTGGCTTAATCGTGCTTCTGTGGCGGAAAATCTCGGGTCTTCGGCCCACTCTGGGATTCCCGCAACTTGAGCCAAAGCTCGAAATTGAGCATCGTCTTCCACCGATATCGCCACCCAATTCTCGTCCCCCAGGCAGCGGAACACGTTGTGGGGCACTTTTTCCTGGTGGCGGTTGCCTACCCGCTCCGGTTCCGTACCGTCCAAGGTGTATTTCATCACCGCCTCGGGCAAGATGGTAGCGAGGACTTCGGTCATAGCCACTTCGATGTATTGTCCTTCTCCCGTGTTGGCCCGATGGTACAGGGCTTCCAACAGGGCTAGTACGCAGTAGCAGCCGCTGAAAGCATCGGGGAACAGCCCTCCCATGATCCTTGGGTGCGACCCCTTGTGGCCCGTCACCGACGCCAATCCGCTGAACAGGTTAATCACGCTGTGGAACCCAACCAGGTCTTTCATGGGGCCGGTGCGGCCGAAGGCCCCCAACGAAAGATAGACCACATCGGGCCGTAGAGCCTGCACAGCCGCATAACCCAGCCCCATTCGCTCCATCGTGCCACTGGAGTAGTTTTCGACCAATACGTCGCTCACAGCGATGATCTGCTTGGCCAGCGCCACGCCCTCAGGGTCCCTGAGATTCAGAGTGCAACTCATCTTGCTGGAATTGACCAGGTTAAACCCGCCGCTACGATTGACGCCAGGTTCGGCCTCTGCGAACGGCGGCCAGACCCGGGTGGTGAGCCGGTCTTCGGTCTCGATCAGAATCACTTCGGCCCCCAGCCAGGCCAGCATCTGCGCGGTATAGGGGACGGCGATAATCTGGCCGAAGTCGGCTATGCGGATCCCTTCCAGGGGAAGCGGCGGCGTGGTCATCTAGCCTCCACACCCACCGTGGACAGCTGGGCATCTGAATAGCCCAGCCACTCGCCAAGTACTTCGGAGGTATGCTCGCCCAGCTTCGGGGCCGGCCTAAAGAACTTCCAGGGAGTGCGCTCGAGACGGACCGGGTATCCGGGCAGCTTGAATTTCTGTCCGCCCGGCCCTTCCATGTCGACCATAAAACCGCGCTCGATCACATGGGCCGAGTCCACCATCTGACCCACCGTGTAGGCCGGGAAACATGGGATGCCCCGTTCTTGGGCCAGTTGGGCAATCTCAGCGCCGGTGTGCGCCATGGTCCATTCCAGAAGCAGTGGTTCCAGCGCGTCCCAGTTCCGGGCACGTTCGACCCCAGACGAGAACACCTCCAGTTCGGCCCAATCGGGATTATCGGCGATGACCATCAAGTTCCGCCAATGGGCGTCCATCACCGCCATCACCACAACGTACCCGTCTTGGCACGGTAGATAAGTATTCGGCATCACGCCGAAGATCTCCGGTCTTCGCGGCTTGGCTTCGTGGTACGAGGCGTGGGCCAACTCGAAGGGCATGACCGCCGCCACAGCTTCCTGCATGCTCAGGTCAATCTCACAGCCTGTGCCGGTCATCGAGCGCGATAGCAGCGCCGCCACCGAGGCCATCGCTCCCTGGACTCCCGCCAGATAGCCGGCCATGTGCGTGTTGGAACGAAGGGGCGGTTCCCGGCCGGGGTCTTCCACCCGGTCCGGGATGCCGGGAGTGGCATAGGCCATGCCTCCGGAGCTGATGGCGATCAGGTCATCGCCCAGGTACGCGCTGTTGAAGCCGGTGAGACCGAAAGGGGTTATTGTTACAACGATCAGCCCGGGATTCGACTCTGACAACCTTTCCCGGCTCAGGCCAAACCGCTGAACTTCCGAGCTGTTCTGCCCCAACACGAGGAAATCTGAGGTAGCCACCAGGTCCTGAAAGGCGGCCCGGCCTCCTGGCGACTCGATATCGAGGGCTACGCCGCGCTTGTTGGAGTTCAGGTAGAGGAACATCCCGCTGCAATCCGGGTCAGGGACGCCGCCCGGATAGGGGCCGCTTTTGCGGTAATGGTCGCCCTGGGGAGACTCAACTTTCACCACATCGGCGCCGGCGTCGCCCAGCAACCTGGCACAGAATGAGCCCGCCACCTGGCCTGAAACTTGGTCCGTAAGCTCTAGAACTTTCAGGCCTGCCAGGGCGCCTTCCCGGAGCATACCGTTAACCGCCAGACCGCAGAGGGAACCGCAACAACGCGTTGGCCGGGTCGACGACTTTTTCACCCCGTTGGTTCTCCACCCACAGGTCGCATTCGACCATGCCGCCTTCATCCGTCGCCGAGACGTCCGTGACCACGCCGCGGCAGGTCAGTGAGTCGCCGGGGAAAGCCATGACCCGGTTGCGAAACGCCAGCTTGCGCAGGAACGCTTCTGGCCCGGCCCAGTCCTGCACGTGCTGGGTCAAGAAACCGCCCATCATCTGGCCGTCGACGAAGGGAGCTTCGAATCCCAACTCGCGGGCGTAATCAGCGTCGTAGTGCAGCCGGATGAAGTCCCAGGTCGCTGCCCCGTAGGCCATCATTCGGGCCAATCCGATGTCCTTGACCAGAGGCGTGATCTCGTCGCCGATCTCCACGTCTACGTAGTGTCTAACTTCGTTGGCCATCTTATGCCTCGGGCCGGTAGAACATGGTCTCGGTGTTCCGTGCCAGCAACTGGTCAGCCTGGTTGTAGAACGTTGTCTCGATCACTTGGAAGACCAGGGAGCCGGTGCGCCCGGTTTTCTCGTAAACGTCCTTGACGGTCCAGTGGGCACTGATTACATCGTCTGGGTGGATCGGCTGGAAGAACTCGTACTCATTGCCGGCGCGCAGGCCCTCCAACTCCCGGATGGGCCCTCTCCCAACTAGGTCGCCACGATCGTCCATATCGCTATCCACGTACTGCCAGGTGTCGCAGATCAGCGTCGGCGGGGCCATAACCTCGCGCAGTCCGTGGGTTTGGGCGAACTCGCGATCGGAATAGAGCGGGTTGAAGTCGCCGATGGCCAAGGCGTACTGGCGCAAAGACGAACGGCCCATCTCGTCTGGGGCTTGAATGACGATCTTCTGCCCCACGGTCTCTTTCAGTCTTTCCAGCAAACTGGCCACTTCAGTCACCTCTTTACTCGCCCTTGTAGACGGGGGCGCGCTTTTCCCGGAAGGAAGCCAGGGACTCCTTATGGTCCTTGCTGGTGAGCGTCAGCACCTCCACCTGGGCCGCCTCGGCCAGGTGGTCGTCCAGGGTCTGGGCTAGGCCCCGGTACATCATTCCCTTGACCATCCTGTTGGGTATGGGCGCTTTGCCGGCGATCTTTCGCGCCAGTTCCATGGTGGTCTCTTCCAGTTGATCGGCGGTGACCAAGTGGGCCAAGACGCCGCACTGCTTGGCTTCTTCGGCCTCCAACCAGTCTCCGGTGTAGAGGAGTTCCAGGGCCTTGCTGATGCCCATTGCCCGGTTGTAGAGCCAGGTTGACCCGGTGTTGGAGACCAGTCCCATCTGTAGAAAGGCGTTCATGAACCGGGAGTTCTCACAGCCCACCCTGATGTCGCAGGCCAACACCCAGTCAAACCCGTCGCCGATAGCCAGGCCGTTGACCATGGCGATGGTCGGAATTTCCAGGTTGTGCAACTTGGACGTGACTCCCTGAGGCATCTCACGGATGAACCGGAAGGTCTCGTATGGGTCTTTATGTCCCAGCAGTTGATCGCCGCCCCGGCTTTCGTCCTTGATATCGGCGGAGGCGCAGAACGCGCGGCCGGCGCCGGTGATGATGAACACCCGCATCTCGGTGTCCGATGCCACGTCTTCCAGGGCGTGGTTGAGTTCGGCGAACATTTCTTCGTTCAGGGCGTTTAGGCGCTCCGGACGATTCAATGTCAGCCGGGCGATGTGATCAGCCTTGTCCAGCAAAATGGTGTTGTAAGCCACGCCGGTTGCCTCCTGGCGGCAATCCCGAGAATCGGTGCTTAGCTAGGTGCTGATTCTGCTGCCATGGTAATTGCCTGTCAAGTTGCGTGTCTTCGGGTCCGGAGATATGCAACTGCACCAGGATCATATTGACACTGTTGCTGGGCGATTCCATACTGGTTCAAACCTGAAACATGGTTTCGACTCGATGGCTGGAGGCGTCACATGCAACGGGAAGTGCTGTTCTTCACCGAGATGGGATACACGGCGTACCCGCAGGACCAAGCCAAAAAGCTTGGCTACAACAATCTGATGTTCCCCAACGAGTATTTCAGCCCCGAAAAAGCGCAGGAACTCTACTCGATGTACTTCGAGGAACTCCAGTACTGCACGGAGTCGGGCTTCGACGGGGTCATGATCAACGAGCACCACAACAACCCGTTGTGCATGATGCCGTCGGTGAATGTGATCGGGTCAGTGCTCGCCCGCACCACCAAGAAAGGCAAAATTGCCTTCTTGGGCAACGTGTTGCCCATCCACGAGAACCCGCTCCGCATCGCCGAAGAGATCGCCATGATAGACATCCTCTCCGGTGGGCGAGTGATCTGTGGCTTCGTCCGGGGAATCGGACAGGAGAGTATCGCCACCAACACCAACCCGATCTACAACCGGGAGAGGTTCGACGAGGCCCACGATGTCATCATTAAGGCCTGGACCACCCCCGGCCCCTTCCGGTACGAGGGCAAGCATTACCAGTATCGAGTCGTGAATCCTTGGGTGATGCCCCTGCAAAAACCCCACCCGCCGATCTGGATACCCGGGGTCGCCTCGACTGAATCAATTGTCTGGGCCGCCAAGCACAAGTACCCCTATGTGGCCTTGGCTCCACCGGTGAACCTGCTCAGGGGTATCTATGACCTGTATGACGAGACCGCCGAGGCCGATGGATGGACGCCCACCGCCGAGCACCGGGCCTACGCCATCAGGGTCAACGTGGCCGACACCGACGAGAAGGCCTATGAAGAGGGCAAGAACTTTTATTGGCAACTGGGAACTTCATTCGGTATAACGCCACCCCATTGGCAGGCGCCTCCCGGGTACATCTCCAGGTCTTCCGCTCAGGGCGCGCGGGAAGCAGCCAGGACCGCGGCCGGCAACATCACCCCCGGCGGGCCCAGCCTGCCCTACGACGAAGCTCAGGAAACGGTCCAGGTCATCACGGGCAACCCGGACACGGTTATAAAAAAACTCAAGAAGATCATCGACCTGATCGATCCCGGCTACATCGTGCTGTGGGGCCGGGAAGGTCCCATGTCCCACGACGTGGCCATGCGAAGCATAGACCTGATGGGCCAAGAGGTGATCCCCGCCATCAAGGAATACCAGGCGGTGGGGTAGGCAGCATCTAAACGGGAAGACGGAATCCCCTCAGACCTCAAAGTTATGCCCGCAATACCATTAATTCAGTTGCCCTGTTGGTTATTTCAGTAGGGCCCTCTTCCGCTAAAGGGCCGGGACGGCGGATGGTAGTTAGCCTCGCTCGGGAAAGCCCAGTACCCGTAGGCGCAGGTTTTTAACCCGCCTCCTTGCAATAGACCACTTTTGGATTCACCTACCTCGCGCGCATTCAAAGCCGGTCCGGCCGGTTCTCGCGGATTTGACCTACCCGGGGAAGGCCGGTTAAAAACCGGCACCTACGCCATCATTCCGTCATTCAGAGCTTCGCAACGGTGGTAGACCAGGTATCCTTGACACCAAACCGCAAAAAACGGTGCAAAAACGATGCCTGACTCACCCAACAATCTCCAATCTACCCGCTTCCGCATCCCCGACTCCCCACGTGCCGTCCAGGACTACCTGTGGGAGCAGGGCTGGACCGACGGCCTCCCCGTGGTGGCGCCCACTGAGCCCCTAGTCCGTGAGATGCTGTCCGGCTACGGCGGCCAACCGTCCGACTCCCTGGGCCGCATCCAGCCCGGCAACTCAAACGTCACTCTGGAGAAACTGGCGGTCAACGCCGTCATGGCCGGGTGCCTGCCCGAGCACTTCCCCGTGGTCGTGGCGGCGCTGAAGGCGGCCCTACGGGACGAGTTCAACCTGGCCGGCAACGCCGTCACCACCGGCGGCGCGGCCCAGGTGCTGATCATCAACGGGCCCATCGCCAAAGAACTCGAGATCAACGGCGATGCCGCCTGCTTCGGCCCAGGCTACCGCGCCAACGCCGTCATCGGCCGGGCGTTGCGGCTGGCCGTCCGGAACCTGGGCGGACTGATACCCGGCGACATGGACAAGGCCACGCTGTCCACGCCCTACCGCTACAGCTTCTGTTTCAGCGAGAACGAAGACCAAAGCCCCTGGGAGCCCCGGCACGTGGAACTGGGTTACAAGCCGGAAGCCAGCACGGTGACCATCGCCGCCATCCTGGGCGTCTACAACGTCATGGAGAGCACCGTGGGCACCGGCCTAGAAGTCCTTCGGACCATCACGGCCAACATGCGCGGCGTGGGCATCCCTGGCTACTACCACCTGGGTACCCGCTCCCAGATCGTTTTGGTGCTCTGCCCCGAACACGCCAACGAGATCGCCGGGTCGGGCCTTTCCAAGGCCGACGTCCGGGAGTACATCTACGCCAACGCCCGAATGCCCATCCACCAACTCAAAGACCTGGCCCACTACGGCAACCGGGTCTGGCCCAACTGGATCGACCAAACAAACCCCAACACTCTGGTCCCAATCTGCGCATCGCCAGACGATATCGTGGTAGTCGTGGCCGGCGGGGGAGGTCGCCACTCAGCCTGGATGTCCGGCTGGGTAACGCGGGTGTGCTCGGAGGAGATATGGAGGGCGGGGTAATTCGGAGTTAGCTCGAACTGGGCAGGTCCTTGGCAGGCATGAAACGCAGCAATAAAGGCGTTTGGTTAGACAACGGGTTTTAACCCATTTTGTTGATGTACTTTCTCAACTCACCCTCCCCCATTTGACACCACCCCCACCATTCCGCGATGATACCTCCGCTCTCACGATGACAAGAATTAGACGCTGAGGAGGCGCTTTCCTATGGTTAAGGCCGCCGTACTGTACGAACAAAAGAACTCTTTGATTATTGAAGACTTGGATCTGGACGACCCCAAAGCCGGGGAGGTCCTGGTCAAGGTCGGCGCAGCCGGCATCTGCCGCAGCGACCGCCACTATATGCACGGCGACGCCCCCACCGCTCTTCCTATAGTCTTAGGCCATGAAGGCGCAGGCACCGTCGAAGCTGTCGGCCCCGGCGTGACCTCGGTCCGGCCCGGACAGCAGGTCATCCTTTCGTTCGTCTCTTCTTGCGGCCGCTGTAAGAGCTGCATCACCGGCAACTCCCAGCTGTGCGACGCGCACGCCGCCGCTGGCGCCTTCATGTTCGATGGCACCACGCGTCTGCACAAAGGCGACACTCGAGTCCATCACTTTGGCAAGACCGCCTTATTCGCCGAGCACACGGTCGTCCCGGAGGCCGCCGTGGTGCCCATCGAATCCAACATCGGCATGGATGTAGCTGCCCTCATCGGCTGCTGCGTCCCCACCGGCGTCGGTGCCGTGACCTCCAGCGCCAACGTCCAGCCCGGCAGCACCGTGGCCGTCATCGGCTGCGGCGGCGTGGGCCTGAACGTGATCATGGGCGCGGCCCTGGTCAACGCCAGCAAGATCATCGCCGTGGACATCAGCGAGGCCCAGCTCGAGTTCGCCCTGAAGTTCGGCGCGACCCACACGGTCAACGCCTCGGACAAGGACCCGGTTGCCCAGGTCAGGGAGCTGACCGACGGCAAGGGCGCCGACTATACCTTCGAGGTCTTCGGCTCGGCCGACACCACCAAGGCCGCCTACGACATGGCCGGCAAGAAGGGCGTCGTGACCATCGTCGGCATCGCCCCGGTGGGCGCTGAGGCCGGCATCAACGCGGTGGACATGGTCCGTAACGAAAAGACCATGCGTGGCACCTACTACGGCTCCACCCACGCCAGCGTGGATATGCCGAAGCTGGTGGACATGTACCTGGCCGGCAAACTGAACCTGGACGACCTAGTGGTCCGCCATTATTCCTTGGACCAGATCAACGAGGCTTACGGCGATATGGACAAGGGCGAGATTGGCCGCGGCGTCATAATGTACGGGTAGGCTTTCAGCAGTCAGCTTTCGGGTTTTCAACAGACAAAGCTCCCTTATTCAGGGGGCTTTGTTTTTTATGGGCTTGGGGAAATTGAGTACTTGGACGCGCCACTATTGCCTGCCGCAACTGCCATCCTGAGAGAAGCGAAGGATCTGCCATACTCGACCCCACCGACCGAACCTTTGCGCAGCCGCCCTTCTTGCTCCGAGCCAATCGGCAGATTCTTCGCCGCTGCTGCTGGCTCAGAATGACAATATTGATTGTACTGTCACTCCGAGGCGCTCCCATTTCGGGGCACCGCCTTCTTGGGAGCTCTGTCATTCCGAGCGGGGCGAGGAATCTCAGCGATTGGTATAGCCAACTGCGGTCCGGAGGAACGGTAGCTGGTTTGCGGTTGGGAAATAACAATCTCATAGAGGGGTATCGGGCGATTATGGACAGGCCTGCCGCCCCAGTATTAGTATGCATCCATCATGCCCAGCGAACTGATGCAAAGACAGATCGATCGTCTCCTTAATGAAGCCGAAGAGGCGATTGCCAGCCAGGACTGGCCGGCTGTAGGGGACCGCGCCAGGTCCGTGCTATCGATTGCTAGAGCAATTAAAATAGCTGATAAATTACATCGCCGACCATTGTGGAAAACCGGAGATTCGCGCCCGCTTCTGGACCATTCCAATGGTCTGGAAGGCTCTTACTGCCGAGTGATCTTCGGAAAGAACATAGGACAGAGGAAAAATTGGACGACCTGACAATAAAACTTGTGGAGACTGAGGCCGAGATGGAGGGCGCATTAGGCGTGCGGTTCCGGGTGTTCGTGGGCGAACAACAGGTACCCATGGAAGATGAGCTGGACGAGACCGATGCCACAGCCACCCACGCCATCGTTATATCTAACCGCGAGGGGCACGATGATAAAGTGGTGGCCACTGGCAGAGTATTCTACCGCGACGAAGACAGCGCGGCCCGCATCGGCCGCATGGCCGTCGACATCGAATTCCGACGCCAGGGAATCGGGGGCCGTCTACTGCAATTTCTGGAAGATGAGGCCACCGCTCAGGGCGTAACAACTTATATCCTAAACGCCCAGGTGTACGTCAAAGATTTCTACTCCGCCCACGGTTACGTCGAGCGCGGGGAAAAATTCCTGGAAGCGGACATAGTCCACGTCCTGATGCGCAAGGAAGCGGTCAGCTAATTCCCTATTAGCTGACCGCTGAAAGAAATGCCCTTAAGCTGCTAGCTTACCTAGCTCGAGGTTCTGGACGTCCATCTTTGCGATGTGGTCGCCCGGCTGGGTCCCTAAAGATTTGAATCCGTCAGAGTTGCGGAACTCGTCTTCTTTGACGGGGATGTCGGCGCCCTCGGGGAACCGGCGGACCCAGATGAATTGGTTATGGTCCATGTTGACCCAAGTGGCCACCACCGGCATTCCAACAGCATCATGGGCCGGCTTAATCCCGGTCTCGAACAATTTGATCCAAGAGTCCATCATTCCCTTATTGATGGTGTAGCTGCGCATCTGGTCAACCATGTTTTCTCTCCTAAAATTAGCTGATAGGTATCTAGGCTGCCTTGGCGGTCTCAAGCACTTCTTCCACCAGCTTAACGTCCATCCTTGCGATGTGGTTGGTGGGTTTGTCGCCCAGGGCTTTTCGTCCCGGTGAAGCGAAGTAGGCCTTCTCT
>Ga0209445_1001797_pt1 | contig 11238 bp, 10 predicted proteins | sample MarorgKNORR_S2LV_4_FD_188223 | JGI IMG/M metagenome (GOLD analysis project Ga0209445, IMG submission 188223) | Marine microbial communities from the Southern Atlantic Ocean, analyzing organic carbon cycling - NADW_A/KNORR_S2/LV (SPAdes) (version 2) | ecosystem: Environmental > Aquatic > Marine >...
CATAAATATTTATTTATAATTAGCAGCAATTTTTTTAGCTGAATCTTCAATAATTTTTAAACTTTTATCATTTAAAATACCTTTTGATAATTCATCCAAAACATTTTTACAATTTTTATTAATATATTGTAGAAATTCTTCTTCTAATGAAGAAATCTTTGTCAATTCAACACCATCAAAAAATCCTTTTGTTGATGAATAAATAACTGCACATTCCTCTTCAACTCTTAAAGGTGAATACTGAGCTTGTTTTAATATTTCTTGATTTATTTTACCTCTATCTATAATAAGTTGAGTTGCTGCATCTAAATCTGAACCGAATTTAGAAAAAGCTTCTAACTCTTTAAAAGCAGCTTGGTCTAATTTTAAACTTCCTGCAATTTTTTTCATTGGCTTTATTTGAGCTTGCCCACCAACTCTTGATACAGAAATACCAACATTAATTGCAGGTCTAATTCCTGAATTAAATAAGTTAGACTCTAAAAATATTTGACCATCTGTTATAGAAATAACATTAGTAGGAATATAGGCTGAAACATCACCTTCTTGAGTTTCAATTATTGGCAATGCTGTTAAAGAACCTCCTCCTTTAACTTCTTTCTTCAAAGAATCAGGCAAATCATTCATTTCTGATGCTAATTTATCATCATTAATGATTTTAGCTGACCTCTCAAGTAATCTTGAATGCAAGTAAAAAACATCACCAGGATAAGCTTCTCTTCCTGGAGGTCTTCTTAATAATAATGAAACTTCTCTATAAGAAACAGCTTGCTTTGATAAATCATCAAAAACAACTAATGCAGATCTTCCAGTATCTCGAAAATATTCACCAATTGCTGTACCAGTAAAAGGAGCAAAAAATTGCATTGGTGCTGGAATTGAAGATGGCGCGGCAACAATAATAGTATAAGAAAGAGCTCCATTTTTTTCTAATATAGATGTTACTTGAGCAATCGTTGAAGCTTTTTGTCCAACCGCAACATATATACAATACACGGGTTCTCCTTTATCATAAAACTCTTTTTGATTTATTATTGTATCAATTGCAACCGCTGTTTTACCAGTCTGTCTATCTCCAATTAATAACTCTCTTTGACCCCTTCCTATTGGAATCATTGAATCAATTGCTTTAATACCTGTTTGAAGTGGCTCAGTTACTGGTTGTCTATAAATGACGCCTGGTGCTTTTCTTTCTAAAGGCATAGTATATAATTTTCCCTTAATATCTCCTTTACCATCAATCGGATTTCCAAGAGTATCTACAACTCTCCCACACATTTCATCTCCAACTTCAATAGATGCAATCTCTCCAGATCTAGTAACATTATCTCCTTCTTTTATATTTCTAGAATTTCCCATTAAAACAACCCCCACATTATCTTCTTCCAAATTAAGAACCAAACCCTTAATTCCATTTTCAAATTGAAGTAACTCACCTGACTGAGCATTTGAAAGTCCATATATTCTCGCAACACCATCGCCGACTTGTAAAATGGTTCCTGTTTCTTGTAACTCAGACTCTGATTTAAAATTGGATAATTGTTCTCTAATTATAGCTGAAACTTCATCCGGTCTAATATCTGACATATTTTTATATTTAGTTACTAATTAATATTTTTTTTATTTCTTTAATTTTTTTTGACACAGTACAATCATACATTTTATCACCAACTTTTAGATTAAATCCTCCAATTATATTATTGTCTATTTTTTCTTTTAAAAAAATATTTTTCTTGGTAATTTTTCTAGCAAAACTTTTAATATATTCAAGATTCTCATCATCAAGTTTTGATGTTGTTATAATTTCAGATTCAACTATATTAGTATAATCATTATATATTTCATTAAATTTTAACAATATATTTTCAATAAGATTATCTCTTTTTCTGTATATAACGTTTAACATCATTCTTAGAGTTAAATCATTTAGTTTTCCTTTAAAAATTCTATTAGTAATCTCAATTTTATGATAAATTGGAATAATAGGATTAATATATAATTGAGAAATCTCTCTTGAACTAGAAAAAAGCTTTTTTAAATAATCTATATCTGATTTAACATCATTCAACAAATTATCTTTTATTGATAACTGAAAAAGAGATTTTGAATACCTCTCAGACACACGATTATTTTTCATGATTTCGAATTATTAACTTCTTTAATTAAATCATTAATATACTTCTGTTGTGAAGCATCACTTTCTAATTCCTTTTTAAGAATTTTCTCAGCAATTTCTAAAGACAAATTAGCAACTGTATTTTTAACATCCTTTAATGCATTTTGTTTTTCAGTCTCAATTACTTTTTTAGCATCTTGAATTATCGAATCAGCCATCTCTTTTGCCTTAGATTTAGCTTCATCTTGCATTGAATTAGACAATTTTTTAGCTTCAATTATAATCTGTTCCCTTTCTTTTCTCGCTTTAGACAATAATTCTTCACTATTTTTATTAATATTAATTAAATCTTCTTTTGCTTTTTTAGCTGAATTTAAAGAGTCTTTTATAAATTTTTCTCTTTCCTTTAAAGACTGAATTATAGGTTTCCAAGCAAATTTTGCTAAAACAAACAATAAAATGGCAAAAATTAATAATTGCCAAAATATCAAACCTGACCCTGGAGTTAATAAATCCATAATATATTTAAATCATTAAAATTATAAGTATGCTTCCGGAATAGCTCCAAATAATATCAATAAAGCAACAAGAGATCCTACTAAAGCAATAACCTCACATAATGATGCTATAATAAACATAGTTGAAAAAATTTTACCAAATTCTTCAGGTTGTCTAGCTATTGCTTGCAAAGCATTACCTCCAATAATACCTATCCCAATACCTGCTCCAACTGCAGATAAACCTGCACCTATCGCAGCCCCTAAAAGAGCATTACTCATATCTAATATCAATAATCCAATCATAATTAATTAATTTAAAAGTTTTACATAATTTTTTTAATGTTGCTGTTCAACTGCTAAGCCAATGTAAAATGAAGAAAACATTGTAAATACATAAGCTTGAATAACAGCAACTACTATTTCTATAATATTTAATAATACTGCAAATAATGCACTCAAAAGTCCTACAAAATAACTTTCAAAAATAAATGTCATTCCTATAAAACTCAACAAAACAATATGACCAGCAGTTATTGCAACAAAAAGTCTTATCATTAAGGAAAATGGTTTAGTAAAAACATTAATTATTTCAATTGGTAAAATAAGTATTCTCATAACATGTGGAACATTAGGTGTCCAAAATATGTGTTTCCAATAATTCATGTTACCAGACAAATTTGTTATTAAAAATGTTAATAAAGCTAAAACCATAGTAACAGCTATATTTCCAGTTAAATTTGCTGCGGCTGGTAATAATCCCAACAAATTACCAAAAAGTATAAAAAAGAAAAGAGTGAGCATATAGGGTAAATATTTTTCAAAATTTTTACCAATATTAGGTTTTACTACACCGTCTCTTATAAAAATTATCAATGGCTCTACAATAGATTGAATACCTTTTGGGGCATGATTTTTTGATTTATAACCCCTTGCCGCAAGTAAGAAAATTAACAACATTAAAAACGCATTTATAAACAAAAACAAAACGTTTTTTGTTATAGAAAGGTCTATAAATGAATTATTTGAGTCTAATGTTTTTAAATGACCATGATCATACATATACCCCATATAACCATCTTTTTTAGGATTATGACTCTCATCAAAAAGATTTGATGATGAAAATATTTTTAAACCATCAGTTTTTGAAAAAATTATTATCGGTAACGGAATCACTAATCCTTCAGTTATTTCATATTGATAATCATCCAAAATATGATGCATTATCACTGGACCAATTTCAATTTTTTCTTTTTTATCTTCAGAAGAAGCAAAAACAAAGTTTGAAAAACACACACAAACAATAAATGTAAAATAAATAATAAATGTTTTCTTTTTCAAATACATCTTTCGTCTAAATATGTTGCAAATTACTTAATAGAATTGTTATTTCAAATATTACAAATAACAAAAAAACAATTAAAAAATTTGAAACAAAAATTAGATAATTTTCTGATAAAAAAAGTCCAAAAAGAAAAAGAAAAAGAAAAGATAAAACCAACCTCAAAACAGTACTTAATAAAACAATAAAAACACCTTTTTCTTTTTGTAATAAAGCATTTTTATATAATGTTCTAAATAAAACATCAAGTGAAATATTAAACATTATAATAATCAAAAAATATTTATGAAAATATATTGAATCAATAAAATACATAAGTATTCCAAAAGATATAATAAACGTATAAAAGATTTTACTCATTTTCGTTACATTGATCACCTATCAACATTTTTATAAATTTTATACAATGAATAAAAAAAGGAAACAATTGGAAGGGTCATTGTAAAAACATAAAACTGAATTTCAAAAAAATAATCAATAGAATATCCAGCGATTATTGATATCAATAGAATAAAAAAAAATTCAAAACTAAGATTAAAGTATTTTAAAAAATATCTTTTATTAGTCATTAGTATCTTCAGATGGTTCATTATCTAGAATAGTTTCTTCTTCTACTCCCCCCATCTTACAAGCTCCATTAAAAGTTGCTCCTGATTCAATAATTAAATTTTTACTTGAGATATCACCCTGTATTACTGCTGATGATTTTAAAACAAGTAATTCCGTAACATTTACTTTTCCAGTAATTTTTCCAGCAATTTCTGCATTTTCAGCAATAACATTTCCATCTACAGTTGAGGTTTCTCCGCAAGCAACTTTTGAAGATGATTTAATATCACCAATAACCTTACCCTCTAATCTAATATTACCAGTAGTACTAAGATTACCTTTTAATGTACTTCCTTCCCCAATTATATTATTTGTTCCGTTTAAATTATTCACTTTTTAGATATTTGGTTTTTAGTAATGTTACAAATTTAGTTATAATGAAATAAATTCAGAAGGATTTATAGATTTACCATCTAACCATAATTCAAAATGCAAATGTGGCCCAGAAGATAATTCTCCTGTATCTCCTATAATTGAAATTACATCCCCCGTTTTAACTGACTGACCAGGTTGAACAAATATTTTAGAATTATGCTTATACATGGAAATGATATTATTAGGATGAACTATTGAAATAACAAAACCATTATCCTTTGTCCATGAAGAAAATATTACAATACCATCAAAAACTGATTTCACTGGTTCATCTTTCTTACAAACATAATCTACCCCAAAATGTTTTTGAGATGGATTATAAACACTTGATACAATACCAGAAGAAACTGGAGAAATAAGATTTAAAAAAATATTCTCATTATAAGATGAAAAATCATTAATCTCAGAATAATTGATGTTTTTTTCAAATTCTTTCCTAAAAAAAGAATCAACAGCAGCATAATTAGATTTAATATCATTTCCTAAAGAAGATTTTTCTTCAATTTCTAATTCTAATTTTCTATTTTCTTCTCCTGATATAATAACCATAATATTTTCAATAAATTGATCCTTTACTTCAACTGAACTAATTAATGAATCAATAGAAGTAGATAAATCAATTATTTGCTCATTAGCTTTTTGTTCAGCATATCTAGGATCAAACCGTTTTTTTAATATTGTAGTTGATAAAAAAAAAGAAAATGAAAATATTATAAAGAAAAATAAAATCGTATAAATGATTAAATTGAAATTTGAAAAATCAAATAAGATTATGTCTTTAAAATCTCTTTCATTTCTAAAAATTATTTGAAGTTTAAACTTAAACCACTTAATGATTTTATGTCTCATATTAAAAGAATAATTAATACCAATTTATTTACAAAAATAATTATTAAAAAGAATCGTTTTATAAAATGTTAAATTAAATGTATGATTAATTATTCAAATAAAATTAAGTTATATACATCAATCTTTGTTTTAATAACTTTAAATGCATGTAATTCTATAATAAATAAAATCTATGATGATACCACAGCTAAATACAATGCATATTTTGTTGCTAATGAAATTATAAATGATATTGAACTCAATCTTGAAAATAACACAATCATTAATTATGACAGCTTAATTCCAATAAATTATGACATTGATTCTTCTGTAGTCAACCAACATAGTGAAAAAACAAAAAAAAGCATAGAAAAACTTTCTATACTTATTCAAAGACACCCTGAATCAAAATATGTATATCCTAGTTATGTTTTAATAGGAAAATCCAGATTACTTAATTTAAACTTAAAACAGTCTATCATTACTTTCAAATATGTTAATTCTAAATCCAATATAAAAAAAGCCAAAGATTTAGCTTTAATAAATTTAATGCGCTCATATACTGAAGACAAACAGTTTGATGAAGCTGAAGAGGTATACAAGTATTTCAAAAATAAAACTATATATAATGATTATCAAATAGATTTTTATAAGTATTCTATCTACTTATTTAAACAATTAAAAAAGAATAGTGAACTGCTTATTAACTTAAAAAAAATAGAAAATCTTACAAAAGATAGGACATTAAAAAATAAAGTCTATTTTTTAATCGGACAAATACATTTAAATAATAATAATTACGATGAAGCTCAAAAATATTTTGAAAAATGTATTAAAAATAATCCAAAATTAGAAATCGAACTTTTTGCAAAATTATACTATGTTAGGTCATCAACAAAATCATCAGATGAAGAGACCATAAACAAATATTTTAAAAAATTAATAAGAGATAAAAAAAACTATGATTATTTAAATAGAATTTATTTCGAATTAGGACAATATTATTATGAAAAAGATTTTTTAAATAAAGCGCTTAATAATTATAAAATATCAATTCAAAAAACAATTAACAATAAAAATCTTTTATTCAAAGCACATCTAGAAATAGCAAATATTCATTATTATAAATACAATAATTATTCCATATCGAAACTATATTATGATAGCGCTTTACAAAATATTAATAGAGAAAATATGCTTTATAAAGAATTAAAAGACAAAAGTGATATACTAAATAAATTAGTAGATAATTTATTAACTATCAATAAAAATGATAGTTTAATATCATTAACAAAACTATCAAAAAATGAACTAGATAATACATTAAATGATTATATAAACAAAATAAAAAAAGAAAAGAAAAAGAAAAAAGTCGAACTAAAAGAAAGTTTAAATTTTTATGATGAAGATTCTAAAATCATAACAACAACTAATAATTCTGTTTGGTATTTTAATAATAGGTCAATTATTAATAGAGGAAAAGATGAATTCTATAGCAAATGGGGAGATAGAGAGCTAACCGATAACTGGAGAGTACAATCAAAAATCATATTCGTTTCAAATAACGAAAAAGCAATAAAAATAGAAAACAATTCAATCATAACTTCAGAAAAAAGAAACATTGAAACTATTAATAAAGAATATTTAATCTCTCTATTACCATTTGAAATTGATGATAAAAAAATTCTATTAAATGAAATTGAAAAATCTTTATATGAGCTAGGAAAAATTTATATTCAAAATCTAAATGAAGTTAACAAAGGAATAAAAACATATACTCAATTAATAAATAGGTTTTCTGAATCAAAATTTTTACCGGATGTATTATATCAACTATATCTACTCTCTGAAGAAAAAAATTATTATAAAAATTATATAATAGAAAAATTTCCTGAATCAATTTTTGCTAAGCTAATTATCAATCCTAATTATGAAATAGATGAATTTGAAGAGTATAATTTATTACTTGAATTGTATAAAATATTATATGAAAAATTATTATCAGAAAAAAATGATTATGTAATCAGACAAATTGATTCTTTAGAAATACTTTACAAAAAAAATGAATACTTTGAAAACTTATCACTTCTAAAATCAATAGCTAAAGGTAAAAAATATGGAAATTTTACACTTCAATATGAATTAAAAAAATTTTTAAAAAATTCATTACTTGCAAACACATCAGAATATGCTAATTCATTATTAAACTCTGCTAAAGATGTACAGAAAAAATTTATTTTTTCCGGACTACCAAAGCTTGTAAAAGAAAACGACTATAAATTTTATTATATAATAATAAAAAATGATAAATCAGATCTTGTTTTTAATATAATCAATAAAATTATCAAAGAATTAAATTTACAAAACGTCGTCTATATAGATGAGTTTATATTAAAAGAAAATTTTGAATTTTATGCTATATCCGAAACAAATTGGCAAGATTTAAAAAAAATAGAAAAAAAATTCAATGATTATGTTTTAAGCAAAGAGTCAAAAGTAAATGCTAATTTTGTAATAGGAGAAACAAATATGAATATTCTATTTGAAGCAAAGAATTTTAATCATTTTACAAAGTTTTATAATAAATGAGTTCACTAAAAAAAATTATAAAAACAACATGGATTATATCTACATTATCAATTATTATTTTTGTGTTTGGATTTTATTCAATAAAAATTGATCTATTTGGATTATTTGGTGGAATGCCAAGTCTACAAGATCTAGAAAAACCACAATCAGAATCATCTTCAGAACTTTATTCCAATGATACAATCTTACTTGGAAAATATTTTAGATATAATAGATCTCCCATTAAATATCATGAATTATCAAATGAACTCATCACAACTTTATTAGTAACGGAAGATATAAGATTTTACAACCATTCTGGAATAGATTTTAAAGGTCTTGTAAGAGCAACCTATGGAGTATTTAAAAACATAATTACTTTAGGAAGTAGTGGATTAGAAGGTGGAGGAAGTACAATCACACAACAATTAGCAAAAAATTTATTTAAAATAAGAAATGAAAGGAAAGGAAAATTAAGTAATATGCCTTTCATAGGATTAATTATATCAAAAATAAAAGAATGGATTGTGGCAGTTAAACTAGAAGAATTTTATACTAAAAATGAAATACTCTCTATGTACTTCAATACTGCTGAATACGGTAGTAATTCATATGGAATAAAGGTGGCTTCAAAAACTTATTTTAATAAGCTGCCATCACAAATTAATTACAATGAAGCTTCTATTATTGTAGGATTATTAAACAAGCCCACAAAATATAATCCATTTTATAATCCAGAAAATGCTATAAATAAAAAAACAGAAATTCTATATAATCTTTATAAATATTCTAAAATTTCAAAAATGGATTTTGATTCGTTAAGTGCATTAGGTGTAAACTTAACATATAAAGTTGAAAATCAAAATACAGGACAAGCCACTTATTTTCGAACTGTAGTAAAAAATTATCTTATTAATTGGGCAAAAAACAATAATTATGATCTGTTCTCAGATGGACTAAAAATATACACTACTATTGATAGTAAAATGCAATATCATGCAGAAAATGCAGTTGCAGAACAAATGGAAAGACTTCAAAATGTATTTAATAAACATTGGGATGGTAAAAATCCATGGATAGATGAAAAGGGATATGAAATAAAAGATTTTTTAAAAAATTCAATAAAAAGAACTAAGCGTTATAAGGATCTTTTAAAAAATAATAAGGGAGATACCACAAGGGTATTCGATATACTTAATGAAAAAAAAGAAATAAAAGTATTTAGTTGGGATCAAGAAATTGATACTATTTTCAGTGTAATGGATTCTTTAAAATATTATAAAAATTTCCTTCAGGCAGGATTCATTTCTATAGAACCAAAAACAGGTCATATAAAAGCTTGGGTTGGTGGTATAAACCATAAATATTTTAAATATGATCACGTTAAACAGGGTAAAAGACAACCGGGATCCACTATAAAACCAATAGTTTATGCTGCAGCGATAGATAATGGTTATTCTCCCTGCTATCCAGTTGTTGATGCTCCTGTTGTTTTTGAATTACCTGGACAAGATCCCCCGTATTGGAGACCCGACAATCATAATGGTAAATGGACAGGTGAAACTATGACTTTAAGAAAAGCCATGGCAAAATCTGTAAATTCTATTACAGCATTCATAACCAAAAAAATTTCTCCAAAAACGGTAGTAGATTATGCTAAAAAGCTTGGCATTAAAAGTAAATTAGATCCTGTTCCTGCTATTTGTTTAGGTGCAGGAGGAGATGTTTCATTATTTGATTTAGTTGGTTCTTACAGTACGTTTATTAATAAAGGAATATGGACTGAACCATTTTTTATTTCTAGAATTGAAGATAAGTATGGAAATTTAATTCAAAAATTTATTCCAACTAAAAATGAAGCTTTAAATGAAGAAACGGCATTTTTAATGCTACATATGTTAAAAGGATCAAAAGAAGAAGAAGGAGGAACAGCAAGAGGATTAAATCCTGAATTAACCATAAATAATGATGTTGGAGCAAAAACAGGAACAACACAAAATGCTTCCGATGGATGGTTTATAGGAGTAACTCATAACCTAGTATCAGGAGCATGGGTAGGAGGGGATGACAGAAGCATTCATTTTAAAAATTGGACTTATGGACAAGGTGCAAGAACTGCAATGCCTATATGGCAACAATACATGTTAAGTGTTTATAATGACTCTACAATAAATATTAATAAAGGTAAATTTGACAAACCATCAAAAAAAATAAGTATAGAAATAGATTGTTCTGTATATAATAATGATTTGAAAGATGATTCATTAAATGTTTTCATTGATAAAATAGGTGCATCAGACATCTTCTAAGCAATGAAAGAAAATATTAATAAAAACATCCCTAAACTACCAGGCATCTATAAATTTATAAATCATCAAAACAAAATTATTTATGTAGGAAAATCTAAAAATTTACATGATAGAGTAAGAAGTTATTTTAATAAAAATCAAAAAAATAGAAAAGTTTCGAAAATGGTAAATGAAATAAACCAAATTTCTTACATTATTTCTGAAAATGAACATGATGCCTTACTATTAGAAAACAACTTAATCAAGGAAATTAAACCAAAATATAATATTTTATTGAGAGACGATAAAACTTTTCCGTATATAGTCATTTCAAAGGAGCCTTACCCAAAAATATATAGTTCAAGAAAAATTAATCCAACAAAAGAAGAAGTATTCGGTCCTTATACTAATGTTAAAGGAATGAAAAAAACACTTTCAGTTATTAATAAACTTTATAAAATTAGAAACTGCAATCTAATTCTAAATAAAAGTAATATTGAAAAGAAAAAATTTAAAGTATGTTTAGAATATCATATTGGAAATTGTAAAGGCCCATGTGCTGGTCATCAAAAAGAAAAGGATTACATTAAAGATATTCAAGAAATAAAATCCATT
>Ga0209445_1001806_pt1 | contig 11214 bp, 10 predicted proteins | sample MarorgKNORR_S2LV_4_FD_188223 | JGI IMG/M metagenome (GOLD analysis project Ga0209445, IMG submission 188223) | Marine microbial communities from the Southern Atlantic Ocean, analyzing organic carbon cycling - NADW_A/KNORR_S2/LV (SPAdes) (version 2) | ecosystem: Environmental > Aquatic > Marine >...
AGAATCTTCCTAAATTGGAAAAATATCCTGATGGGATGACATTACCAACACCAAAAGCAATTGATTTTAATCCAGGTGAATTGTTAGGTTGTGTTTCAGGAGAATTAGGATTAAGAAAGTTCCTAGAAGATGCAGGACACACGTTAGTTGTTACTTCAGATAAAGATGCTGACGGTTGTGAAGCAGATAAAGAATTAGTTGACGCTGATGTAGTAATATCACAACCATTTTGGCCTTACTATCTAACAAGAAAAAGAATGGAAAGTGCACCAAATTTAAAAATGGCAATTACAGCAGGTATAGGATCTGATCACGTAGACTTACAAGCGGCGATGGATCATAAAGTTGATGTAGTTGAAGTAACTTATTGTAATTCAAGATCAGTTGCAGAACATATTGTTATGATGATTTTATCTTTAGTAAGAGATTATCACAATCAACACGCAATAGTAAAAGCAGGTGGTTGGCATATTGCTGACGCTGTAAAACGTTCTTATGATGTAGAAGGTATGCATGTAGGTACAATTGCGGCAGGACGTATCGGTTATGATATGTTAAGAAAAATGGCACCATTTGATGTATACCTACATTATTTTGATAGACATAGATTACCTGAAGCAAAGGAAAAAGAATTAAATTTAGCCTTCCATGATTCAGTTGAATCTTTAATCGCAGTCTGCGATGTTATTAATATAAGTTGTCCATTACACCCTGAAACAGAAAATTTATTTGATGAAGAATTAATTAGTAAATGTAAACCGGGTGCATATGTTATTAATACTGCTAGAGGAAAAATTGTTAATAGAGAAGCAATGGCAAAAGCATTAGAGTCAGGTCAAATAAGTGGTTATGCTGGAGACGTTTGGTTTCCACAACCAGCACCTAATGACCACGTTTGGAGAACAATGCCTAATCATGGTATGACACCTCATACTTCAGGAACTTCTTTATCAGCACAGGCAAGATATGCCGCTGGTGTAAGAGAAATTTTAGAATGTTTCTTTGATGATACACCAATAAGAAATCCATACTTAATTGTACAAAATGGAGAACTTGCTGGAATGGGTGCTCACTCTTATAGTAAGGGTAGTGCAACTGGTGGATCAGAAGAAGCGGCTAAATTTAAAAAATAATGTACGAATACCGGGCAAAAGTTTTAAAAGTAATTGATGGAGACACCGTTGATATTGACCTAGGCTAGCAACGATCGCATCGAAGCGAATTTTATCCACGGGACTAAATATTTCGTTGCCCACGTGCACAGAAGGCGAGCAAGCGCAGTTACCGAGGCAGTAAACTGGCAACAGGGTAACTTCACCATCAGCTGTGATTTCATGAAAATCAATGCCCAGCAACTCTTTTGCATAATTTTCCATTACTCGACTACCCATAGCCTGACAGGATTCGGCACGACAAATCTGTACCGTGTATCGACCCGGAGGGCTACTCCGAAAATAGTGATAGAAGCTTATTACCCCATGGACCTCGGCTCGAGACAAGTTCAAGCTATCGGCGATAAAAGGCACTGATTTCGTCGGCACATAACCGAGTTCATCCTGTATGGCATGAAGGATCGGTAAGAGAGCCCCTTGCTCTAACTTAAGTTCTTCGACGATATCCACAACCAGCTTTGTATGCCCTGACTGCTGATGGCTTGTCTTGTTCATAAATCTTTTCCTGTTCGAAAAATTCGACAGTATATGACTAAGGTACTGCAAATCGAGCGATACGATCCGCTCCAGCGATACCTCCGACCCAAATCTCCTCGCCAACCTGGATAGCCACGGTGCCCAGTAAAAAACGCACGTTAGAAGGGTAATTCACTATCTCATCCGCGGACATAGTTTCTGGATTTACTCTCGTCACTCGAGTGGAAACGCCTTCACACTGACCCTGACCAAGGCAATTAAAAATCGAATTTGGTGTAGGCCCGACATGACCCGCCGCGAACAAAGTACCATCAGGTGCCCAACGCACATTATCAATGTGATGCGTAACATCAACCGAATCTACCTGAACCGGTGTTTGATTCCGGGACAGCCGAATAAGAGAGCGGCTACCCCATCCTCCTATATAATACCACCGGCCATCAGGTGATACTTCCAGTCCATTAGGCCCGGCTGTTTCGCTTCCTGGTACCTTGCTCCATCCCTGATCCGAGTTCCACTCCCATACAACTCCTTCCGGTAGTTGGAATTGGGTAGCCGCAATGCCGCCTTCGGGTAACGCGACCACTGAATTGAATACGACCGAATCAGGTGCTGGGATGCAGCCTATCCAACTAAGAGTAGGTGTCACTTCTCCCATATTGACATTAAAAACCTCGATTGCTTCACGAGCGCCATGACGAACCACATACAACTGATGTATACCATCTGAATTTCTTGTTAGATTAATACCATGAGGTCTGAACCTGCTCGCCTCCGGTCCCACACATTCTGTATAAGTTTCTCTATCGTGCATTTGGTTTGCTGACAATCGAGGATAGAGCTCCGACGAACTAGCATCGCGTGTATCTATTAGATACAGATAACCATCATCTTCCATGCCCGAGGCAATCAACCAGGGAGTCTCCGGTATTAGTGCCAGGTCTTCTGGGCTTACTGGCCCACAAACAAACTTAACATCACCATCAGGTTCGCAGTTAGATGCCGCAAAAGAGAAAATGGAGACAAGCCAGCCTACAAAAAAACTGGACACAACGAGCAATCGTATTCGCATAATTCCTCCCTTAAATTCAGGTCACATATGAGAGGAGAAGGATAGCCGAAGACGTGGCAGAATTCACCTTGTAGAGCCAGGTAGTGCGGTTTCCATGGGCGATCATTGCTTTTATTACCCGATTAAACTCAAATGATCGATGGATAATTGTCACACTGGTAGTCAAATTCATACGACAAGGTATATTAATGACCAAGTTTAACAACCTCTTCCCTCTCTGGGCTGTTCTGCTTTCTTCCGTAGCCTTTGTATTTAACGAGTTTTTCGGAAACTTCGAGCAGGCAATAGTACCGTTGCTAGCCGCCGTTATGTTCATCATGGGGCTAACGCTTACCGATGAGGACTTTCTCAGGATTTCAAAAGACCCGAGACCGGTGTTTGTCGGGGTACTACTGCAGTTTTTGTTAATGCCAATTCTGGCATTGACCCTCGCGACAATGCTGCAATTATCCAATCAGCTAACTGCGGGCATGGTATTGGTGGGAAGCTGTGCTGGCGGCACGGCATCCAATGTTATTAGCTATCTGGCTAAAGGCGACGTTGCGCTTTCAATATCCATGACCATGACATCTACTCTTGCTGGGGTCATCGCAACACCCTTGCTTTGTTCTTTTTACTTGTCGGAAACAGTAGCGGTAGATACTCTTGGAATGCTCTTGAGTATCTCCCAAATTGTTCTGGTACCAGTTGTGCTTGGCTCATTGATTAACCACTACGCACATTCAGCCGTATTGAGATTCGAATCGTGGCTACCAAGTATTTCTATTGTAATTATTCTGTTAATCATCGCCATTATTGTCGCTTTGAATTCCCAACAATTGTTGGAAGTCGGGCTCCTAACGCTCATAGCGGTTATTTTGCATAACCTATTGGGTCTGACCGGTGGTTTCTGTATCAGTCGCCTGTTTGGATTCAACCTCAGACAGAGCCACACCATCGCTATTGAGGTTGGTATGCAAAATTCTGGGCTAGGGGCCGCTCTTGCCCTGCAATTCTTTTCTGGTGCTGCCGCCCTGCCTGCCGCGTTATTCAGTGTTTGGCACAATATCAGCGGTTCGATCCTGGCTTCACACTGGAGTCAAAGGCGTTCTTCCTTGGAATACTCAATGAAGGACTAAGAATCTATAGACACAAATTAGAACTTCCTGTACCTCAGCCAATTCAACAGACCAATTGCGACGCACAATTGGTGCGGAGTGATCCAAATCACAGTTAGATATCATTAATAGTTGACTTAAAAAATAACAAGCTTAGAATCCGCGCTTCGAGAAATTTTATTGTGTGAAGAAAGTGAATACCTGGGCAATCCAAACAACCATGACGAAGAACAAGACCTTTCTGGGTCATTGGTTCTGCGTGCGCGTGGTAACTATTAAGGGACCCAATTTAGAGTGAATTTCTGACCAATAAACGATTAACAACCGTACTAAAGAAAAGACCTCTAAGTCTCAAAGCCTAGAGGTCTTTTTTTTGAATTAAATTCCAGCCACAGTCGCCTGCGGGCGCCGGGAAACAATTATGCTTCATAAATCGCACGGAAACATAACCATAATCTACAGCCTTCTATAGACCCTGATGAATCTACCAGGAGCTTATCGATTACTTTATTTCTACCGAACAAGGTGTCTCTGAATATATCAGAGGAAACTATTCAGCAGCGTGTTGCTGCATAAGCTGTCCCTCCCCCCTAGGGGGTAAGCACTCAATTCATTCCCTCCTTATGAGTGCTTACCCCTATTTTTTTATGAAAATTATAGGATGCGATAAGATTGATTGTCGTGATATTCGCAACTATATCTTTGTAAAGATCAAATACTAAAACATATCGGATTTTAGTCGCTCCAGGAACAGTTCTGAACCATTATTGCTGCTTTACCTGGCGACATGGTAAAGTTTTCCAGAGGTTTTTAGCACCGTAGCGTTTCCGTTGATAAAAAGCACAATATGACAGCAATGTCATGAATTAAAAGCAGGAAAATAACAATGAAATTGATAACCGCTATTGTCAAACCGTTTAAAACTGACGATGTGCGCGAAATGTTATCGGATCTAGGAGTAAGCGGAATGACGCTAACTGAAGTTAAAGGCTTCGGCAGGCAGAAAGGGCATATTTGGGTGCAGAGTATGTCATCGATTTCCTACCAAAATCCAAACTGGAAGTAGCTGTCACCGATGACCTTTGCGACTGAGCCATTGAAGCCATTTGTAAAGCCGCTGGTACCGGGCAAATCGGCGATGGTAAGATCTTCTTCACCAACTTGGAACAGAGTATTCGAATAAGAACTGGTGAAACCGGTAACGATGCTCTATAGAGGGATTACTTAAAAATGATGAGTAAAATAGCAAAAACAAAATACCTAACAACCGTGGCGCTCGTACTCTTACCGTCACTTGCTTCCGCACAAGACCTTAATGGAGCCAACACTGGCTGGGTTTTAACATCCACAGCATTGGTTCTCTTTATGACGCTCCCAGGTCTGTCGCTTTTCTACGGGGGGCTAGTTAGAACAAAGAATGTCCTATCAGTATTGATGCAGTGCTTCGCTATCGCAGTTACGATCTCCATACTATGGCTGGTAGTCGGCTATAGCATAGCGTTCGGTCCTTCCGAATCTGCTTACTGGGGTGGGCTCAGTAAGATTATGTTCAACGGAGTCGGAATCAACTCAATATATGGCGATATTCCGGAAACCGCATTTGCGGCATTTCAAATGACATTCGCAATTATAACTCCGGCGCTGGTAGTTGGGGCTTTTGTTGAACGCATCAAATTTTCATCAATGCTTATTTTCAGTCTCCTCTGGGCACTGGTTGTTTACTTCCCCGTCGCTAATTGGGTGTGGGGTGGCGGCTGGTTAGGCCGGATGGGGCTGATCGATTTCGCCGGCGGCACTGTTGTGCATATAACGGCTGGCGTTGCCGCTCTCGTTACTGCACTAGTAATCGGTAAGCGCAAAGACTTCCTCTCTTCAGTGACTCTACCTCACAATCTCACAATGAGTTTCACCGGTGCAGCTATGCTCTGGGTCGGCTGGTTCGGTTTTAATGCTGGTAGTGCTCTAGCAGCAGATGGGGCAGCGGGTATGGCGTTATTTGTTACTCATATCTCAGCCGCAACGGGAGCACTGTCATGGATAGTTATCGAATGGAAAAAATATGGCAAACCGAGTGGGTTAGGTGCCATTACTGGTATGGTGGCAGGTCTTGCGACCATTACCCCGGCTTCGGGTTCAGTTGGTCCTTCTGGCGCACTTATTGTCGGGCTGGCAGGCGGTGTTCTCTGCTACTTCGCTACTACCTACCTGAAGCAGATAATCAAGATCGATGACTCGCTGGATGTATTTCCCGTGCACGGGGTAGGCGGCATCGTGGGAACCTTTTTAGCAGGCATCCTTGTTTCCGGAAACCTTGGCATCTTTAGTGGCAACGGTCTCGCCGATGGTATGACCATCGGTTCCCAGGTGATGGTACAAATTACCGGAATTCTTGCCGTTGGTATCTATACCGCGATTGCAACGTTTATCCTATTGAAAATCGTGAGCGCTCTGACTTCTGGCATTCGAGTTACCGATGAACAGGAGCAACAAGGATTAGATATTACCGACCACGACGAAAAAGGTTACTCGATGTAATACTTAGCAGCGAAATAAAAGCCGGCTTCAATTTCTAGACGCCGGCTTTCGTATTGGTCAAATCCTTATGTTTACTGATTTTTTCTCATCGTAGTTATAGCATAGACGAGTTTGTTCCCATCCATGTCAGTGAAATGAGAGGCTACGAGGCAGGTTGTTTTACCGTCGTGAATCACTTCTCCCTTTAGCACAAATCGCGGCCCCAGCACGGGTGCAAAATAGTCAATACGCATGTTCACCGTGGCCGCCCACCGAAATTCCTGGGTCTCCTCAAACAACGTGCGGGCTGCATAAATGGAAACCATATCTACGTAAACTCCGGTAAATCCTCCAAATAACTGGTTGCGAGGATTCAAAAGATGATCTGGTAAATGGACCTCCACTTCCACCAATCCTAATTCCTCCCGCAGGACTTTCCATTTATGCGATTCCACCAGGTCGCCGGCATTATGCCCCGGTTTTAAAATCATTGGTCGATCATTAGCTTTTTTGACGTCCTCGGTCATTGCTCATCCTATGGTATCTTATACGTAGTGCTACTCGGAAAGCCGCAGAGAATGAATTAAAATACAGCGCGGGTCAAATCCCTAAGCTAATCTTAAAACAGCGGCGATCCTCAACAAAAATAAGGAGTAATCCATGTTTTCTAGTCTATTCGCTAGCCCGATCAAACAGCTCACGTTAAGCATCATGATCACCGTTCTACCTACTATCTCGGTAGCAAATGACTTGCCCAAAGAAACGCCGGAGGACGTGGGAGTGTCATCAGAAAGACTGAAAAACCTATCCAACGCCATGCAGCGTTACATTGACGCCAATTTGTTAGCCGGCACAGTTTCTTTGGTTTCTCGCAACGGCAAAATCATACATTTTGACTCTCAAGGATGGAAAGATAAAGAATCGGGCGAAACGATGACTGACGATACAATTTTCTTCATCATGTCCATGACAAAGCCTATTGTCTCTGCCGCATTGATGATGCTCTATGAACAGGGTCACTTCCTTTTAACCGATCCAATCGCTGATTGGATACCGGAGTTGCAGGGCAAAGAGGTGATCATAAATGATGAATTCGGTACACATCGGGTACCATCCGATCGGCCTATCAATTTTAGACATGTTCTCTCACATACTTCCGGTTTGGATCCTAGCCGAGACGAGCTTACCCAAGAGGAATTAAAACTCCTCGGTAGAACTGACACTCTTGAAGAAACAATTTTACAACGCGGCCCCCTCCCTTTAGCCTTTCATCCAGGAGATAGCTGGCAATATGGCAGCTCTACTGACTACGTGGCGCTTTTAGTGGAACGAATTGCCGGCGAACCTCTAAAAGACTATCTACAACGTATGATTTTCGATCCACTAAAGATGCAGGACACTTTTTATGTAGTTCCCCAAGATAAGCGGCAGCGGGTGTCAAATGTCTACAGACCTTCCGGACCCGGTCAAACAATTGAATTAGCCCGAACCCCTGAGTACAGTGCGCAACCATTCTTTGGTTCAGGCTACTATGGCGGGGTTGCCGGCTTGTATTCAACAGCTTCTGATTATTGGCGCTTTAGCCAAATGCTGCTTAATGGCGGAGAATTGGATGGTGTGCGTCTACTGAGTCCCAAGACAGTGAATCTAATGATTTCCAACCACAGTGGCGATGGCGAAGTATATATTCGTGGACCTGGTTATACCTTTGGCCTTGGTTTTGGAATCGTTAGTGACGCAGGTCGGGCAAGAGACCCGCTCACTCCTGGAACATTTAGCTGGGGAGGTGCCTGGGGCACTATTTTTTGGGTGGATCCAGTCGAGAATATGATTGGAATCATGATGACCCAGATCACTTCGTACAGTCACCTGACCGTTAGGCAGGAACTTGGCGTAACCGCAATGCAGGCTATTATCGATAGCTACAGTAATAAACCATTCAGCGTACGTGGTTATCCTGTTCTCGACTAAGTCGGAGAGACAGAACTCCTTTAAACTTAAATCCTGGAATTTACCGACTCAAAAAACTTGCAACTTTCTGGAAAAGACAAAAAAAGGGGCCTAATTAGGCCCTTTTTTCTGCATACTGGTATTACTATCTTTCATCTAATAACTGGTAAATCCTACGGATCGCCCGCGGGTCGACACCTGGACTACTTATCTGGGCATAATTATCGCTATGGTCTGTCATGTCGATTTGCTCCGCAGCCTCTTCCCAGGCCACCCCCATTCTGTATTGAAGCGACGTTCTGTCCCAAAGATCACGTAGATAAGCCTGGAAGTTTTCGATTGGCTGCTTGTTGCGCATGACAGGTCCGTGGCCAGGTAACCAGGCCTCAAAATCCAGCGCTTTTAATCCCTCCAGTGAGTCTGGCCACTCATCAACATGACCATCACCCATATAAGCCAGCCCCGGTAGCATCATGTCACCTGTAAAAACAACTTTTTCTTGCGGCAGGTAGATCACTACGTCACCACCAGTGTGAGCGCGACCGAAATGTAATAGCTGGATTTCACGGGAACCGTTTGCCACTACTTGAAACAGAGTCATCTCATCCTGCAGGGTTATATTCGGAGGAGTCGGCACTACTTCCTCGATTGCATTCATGTATTCTTGTTGAACTCGATGGGTTTCCTCAAGTTCTGCGCGTCTCCTAGGATCGGTTTCCTCTCGCGCACGCTGTGCGAGATTGGCTACTGTAGTGGGCACAGGGTCGGAAAAACTCCTAAAGGTATTTTCTTCTAGCACGTTACCGATATCACCATTCAGCTTGGCACGGGTAAATTCATGACCAATAATCTCTACCCCTTCCGGAAACGACTGATTGCCATGAGCGTGATCGAAGTGGTAGTGACTGTTGACCAAATAGCGCACGGGCTTGTCGGTTACAGCCGGAATTGATTCCAGCAGAGCTCGCGACGCAGCCGGTGTTACATGAGAATCAACTACAAGAGTGTCAAACTCTCCAACCAGGATCATGGCGTTACTCATAGTAAATACTGATCCAGTGCCGGTAACTTGCCACACGCCATCAGCAACCTCGACAAATCGATGTGTTCCTGTTTCGACAATCTCGCCTTCCTGGGCAATCGTGAAAGGGGAAATGAAAACCAGAATACAAGCAAGAACAGTCGAAGAACTTGATTTTTGTTTTATGTTTATCATTGTTTTCGTCCTGTGGCGAATTGAATTTTCTGGCCTATCTGTTGCCAGGGCCTGACGTCAACTATCGATCTACTGAGCAAGAAGTCGACAATAGCTGAATTCTTTTTTACTGTTTCTGAGGATCCGAGAATCAGTATTCAGCGCTTATTCTTTACGTTCGTAATGGCCCATCAGCATACCGGTAGCAAGTACATGACCGTCAATAGCTTCCAGCAACTGAGCTTTATTAAGGCCTGTTTCGAGGCCAAGGTCTGAATCCAGGGCATACACTCTAAAGTGATAGGCATGCAATTGGCCGTTGGCAGGAGGCCGAGGCCCAAAATAACCGGCGCGGCGCGTACCATTTAATCCATTAATAGTGCCTTCAAGACCAGCAAGGCTAACGTCGGCATCAGCAGGCATACCTGCAGGCAATCCGGCAGAACTCGCAGGGATATTGTAAACAACCCAATGGACGAACGGCTCCGGCATCATGCCAATCTCGACAACCTTGGGATCATCGCAAATCATTGCCAATTGAACTGTACCAGCCGGCAAATCAGACCAAGACAGGTCAATAGATGTATTGGCACCGTATGCTGAGTTTTCCTCGGGTACCATGCCATGATGATCAAAGACCGAACTGGTGACTGTAATAGTCTCAGGTATATCTTGTGCAAATATTTGCGCACATAGAAGCACGGTAGTTAATGCACTAAGGGTGGTAATCAACTTTCTCATTATTTTCTCCTCGAGTTGAGCTCGGTGATTGTAGCTTACTTTTTAGCGGTGTATGCGACCTTTTCCGCTTTCTCTCTCAATAAATATTTCTGAACCTTTCCCGTAGACGTCTTATCAATGGGTCCGAATTCAATTTTTTTCGGTATTTTGAATCCTGCTAATTCTTCCCGGCAATAAGCGATCAGCTCTTTGGTTGTCATCTCTTCGCCTACTTTAAGACACACAAAGGCACAAGGAACTTCACCCCATTTTTCATCCGGACTAGCCACAACTGCAGCTTCTAGTATTTTGGGATGTTTGAATAGGACTGACTCAACTTCCAGTGATGAGATGTTCTCGCCACCAGATATTATAATATCTTTAGAGCGATCCTTAATCTGACAATATCCATCTTCGTGCCATACCGCCAGATCACCTGAATGGAACCAGCCACCAGCAAAGGCCGCTTCCGTAGTCTTAGGGTTTTTCAGGTAACCCTTCATGGTAAGGTTTCCGCGTATGAAGATTTCACCCATGGTCTCGCCATCCCTAGGCACCGCTTTCATGGTCTCCGAATCGGCCACCATGATTTCATCCTGCAATGAGGTACGTACACCCTGCCGTGCCTGTACTTCTGCTCGCTCATGAACACCGAGTTTCATCCAGCTTTCCTGGGGCGCGCAAACTACGCAGGGCCCATAAGTCTCTGTCAAACCATACACATGGGTCACGCTGAACCCCATTTCTTCCATCCCTGCAATTACTGCCGCGGGTGGCGCCGCCCCTGCTGTCATACAATTGATCTTGTGATCAATTGTATGTTTCATTTCCTCCGGGGCATTCAATAGTGTGTTAAGCACTACTGGTGCCCCGCAGAAATGTGTAACACCGTTTTGCTCAATAGCATTGAAAATAGCCTCGTCTCTTACATGGCGAAGACAAACGCTTGTGCCTGCCACCACTGCAAGGCTCCAGGGAAAACACCATCCATTGCAATGAAACATTGGAAGCGTCCAC
>Ga0209445_1001807_pt1 | contig 11206 bp, 13 predicted proteins | sample MarorgKNORR_S2LV_4_FD_188223 | JGI IMG/M metagenome (GOLD analysis project Ga0209445, IMG submission 188223) | Marine microbial communities from the Southern Atlantic Ocean, analyzing organic carbon cycling - NADW_A/KNORR_S2/LV (SPAdes) (version 2) | ecosystem: Environmental > Aquatic > Marine >...
CTTCCTTAGGTACTTCTTTGATGACCTCTTTGATCACCGGGACTTCTTTGATAACCTCTTTGATTACTTCCTTCTCCACTATCACGGGTTCGGCCGAGGACCCGCAAGCCACGGCGAACAGCAGGATGAAGATTAGAGGAGCATAAAGCACTGCCTTCTTGTTCCAGAGACTAGTCATATTCCGACCTCCCGGCTGATTCGTTTCGGTGAGCTGAGTTAAGGGCGACGACGGCACATAATCGGTCTCTTCAGCGCCGATACACCCACAAAGAGGAAAAGTTATTCGGTGATTTGATAGGTATAAATTAAACTATGCGCACACCTGGTAAAGCATTAGCGCGAAGCTATGCCACAATAGCAATCGGTAATATATATTATCCAATGGCGGAAAGTCAATAGTGGTTTTAGATTAGTGAATCCGTAAATATCGGAATGGGACTCCCCGGCGGGAAGCGGTGATGGACCCTTGTTGCAGAACCGTTCGGAGAAAAGCGCGTCCCGAATGTCACAATCACGGTTTTGTTCCAGCCTTATGCGTGTCATATCATAAGAGCCCATCCCGATGTAATCAAGGTTGGGCTCCAGTCATCATGCCTCCAAATGTTGAGAGGTGTGAGGATGAGTGGAATCTTTCTAACGGCCTCTCAGCTTGGGGTCCCACACGTCCCGGAGGGCGTCACCCAGAAGGTTGAATCCGAACACCACCACGAAAATAGCCAGACCGGGGAAGATGGCGACCCAAGGCGCCGCCGCGCCGTACTCTTTTTGCCGGACCAGCGGGAAGGGATTGACGGCTTTGGAGCAGCAGCCTACACTCGTTATAGAGAAAATCTATGACTGGCGGGATTGAATCAACTTTTGGAACAGGTGCAGGAACAAGTCAGCGAACAAGTCCGCGTTTGCCGCGTCTGCGGCCACTTAAACCCTTCTAATGACTCAACTAGGTGTGTTAGCTGCTGGTCGTTCCTCGCAGGTGCCGACCTGGTCCCAAGAGCACAAGTACAGCGACGCTCTCGCATTCCTAGCCTGCATATCTGGCGTAAACGTTACCAATACAGTCTGCTGGCGGCCGTGCTGGCGTTAATCCTGTGGAGGGTGGCGGTCTTTCTTGATCCGGTCCCTTTAGTCTTCGCCCCGTCAGGGGCTTCAACCTCCGCCGGCCCGGCTACCAGTCCCAACGCTTGGGCCCAGTCCGGAAACGATTTCCGAAATACCGGGTATACACCGGCTGAGGCTCCCTTCCCGGAAAAGGTGAGGTGGACCTTCTCCTCGACCAACGGCCTTGCAACATCACCCGTGGTCGTGGACGGACGCGTTTACTTGACAACGGAAGACAAACGCACCCTCGCTTTAGACGTTCGGTCGGGAGAGATGTTGTGGGAGTATCACAGTGGATGGCCATCCAGTTCGACGCCCGCGGTGACCGGTGATCTGGTGATTTCCGCAGTCCGTCCGGGAATCGTAGTGGCTCTTGACCGAATCACCGGCGAGGTGAAATGGGAGAATCACACAGGGAGTCCGATACTCTCGTCCCCCGTCGTCGCCGACGGCACCGTATACATAGGGTCGGCCGACAGCAATGTGCACGCTTTGGACGTGGCCACCGGGGAAACACGTTGGACATTCCCCACCGGCGCCTGGGTCACTGATAGACCCGCATACGTGGATGGCACGGTCGCCGTGGCTTCGCTGTCTAAAGAATTATACATAATAGGCGACCGATCGGCGCGCCAGCAGTTCTTCTACGATACCGGTCGAGGCAGGCAAATTTCCGGAAGTCCGACTTTCCAAGGAGATTACGTTTACTTTGGCACGCAAGACGGTAGCGTGTGGGCCCTGGACCGGCATGCAAAGAGCTACCCACTTGAGCGAGGTATTCTGTTCTGGAGGGTGAACCTGTACATATGGGGGGTACTACCGCCGCCCGTACAGAATGGCACCGTCTGGACAAACCGCGTGGTAGGTGGGATGTCCGTAGGAATCGCGGTTGCTCCTGACGCTTTGTATGCCGGTGGCTTGAAAGGCACGGTCAGCGCCGTCGACGCCGAATCGGGCGAGAAGATTTGGGGGACTAACGTGGGCAGTCAGGTTACCTCCACGCCCACAGTGGCGGGCAACACGGTGTTGGTCGGGACCAAGGATGGGCGGGTTGTAGGGCTGAACCGGGGATCCGGGGAAATTATTTGGGAATTCCAGACCGGTGACAAAGTCACCGCCAGTCCCGTGGTGGCCGAAAACACGCTGTTCGTTGCGTCAAGAGACGGTAGTCTATACGCTGTCGAGGCGCGCTAGCTTCGGGATAACGCGTTTATTGAAGGGTTCGTCCACCAAGTACAACGTTCACTTCCATCTATAACTCGGGAGAAAAACATGGGCAGATTGGACGGCCGGGTGGCGATAATCACCGGCGCCAGCCGCGGCATCGGCAGTGAGATTGCCCGGTTGTTTGCCTCCGAGGGCGGCAGCGTGATCTGTGCGGCGCGCACTATGCGTGAGGGGGACCACCCCCTGGAAGGGTCGCTGGAAAAAACCGTTGGCGATATTCACGAAGCCGGCGGCGAGGCTACGCCCGTTGCGGTTAATATCTCCCTACCCGAAGACTGCGAGCAGTTGATACAAGCCACGCGAGACATTTATGGACCGGTGGACGTGCTGGTGAACAACGCGGCGCTGACCTACTATTACCCCGTTAAAGACTTCCCGTTGAACCGGTGGATGCGCTCGTGGGCGGTGAACTTCCACGCTCCGTTCTTGTTGAGCAAAATGGTTCTAGAGGACATGATACCCCGGGGTAGCGGCAGCATCGTTAACATTTCGTCGGGGTCCGCCGTCGGTCCTGGAAGGGGCCCCTACCCGGCCACCTCTACCGATGGCGGAGGGGCCTGTTACGGCGCCGAGAAGGCGGCACTGGAACGGTTCACCCAAGGTCTGGCCATCGAGGTTTACCAAGATGGCGTGTCGGTAACGTCCCTAGCTCCTTCCCAGGTGGTGGCCACGCCGGGTACGGTATTTCATAACTTGGTCACCGGGATGGACGACCCCCGAAGCGAAAGCCCGGACTTAATGGCCAAGGCGGCCCTTTTATTGGCCACCGAGCCATTGGACCGGGTTACCGGACGGGTAACCTACAGCCAGCAGATCCTGAAGGAGTTCGGCTGGATCGCCGAAGGCAAGGGCAGGGGCGTGGATGCCGACCGGCCGGGAACCGGGTATAGCCAGATCTAGCTTCGTATCGGTCTAGCTCGTTGCTCTAGGATTGATGCTGATGCCGTGCGGCAAGACGGGGAAACTGACCCGCCCACTCCGGTCCCAAACAGGCCCAACGCTACCGGCCGCAAGAAGTTCATAGCGAGAGAGCCCATGTCTATCAGATTCGGCGTATTGCTCATTCCATCGCCGTCCTTTACCGCCAGGGTCTACCGGGCGCGCCAGTTGATCTGCGGACAATATGGAAGCTGGGCCGCCGAGATGCACATGTTGCACCTGACCGTGGCCGGCTTCTTTCAGTGTTCTGAAGCCGCTCTGGCCGAGGTTGAGGCCGGTTTGCAGATCGCCGCCGAGGAAAGCCGCCAGAGAGAACCGCGATTTTCTCTACACCAACAAGGCGTGACCGGCGCTTCCGGCAACATCTTCCTAGACCTCTCCGGGCCTCAAAGGCCGGAAGCGCTGCATAAGTTGCATGGGGACGTCGTTGACATAGTAAGACGGGTTTCCGGCGCTGTACTGGAGATGGAACACGTGGAAGGGGGCTATTGGCCCCACGTCACTATGATGCAGTACGCCAAGTTGCCTTCGGCGGTGATGGCCGACGCCTTGGAGTTTGCCCAAGGGGTCGTTGATGACCTGGCCGTGCCGGAATCCACAAACGCTTGGCGGTTGCTATTAGTCCGTTTCCAATCCCAGGCCGCCGAAGAAGATTGGAGCGAAGGCCGGTGGGCGCCCGACCTTAGCTGGGATATAATATCGAGCTATCCTTTATAATTCGGGTTCGCTAAACAAGCTGCGGTTAGATGGCGAGCCACAATAAGGAGAAGACCATGAAAACTACAAGCAAATTACGGCAGCTCCTGGCTTCGGACCAAATGGTCGTGGCCCCATTTGTGATAAACGCTCTGCATGCTAAGATCGCTGAATCGGTGGGCTTCGACGCGGTTTACATGACGGGCGCCGGCACCGCCGCAGAAAAAGGATTTCCAGACGTAGGCCTGTTGACCATGAGCGAAATGGTGGGCAACGCCAAGTACATCGCCAACGCCATTGATGTCCCTGTGATATGCGACGCAGACACCGGATACGGCAATCCCCTCAATGTTCAGCGCACGGTGCGGGAGTACGAGGCGGCCGGGGTGGCTGGGATACATATAGAGGATCAGGTTTTCCCCAAGAAGTGCGGCTTCTTCGATGGCAAGCAGGTGATACCGTCGAACGAGATGGTTCAGAAGATTCATGCGGCGTTGGACGCCCGCAACGATCCTGATTTTGTCGTCATTGCCCGTTGCGACGCCTACGCCGTCACTGGCTGGGAGGACACAGTACGCCGCTGCCGGGAGTACATGGATGCCGGCGCAGATATGGTGTTTGTCGATGGTATCAAGTCGGCCGAAGACCTGCAGGCCTACGCCACGGATCTGCCCGACTTTCCCCGAATGTACAACGGAGACCTCTTTTCGACTCAGGAAGTTTCCGCCTTGGGTTACAAACTAATGATCTGTGGCGGCACCATCTGGCTGATCTATCAGCAACTGCGGGCTTCATATGAGGAGTTGAAAACCCAAGGAAAAGTGGACACCTCCCGTTACGGCACCCGATGGCAGGTAGCGGAGTTGTTGGGATTGCAGGATGTATATGAACTGGAAAGCAAGTACGGAGTGTCCCAGATAGCCGTGTCCTAGAACCGTTCGGAAAATGTGGTTTGACAGGCCCACCAAGATCGGGAGTAGAATGCGTTCGGCGCTGGCCAGCCGTCGCCCGTAAGATTCAGTGAGGTGAAACAAGGCTCGTTATATGATTCAGGCATCATACTCTACCCAGGGAATGTCCGACTTGGTCAATAACCCTCAGGACCGGGCTGCTAACCTCCGGCCGGTGATAGAGCGCATGGGCGGCAAGATGGAGAGCTTCGACTACGCTTTTGGCGACTTTGATGCGGTGGTCATAGTCGACATGCCTGACAACACGGCGGTGGCCAGCGTAGCCATGGCCGTTGGCGCCTCTGGGGCGATCTCCTCGATCAACACGACCTTCATTCCTATGGAAGAAGCCATGCAGGCCATGCGGCAGGCAATCGGCGTGGGATACCGGGGGCCAGGCGGCTGATAGGGCTTCGTTTTCACCACAGAAAACGCGGAGAACACAGAGCTTTGGAATCCTAAGATCAGACCCACGAGCCTTCGGCGTTCTCTGTGGTAGGTTTCTATCGGCGCTGGAGCGCTTGTGCCAGGCGGTCAGTCCTGCGGGATCAAGGGCATCACCTGTTTAGAAAACTGCTCCATCGCCTCATCCAATGCGGCCACGCTATCGCCGGGAAAGCCCAGGATGAAGTTGCGGACGCCCAGGTCCTGGTATTGGCGTAGGTCGGCGGCGATCTGCTCGGCGCGGCCGCTCATCATGCGCCGGGTAGCCCCTGGAGAGTTATCGAAGGTCACCCCGGTACTGAAACACAGCGAAACCGCATCCTCCGGTCGTCCAGCCCGGACGGTAAGTCTTCGAAGGCGGGCAATCTTTTCCGCCAGTTCTTCGGGCTCCAGAATGGCCGGCGGGCGCAAACCTATGGGCATCCAACCGTCGCCGTACTTGGCGGCACGCCGAATCGCCGGGTTGGTGTGACCCCCGATCCAGATTGGCGGATGGGGTTTCTGCACCGGTTTGGGTTGGAAGCCCGACTCTGATAGCTGATAGTGCTCCCCATGAAACTCGGGATTGTCCTTGGTCCAAAGCTCCTTGAACAGCTGGATGTATTCGTCGGTCACCGCGCCCCGTTGGGCGTAGGTATCCAACCCAAGAGCTTGGAACTCCTCTTCCATCCATCCCACCCCGGCGCCTAGGATGACTCGCCCTCCGGACAGCACGTCCAACGTCGATAGCATCTTAGCGGTCAGCACCGGGTTTCGATAAGGCAGAATCAGCACGTGGGTGCCCAGACGGATCTTCTGAGTACAGCCCGCCAGAAAGTTAAGCGTCGCCAGGGGGTCGTAGTAATCCTCGTCGGGCCGGAAAGTGGCCACGCCATCCGCAGCGTAGGGATAGAATGAGTCAACTTTCCTGGGCAATATGATGTGGTCGCTGACCCAGACCGAGTCAAAACCCAGGGACTCGGCTCGCTGGGCAAGTGTCCGGAGGTTTTCCGGGCTAGCCATGTCGCCCCGGCTGGGCATTGAAGTTCCGAAGGTTGTAGGCATGAAGCGCCTCCTTGAGGTTTGGGAAAGTCCTGCCGTACGTGGGCAGATGACCCGGCTGGGTTTCAGCGGGATTGTAGCCAGGCCACGGAGGAGTGTCAATGAACCCCATGAAGCGTCACCAGCTTTTCATGCCACTATTGAACTTCAACTTAGCGGCGTGCTAGGCTGTGTAATTGAGGATTAACGATGACGGAAAGAGTAGTAGTCGCCATGAGCGGCGGCGTGGACTCGTCGGTAGCCGCCCTGCTGTTACAGCGGCAGGGGTTCGACGTGATTGGCGTGACGATGAAGCTGTACAGCCTGGACGAGGCGAACCTGCCGCCGTCCTACCAGGGTTGCTGCACGTTGGACGACGTGGAAGACGCTCGCATGGTCTGCCGCAGTTTGGGGGTTCCGCACTATGTACTCAACGTGCAGCGGGAGTTTCAGGCACACGTCATCGACTACTTTCGCCGGGAGTACAGCAAGGGCCGGACTCCACATCCCTGTATCGCTTGCAACGACAAGATCAAGTTCAGCTTTTTGATGAACCGGGCGGCGGCGCTGCAGGCTGCCTACGTAGCCACCGGTCATTACGCCAAGATCGAGCACACCGGTGATGGTTGGGTCCTGAAGAAGGGAGTCGATACCGCCAAAGACCAGTCCTACGTGCTGTTCGGCATGGGACAAGAGGCGTTGGCTCGCACCCTGATGCCCGTGGGCGCCTATGCCAAGCAGGCAATCCGGGACATGGCCTTGGATGCCGGCTTCATCAACGCCGAAAAGCCGGACAGCCAGGACATCTGCTTCATTCCCTTGGGCGATTACAAAGCTTACTTGAAGCAGCACATCACAGCGGTTCCGGGAGACGTCGTGCACGTGGATGGGACCGTCTTGGGTGAACACCAGGGAATCGAGTATTTCACCGTAGGCCAACGCCGGGGCTTGGGGATCAATTCCAGAGAGCCTCTCTACGTGGTGCAGGTGGACGCTGAGACCAATCGGGTTGTGGTTGGGCCGGAAGAAGCCCTTTATCGGGACCGGGTTTGGACGTCCCGCGTCAACTACACGTCGGGTTCTCCTCCTGAGGGTCCCACTCGGGTGGCGGTAAAGATTCGATACAAGGCATCCGAAGCCCCAGCCGTTCTGTACCCTCAAGACGACGGGGCGATGGTCTGCTTTGACGAACCCCAGAGGGCTTTGACCCCAGGGCAGGCGGCGGTATTTTACCAGGGTGACGTGTTGATGGGAGGTGGCATCATCGAAGGAGACACCGCGAACAGCGAAACTCTTTGGCAAGGGACCCCTGGCGGCCCGGCCAAAGAACCCATCCCTGGCTGAACGGGCCATGCCCGACCTATCGCTGGAACTAGAACTCTATCAGCAAGGATTTGCTCTGGTGGCCGGAGTGGACGAGGTCGGCCGAGGGCCTTTGGCCGGTCCCGTGGTGGCTGCCGCCGTCGTTCTTCCGATGGGATTGAGCGGTTCGGAGCCGTGGCTGGCTCAATTGGACGACAGCAAGAAGCTCTCCCCCGCCCGGCGTGAAAGAGTGGTCGAACTGGTGGAAACCCATGCCTTGGGCATCGGCGTAGGTCAGGTCGGCCCGGAAGAGATCGACCGCATCGGCATCGGCCCGGCGAATATTCAAGCCATGCTGCAGGCAGTGGCCAATCTGCCCCTCTCCCCGGCGTATCTGCTGTTGGACTTCGTTCACATGCGGGATTGTCCGATTCCCTTCCAACCGGTGGTGGGCGGCGACGGGCGTAGCTATTCCATAGCCGCTGCTTCCAACGTGGCCAAGGTGACTCGAGACCGGTTGATGGAGCAAGCTGACGCTATGTATCCCGGCTACGCATTTGCTCGGAATAAGGGTTATGGGACCGCGCACCACATGGCTCGATTGAGGGAGATGGGGCCCTGTGGCATCCACCGGCATTCCTTCGCTCCGGTGCGGTCAGCCGCCCAGGCAATGGAAGGCGGTTAGTGTGACTACCCATCGCATCCGCCTTGGAAAGTGGGGAGAGGGCGTGGCCGTCCGCTTCCTCCAAGAGAAAGGTTACGTGTTGGTGGCGACCAACTACCGGTGCCGGTGGGGCGAGGTGGACATCGTGGCCCAGGAGGGCGATGACCTCGTGTTCGTCGAGGTACGTACCCGACGTAGCGTTCTGTACGGTACTCCCGAGGAGTCGATTACCGCCGCCAAAGCTCGGAAATTGGTCGCCACCGCCCAGGAGTTTCTACAGGCGCACGACCAAGTTCACGCCGGCTGGCGTATCGACCTGATAGCGATCAGGTTGGACGGCGATCGGCGGGTCCAGGACATCACCCACCTTCGCCACGCCGTTCAGGAATAGGGGCGACGCCAAACGCAAAGCCGTCAAGGGCCTGATTCATCTTTGAACTGCCGGTGGCGCCTCCCGCGAACTCGGCGAAGTGACATCGTCGGACAGCGGCAATCCGATGGTCCGGCAAGTCACCATCAAGGTCATAAAGAGCAACGTCACCACGATGCCGGTGACCAGGCAAGGTACTCTCACAAGTTCGAGTACCACTGGGCGATGGCTTGACCGATCTCGTCCGGAGAGTCTTCTTGAATAACATGGGTCCCTTGAACGGTGACCTCTTCCTGGTTGGGCCAGGCGCGGCAGAACTCTCTTTGGGCACCGACCAAGATCACCCCGGGGTCGGCGTTGATGAACAGCTTGGGCAGGTCGCTAACGGACAGCCACCGGGAATAACCGGTCACCACCTCGGCTACGTCGGCGGGCTGTCCGTCCAGGGGTATCTCCCTGGGCCAAGTTAAGGTGGGTCTCCTCGATTCCCCTGCCTCTAGATAAGGGCGCCGGTAGACATCCATTTCCTCTGAGGTCAGTCCTCGCATCACGCTGGCCGGAAGGATTCGATCTACGAACAGATTTTTCTCCAAAATCATTTCATTACCGGCAGGCGAGCGCATGGCCTGAAAGATTGACCTCGCCGACTCGGGCCATTCCTCCCAAGTTAGGGGACGGACGATGGCCTCCATGTATACGATCCCTTTCATTCTGATCTGGTGGCGGTGGGCCCAGTGGAACCCAAGGGCGGACCCCCAGTCGTGGACGACTAGAGTCACGTTTTGGCCGAGCGCCAGAGTTTCGAACCAGCTGTCCAAGTAGGCCATGTGATCGGAGAAGCGGTAGTTCCCGTCTTTCGCTTTGCCCGACTCCCCCATGCCCACTAAGTCGGGGGCCAGACACCGGCCCAGCGTCTGCAGGTGGGGTATGACGTTGCGCCAAAGATAGGAAGACGTTGGGTTGCCGTGGAGAAACACGATGGGATCGCCTGAACCTACATCTATATAGGCAATTTCCGTTCCGGCGACGGAGATCGACCGGCGCTGAAACGGGTCGTGTGGCGAGATTGAGCTATCGTTCATAGTTGGAGTGGGCCATGAATCGGGTAGAGCAGATTGTACACCTAGCGTATTTGCCGTGGCTAGTAGATTACGGTTTGAGATTTCATTGCTGTGGGGCGCTTAACAGTCCGGATCGATGATTGTGCCATTGGAAATGGGAATGGTATATTTAACAAGAGGTGGCAATTGGATAATGTAAAGACAAAATTGGGACAAGGTGGCAGAATAGTCCTGCCTGCGGAATTCCGCGAAGCTCTGGGTGTCAAAACCGGTGATGAGCTTATTTTGTCACTGAAGGATGATGAAGTACGTGTGTACACTCGGAGGGCGGCGATCAAACGAGCCCTGGGTATGTTAAAACACATCGCGCCCGGTCGAAGTTTAGCCGACGAATTGATTCAGGAAAGACGGGCAGAGGCGGCCAGGGAATAACATGTGGGTGCTCGACGCATCGGCAGTTCTGGCTTTCCTTCATGGCGAACCGGGCGCCGATGCAGTGTCCGAAGCATTGGTGGATGTAAGCGTTGTCAGCGCTGCGAATTGGGCAGAAATATTGTCCAAGTTCTCCGATGAAGGAGAGGACCCTGACACCATTGCCGGGCGGCTGGAGTCCGAAGGTGTACTGTTTTCAGGACTGGAGGTGCTTCCGGTTACCGCAGTTGACGCCAGGATGATTGCTAGACTCCGTCCTTTGGCTAGGTCGGGAGGTCTCTCTCTAGGCGACCGTGCTTGTCTTGCTCTGGCTCTGCGATTGGGGTACGGTGTGCTTACCGCCGACCGGCAATGGGCAAACTTGGACCTCGGTCTCGAGATAATAATGATTCGTTGAGGATTTCCTGAATCCGCACCGGACGGCGGTGCAGATTCAATTTCAAGGAGTTGATAAGGGTGGCTACAGACCGGCGCGATGTAATTGTTGTTGGGGGCGGCATCATAGGCTGCTTGACCGCCTATTTGCTGTCCCGCGAAGGCTTGAAAGTGACGATAGTCGAGGCCGACGCCGTGGCCAGCCACGCCTCTGGCTTCGCGTTCGGCGGACTGGGACCATTGGAAGGAGCCGGGATTCCAGATCCGCTCCTGGGATTCAGCGTATGGTGCTTAGAACGGCACGCATCTCTTTCTCCGGAGCTGGAAGAGGCTTCAGGCGTTGATACCCAGTTCCATCTGCGGGACCGATTGATCCTGGCCTTCGACGATTCAGAGGCTCTACGGTACAAGGAAGAGATCAAATGGCAAAAGGACGTTAAGGGCTTCCATGTGGAATGGCTGGACCAAGCGGACGTTCTCAAAGTGGAACCGAGAGCCAATCCGGCGTGCCTGGGGGCGTCATACGCTCAGGGGACAGGAGCGATCGAGGCCTACCGCTATAACTTGGCAGCGGCCCAAGCCGCGGAAAAGTTCGGCGCCGAGATCCTCCTGCGCCGGGTAACCGGCT
>Ga0209445_1001810_pt1 | contig 11197 bp, 12 predicted proteins | sample MarorgKNORR_S2LV_4_FD_188223 | JGI IMG/M metagenome (GOLD analysis project Ga0209445, IMG submission 188223) | Marine microbial communities from the Southern Atlantic Ocean, analyzing organic carbon cycling - NADW_A/KNORR_S2/LV (SPAdes) (version 2) | ecosystem: Environmental > Aquatic > Marine >...
CTCTTATCGCGACTAACTTGCTTCCTTCACTTACTGTAACTTGGTAGTTCAAGTTGGCTATCTTGAGAATATCATTCAATTTTTCTAAGGGAGATTGTGCCCTCGCTAATTCTTGAACCGTAGCCATATCACCGATTCTTGCGGCATCCACGATCCTCTTTGATTCGATGTTCTTTGATTCGATAATGTCAAAAATTATTGCCTGGGTTCTTTGTGCGGCGTAATCATCCTTCCCTATAGATTGTGTTTGCCTGTCAATGCTAGAGATATTTTGCTCAGTTTGTTGGCGCCCCAAAGGTGCGATGTCTACTGAGTCCGAATTAAACCACACTTGCCGATGCGCAGTTATACGTCGATTGTGTCCTCTATTTTGATTTGCGAATTGGTGCATTAAAGTGGTTTTTCCAGTTCCATTAGCACCGACCACAAACAAGAATTGTCCTGAAGAAATGACTTGTTACTACTTGCTCCCCCTCTGAACAGGGGTAATTTAGGGTGAAATCAGCCAATGGAATACCTACTAATTGTCTTCTTTGCCGTAGCACTGTCTTCTAAGAGGAACATAACGCTTTTAATAAAGAGTGTGCGTGGCGCATCTCCTTGATTTTATTGTTATGTGCCGTAATCATTCGGATTCACTCTTAAATCGAAATCGCTGTAAAAGCCAACACAAACATGAGTAAACTCATAGAGCCTGGGATCGCATGTGCAAGTAATGCTGGACACTTTAATAGATCTTTTAGTGGCGATATGAGGAAGTAGGGGTCAAACTCTTCGAGTTTAGATTTAACAAAGTTCCAATAGCTCCATAGTGAAGCTGTAAGAGAGAGTAAAATTAGCTCAACGCCAAACGCATCGACTAGGGCAATCAGCTCGAATCCAACTCCAATCTCTGGTCCTGCTATTGCTAAGCATAGAATGATGACGGCGATTTTGTGAAATCTTGTTATTCTCATGTATTCGAACCTAATTTCTCTCAATTTCCCGGCAACGAAGTGCTCATAACTCTTTTAGTAAAGAGTGCGCGTTGCGCTTCTCCTTGATTTTATTGTTATGTGTCGGCCGTAGCTCATGAATTCCTTCAATTCGCATTGCACTACGCCATTAATTTCTTAACTAAACCAGCCAAAACCTGCTGTTCTTCAGCCTTATCCGACATGCGTTGTATGTACGTGCCAAACAGCGTTAAAGCCATTCCGATTGCGACTCCTGGAAGAAGTACATGTTTAATGGCAAAAGCATTTGGATTTTCAAGGAATATAAAGCCAACGGAAATTATCAAAACCCCTCCCAGCGTAAACAGTACCCACGCAGCCCATTCGGGCCACAGAGAAGCCTCTAAGTTGCTGGAGTTACTGATTAGTTGCTGCACATATCTCTTTTCTTTAAAGGTCAGTAAGGCTTTCACCGTGATCCTCCCAAAAAATATCTCTGATTTCAGGTCTTATCAAATGTTGTTTCGTAGAGACACATAACGCTTTTAATAAAGAGTGTGCGTAGCACATCTCCTTTATTTGTTTGTTATGTTCCTTGAGTCACGCTAGAACTAAACTTCTTCCAGGGTTGGATTAGTTTTAGTTCATCCGCCAATTCGTCTTCAGCTACTTCAGTGTCAAAGCAAACCTGGGCTCTGAGCCAGTAGCCATTAGACAACCCAAAGAAACGGCATAATCTCAGGTCTGTATCCGCTGTAATAGAACGCTTACCTGAAATTATCGCCCCAATTCTTTGTGCCGGTACTTCGATCTCTTTTGCTAGACGGTATTGCGTAATCGCCATGGGTGCTAGAAATTCTTCTTTTAAAAGCTCACCAGGTGTTACAGGTTTTACTTTTCTCATATTCCACTCCTAGTGGTAATCCACGATTTCCACATTTGTCGCGCCTGCTACACTCCAACGAAAACAGATGCGAAATTGGTCATTAATCCTAATACTATACTGGCGACATGGCTAACACTTTTGGAGCGAACGGATTCGCTCCGACTGACTCCACCCTGTTCTCTTATTCGTCGAAAAAGCCCAGATCAAACTCCTTAAAGCTGAGCAGCCAAATCCTGTTAGCCACCTCTCTTATTCTGATATGTTGGCCACCGTACTGAGGTTAATCTTTAGTTGGCTTGTTGCAGGATTTCATCGCGGATGTCTTCGGTCATCGGCCTACGCCGGGCAGGCTTCGCTACGCAGCATGGCTTTCGCGGGCAGTCTGAGCTACGTGGACAGATAATGCTGGCCTCTTTCTCCAGACCACCAATTATCCAGTCGATGCTAAGAATGTTGGCGACGCTACGGATGATTTTGGCTGCGCCCGGGGGCACCGGTGCAGAACCGCCATTTTTATAACAGGCCTCTGCCACCTCAGCCACTACGTCCGCCACGGCTATACCCTGGGTTTCGATAGCTGGTCCTAAATCGATGCCGACACAAACAACATGGCGATTGCCAGCAGCATCGGCAACTCTAATGGCTTTGCAGCAATACAAATTGGTCTCGTCACCATTACGCAACAGTGATATTTGTGCACTGTCCCGGGAGCTATTGGTCTCCAGCAGTGTAAACACAGACCAGTGTTTGCAGGGATCGTTCATCACTCCCAGATTTCCCCAGGGTAGTGGAATGCCATTGCCGCGATAGACGGCGCGTAACTTACCCGGTGGGTAGGCATCAAAATAGTGCCAATAGGGGTAGGGCGAAACCGCGGTCATGCGGCGCATTAATACAGCTTCAGATACTTCCAGCAATGCGGCGCTCTGCGGGGAGTAGGCATGACGACTCAGAAACTGCCGGCAGGGGATTTTCGGACAGAGCAGCGCGCCGGCAAAGAAACTGCACTCGAAATCGCGCCAGGCGTGAAGTATGTCTTTAGAATCGATATTCTGCGCCTGATTGGACCAGGATTTGGCATCGTGGGTGTTACCGCCTACCGCCGAAATACTGCGCAGTCCGTCGTTGTCATGTAGTACACAGTGAGCTATGTGGGTGGCCAGATCGTATTTGAGCCTTGAGGGGTGTTGCTGCAATCTCTCATTGCAGTAAATTGTCCCGGGAGCATCAAAGAAGGATCTGACCAGAGTCCTGAATCCCTTCTGCCCGGGGTCATCAATGATCTCCGGTGCACGGTCGAACCACTTGATCTTCAGCCCCAATCTCTTGCAAATTGCCATGGTGTCAGCAACCGTTAGCGGCATCGTTTTCTTGCCGATATCTTCTGCGGCTTTTTCCAAATCGGGAAAGCGATTCTGGTGGTGTTCCTGGTGGGCTCGGATCAGGAGATGGCCAAACTGGCGGCCGGTGATACCACTCTGAGACAGCAGCTCCGGAATGGCGATTTGCAGGTGATTCCGGGAAAACAGGAAACCCGGCTCCAGTGCGATACCGGCGATGCCACCGGAGGTTTTTTTTGTCGGCACCAATGGCTCATGTTCCAGGGTTTCGTCATAAAACCAGCTCACTTCTTTCTCGAAGACACTGGCAATGATCTCCAACATATCTTCCGAAGGAACCCGCTTGCCATTCTCGATCATCGACAGATAGGACACCGACGGTGCTGCCTCTGCGTCGCGGTAGATGCAGCGCACCGACAGGTCATCCAGTGTTAGGCCATTGTCTTTACGCAGCTTACGGATCTTGGTTCCAAGAAAATGCGCCTTGCGATAAAGGGTTTGATTAGCTGCTTTCATAGCGATGGTCCGTTTTTGCTGGTGTAGGCGACAGTCTACAACAGCTTTAAGGTTATTGTGAAATTTACATTGTAAAATTTTAATTGTGAAGTTACACAGTTAAATATACTACACTACCAATGGAGCTGATGGTATTGCAGATAGATTTCATCACTAGGGAGCAAAGCTAATGAAGAGAGGTCGACTATGAACACCTTAAGTCAAGCCAACATTTCCCAGGGAAAAGGTCTGAGCGGTTATCAAATTGTTGCCAATGGGACGGTTGAGGATTTTCTTGATTCTATATTCCCGTTGAATGGCGCCTCCCACGGCGACGTACTTCAGTACCGAATTTATTTGATGAGCCTGGTTGCTCATCTGAAAACAGGGCTCTGCGTAGGACTGCTCAACCCAGGCCAGTTCAGCGACTACGATGGGGAAAAAGAAAACCCGTCTTCGATTGTGCTTGGTAACTCTGAACAACAGATCGAATTACAACTCTAAACCTTGGCTCAGGCTGATTCCGTCGGCTGGAATTTTCTCAGAGAATTGCAGCCTGGGCGCTGTTACTTCGCAATTTACAGGAACAGAAAATGACACAGTACAGCAGTGATATTCGCCAACTAACTGACCTGAAAGCTACCGCAGGAAGTAGCTGGCATGGGATTAGCCCAGAACACGCGGCCCGCATGCGGGCGCAGAATCGATTTCGCAGCGGACTCGACATCGCTCGTTACACGGCGAAGATTATGCGCCAAGACATGGTGGCTTACGATAAGGATGCATCGGCCTATACTCAGTCTCTGGGTTGTTGGCATGGTTTCATCGCACAACAGAAAATGATTGCGATCAAGAAACATCACGGCACTACCAACAAACGCTACCTCTATCTCTCTGGCTGGATGATCGCAGCACTTCGATCTGAGTTTGGCCCGCTGCCAGATCAGTCCATGCACGAAAAAACCTCGGTGCCGGCGCTAATAGAAGAGATCTATGCTTTTCTCAGACAAGCCGACGCCCGGGAGCTGGGGCATCTATTTGCCAGGCTGGATGAGGCTAACGCTGTTGGCGATAACCTGGCATTGCAACGTGTGCAGAATGAAATCTCGGACTATGAGACGCACGTGGTGCCGATCATTGCTGACATTGACGCCGGTTTTGGTAACGAGGAAGCGACCTATTTACTCGCCAAGAAAATGATCGAAGCTGGGGCTTGTGCCATCCAGTTGGAAAACCAGGTATCCGATGCCAAACAGTGTGGACATCAGGACGGCAAAGTAACAGTACCTCATGAAGAGTTTCTGGCAAAAATCCGCGCGGTACGTTATGCATTTTTGGAATTAGGTATTGATGACGGCGTTATTGTTGCCCGGACCGACTCTCTAGGAGCCGGCCTTACCCAAAAAATCGCAGTGACCGAGGAAGTTGGGGATCTGGGAGATCAGTACAATCAGTTTCTGGAGTTAACGCCAGTGGACGATGTCGCAGCGATGGAAAATGGCGATCTCGCCATTAAAGTCGGCGGCAAACTACAAAAAACAGCACGGCTCTCCAGCGGCTTGTTCCGCTTTCGCGAAGGCACTGGAGAGGACCGGGTAGTGCTTGATTGCATCGCATCATTACAAAACGGCGCCGATCTGCTTTGGATTGAAACCGCTACGCCCCGTGTCGATCAGATTGGTGGCATGGTGAAACGCATTCGTGAGGTAGTGCCGAATGCAAAACTGGTTTACAACAATAGCCCTTCATTCAACTGGACGCTGAGTTTTCGGCAACAGATTTTCGATAGCTGGCAGCAACAGTCTCGCGAGATGTCCGGGTATAACCGCGATAAATTGATGAGCGCCATCTATGATGAATCAGAACTGGCTATTGAGGCCGATGCCAAGATCAAGGAATTTCAACTCGACGCAGCTCGCGAAGCCGGCGTCTTTCATCACCTGATTACCCTGCCCACCTATCACACTGTCGCACTTAGCATCGATCAGCTAGCGCAAGGATACTTCGGCGAGGAAGGCATGCTGGCCTACGTTAGTGGTGTGCAGCGTTTGGAGATTCGAGGACAACTGGCCTGCGTCAAGCACCAGGACATGGCCGGATCGAATTTGGGAGATGACCACAAGGAGTATTTTTCCGGTGAAGCGGCATTGAAAGCAGGTGGTAAAGATAACACCATGAATCAGTTCAACTAGTAGCTGATAGGGGAATCAGCCCAGAAATAAAGATCTTGGATTCAACCGGTCACACACTCAGGGGCACAATAGCTGCTCTCGATAAGGCTATTGATACTGCCGGCCCCAACACTAAAGTTATACCGGGTCGTGGTCTAGAGGTGGTTGGCCGTGGCGAAATAGTGAAATTCCGTGGCATAATTCCCGACATTCAGGGCCAGGTTCTCAGCAGACCCGCGAAGGGAATAAATTGGATGAAGTGATGGCGGCACGACCGACCTCCGCCTATGATGCAGAATGGATCGACGATCGCGCTTGGGCCCCGGAAGATTTCGTTTCCAACTTGTATTACGAACTCGGCGGCTGCGGACGCTTGGCCGACCGCTAATTCGCCCCGCTGCACTATCTATACCAGAACATTAGGCACCAACCATGACTCTATTGAAAAAGTTTCCTCTTCTCTTCGTTATTGTATTCAGCCCCCAGGCGCTGCTAGCTCAAGATGATGATTTCGTTTTCTATTCTGAGCTGGCGCGAGACTGGTATCAGGGGGGCGATTATTTCGAATGGACATCGACTACCGAAGACAATAACGCTGCCGAGGTAAGTGTCTTCTATAGAACTTGGGGTGATGAGTCGAATCCGAAGCTGGTGCTGATTCACGGCTTTCCCAACTCCAGTTTCGATTACTACAAGATGATCCCCTTTCTCGAAGACGAATATCACATCGCGGCGCTGGATTTTCCCGGTTCCGGATTCTCCGATAAGCCACTCGATGGCTACAATTATATGTTGGCTGAAAATGCTGAGATCGTGGACTATTTCGTTCGTGAAGTGGTTGGTTTCGAGGACTTCGCGCTCTTTACTCATGATCGCGGCGTGAGCATAGGCCTAGCTTTTCTCGGGAATTACCTGGATAACCCAAGCCCTGGATACACCATTAATTATCATTTCCTATCCAACAGTGGCATGTTTCTCCCACTCGCAAATTTGCTTCCTTTTCAATTGTCTTTACTCGATGCCGAAGCCGGTCAGCGAATGATAGAGGCACGAGCGGCACAACCGCGGCGCACAGAAGGCGAACCGGAATCTCTAGCCTTCGCCGACATCTTCGCCTTCAATCAGGGCAATATCTCCCTGCTCTATGTTGGTCGATACCTGTTAGAACGTCAGGCGAACGAAGTGCGTTGGTTGGAAAATTTACCGCGCAGCACAGTACCCGTAGCTTACTTATGGGGGTTAGCGGATAACGTCAATCCCATTCGAATTCCCAATCATGTATGGGATACCTATCTAAACGACCGAGAGGTCGAGAGTAGCTTTTGGATATTGCCGACAGCAGGCCACTATCCTCAGCGTGATAAACCTGAAGAAGTCGCCAAAATAGTTCGCATGGCACTCACAGCTCAGATACCCGACCGTGAAGCTGAAAGCGAATTTATGCTGCGTTATGGGCCAAGCAGAACAACTGATGATGCAGTCTTTGTAGGGCGTTCAAAAATTGAGGAATTGGACTTCCCCAGCTCAATCGAATACACCCCTTCGGGCTATCGCCTGATAGACTAGCGGGGCATAAATCAATGGGGCAATCAAATGGGCCAGGGTATTTTGACTCTGACCCCTTTTATTCAGATTAGCGCAACGCCAAACCAGGGCGAGCGAGACTGTCAGCACAATGACAACGGCGAATGAGAGTATTATCTGCATTATTGTTACTGTCGGGGGATAAAATACCTCGGTTCATTGTCATCACGTCTAACAGACCGCATTTAATCCCTGTTAGACTTTCCGTCATACATCCTGAGCATTAGGATCTGTTATGACCACCCCCTTCATGTCGCTTGCTAATTTGGCAATGCCGCGAATCTTAGCCGCCGTAGTTATAGCCTTCTCTCTTGTAGCCTGCCACCAGGCAAATACGCCATCTCTTGGAACGCCGAAAGCAATATTTATCATTGTTGATGGCATTCCAGCGGATATCATTGAAATTGCTAACACACCCCATATCGAAGATCTCGCGGGCGATGCTGGCTATACTCGATCTTATGTCGGTGGGGAAATAGGTGGGCCGACCGAAAGCCCTACGGTTTCTGCGGTCGGCTACAACAGCCTGCTAACAGGAACATGGGCGAACAAACACAATGTTTATAGCAATACCATCGAAGACCCTAACTATCAGTACTGGGACATTTTCAGAATTACCAAACAACAAGACTCATCATTACAGACAGCACTGTTTTCAACCTGGCTGGAAAACCGGACGCTGCTGATCGGTGACGGATTGAGTGAGGCCGGAGGATATAAGCTTGATTATTACTTTGATGGATTCGAGCTAGACCTGGTGCGCTTTCCCCACGATGAATCCAGAAACTACATAAAAAATATTGATGAGTTGGTCAGCAACGAAGCAGCGAGCTATGTGCGGGAACATGGACCTGATTTATCCTGGGTGTACCTGGAATTCACAGATGATGTCGGTCACATGTTTGGTGATGGCTTAGAGCTAGCTGAAGCGGTATCTTCGATGGATGCAAACATCGGAAAAATTTGGCAGGCAGTAAAAAGCAGACAAAACACCCATAATGAAAATTGGTTAGTCGTGGTGACCACTGACCATGGCAGAGACGTTGCCACCGGGAGGAACCATGGTGGTCAGAGCGCCCGTGAACGCACAACCTGGATTGCCACTAACAGCCAAAACCTGAACGATCACTTCAGCAACACACCAGCGATTGTGGATATTCTGCCATCGATAATGAACCATCTCGAACTGGCAATCCCAACAGAAATTGCCGCCCAACTTGATGGTCAATCATTCATAGATTAGATAAGACTAGATAAGTAAAAATGTTCAGAGCAAAATAATAATAAATGGGGTCAGAGTGAAAATACAGTAGTTTGTATAAACTCAACTGACGAATTCATAGCACACTTTGATTCCTCCTTTTTAACGCATTTATTCAATTAAAGAATCGGTCACGCAGTTTACTGAAAATTCTCGTATCGGTGGTTCGATTTACTTCACAGCGGCTCTGATTAATCGAGGCAACCGAAATCAAATGGGTACTGTTCAGAATCGTCCCCCTGGGCACCATCTCCCAAAGTGTCCAATCCGGACACATTTGCTTCATAAATTATTCTCTTCGAAATTCTTAAGCTATTAAACTATCAGTGTCCCCTGAAGGTTTATTCTGAAGGTTTACCCTGAAGGTTTATTCAGCGTAGGGGTTCACATAACCGGCTGGCAATACTCTCTCTGGATCTGGTCGAATGCTAAGCATTTCAACTCTTTCTTCAACTTCATGCCAGCCGTGGAAAACGCCTGCTGGAATAACAATTATATCTCCCTCAGACACTAAGCGAACCTGACCATCGCCTCTGGCAACAGAGGTGGAGAAACTTTCACCGACCAATTCAGTAACAATGTCACTGTTCGCCGGAATATCATTCCGGCCCAGCATGGTTCCACCGGTTACCAATACACCAGAGCCTGAGGTAATGTAATAGACTTCAGATACCCGCGTATGGACAATACCGCGCACAGGGTCATCAGTGGCGGCTATTGGGTCTCGAAATAATACACCCACGGCAACATGGGAATTCCCTATGTCGACAACCTTAACTTGACGATCAACCCGGCCTTCAGGGGCGTGCAATACAGCCTGCCATTGTTGAAATGACACATCAGTCGCGAGCTTTATGGAATCCACTTGGGATGCAGCACTGAATACCACGAGCGAACACGCTGCGACGCTTATCAATGCAACTAGCGTTTTAAATTTAGACATACCGAATACCTCGCATATTGGTTTTTATTGAGAACAAGGCATAAGGATAGTGCTGGTGGACTTGGTTAATCAAGCTAAAGGCAATGGGATGAATAAATGGGGTCAGAGGGTCCGTAGCAGACACATCTGTTCCATGAGCTGATCCTAATCGAATTTCCTAATCTATTGAACTAAAGTATCCCCTGTTGCTGGCTTAGGCCGCCCCTGCACAGCATGGGCAACCCGTTGCTCCACTTGCCATAACCGATTCCACCGCTTTGGCATTCTGCTCGGCAGTGCGCCTGGTTAAAGCAGCACTCGAAGCACTGGCAACTGTCATCGGAACGGGTTTAGCCATAGCAACTTCTTCTCCGAAATAGCCTGTGTAGATTTGGTTCAGTGAGCAAGGGGCTGGCCGCTAGAAACTTAAGAAATTCTCGACGATGGGTCATGCTGCCCTCCGATTTAAAGCTTGGTGTATGACCTGGTGGTTAGCTATCTTGCCAACCACTGCTACATTTATTGAACTCTGTTTAGCATAGCTCTTCTAGAAACTTCTGCGCCCTGCTGAGAGACTGTTGAAAGAACAGTTACAGAGTCAGGATTGGACTGGTTACTTTGATATGTAAAGGAGGTTACGAAATCATCCTGCCCCTCTGTGTAGCCCGCATTTGGGACGAGAGTGAGACTTAGCCCAAACTCAGAAACAGATGCGGCCTCGAAGATAGGCTCTGTCCCAAGTACACAATAGTGCTTTACGACCAGCTCGCCATCTTTGTCTGAATAAGTCGTTGCCATCTCTACACCGTCTTCTACTATAGTTTCTAGGATAGTGGCCCCACCGGAAATTAATTTATATTCAGAAGTGGTTTCGATAACCGTGCCATCACTAACAGTGACCGAGCCTTCCCAAGTTCCCAGCATTTTCTTTATTTGATTAAAGGCCTCACTCTCCTGAGCATTTGCTACAGGAATTAGCGAGAGGAGTATAAAAAATAGGGTAAATTTACTGTTCATTCGTTGATACCTCAATATGTTTAGTTTATTTATGGCTAATCAGCTATGTAAAAAGAGCCTTCCCCCTCAGTATCTCTAATTTCATCCGCCCTTCTACATGGCCCTCTAAAACACCTAATCATTCGTCCAGAATAGTATTACATAGTCCAGCATGAAACCACACTGGTGAAGTGGGGGGTACCCTCGGGGCGGGGTCGCTTGGGTAGCATATATAAAAAAAGGAGTTGACGCAAATACCATCCCCATGGATATTTTTCTGGCGGCAGTAAGCTCGAAAAACCGGCCCATGAATGGATAGATTATGTAGGTGAACACCGGGATTAGAAAAATAATCAGAAACGGATTCGCTGCCGTAATTTAAGCGGAGAGAAGTTCGTAACCGAATACATTCTTATCCATCTGCTCCGCCTGCAATACCCAGGTGCTACCCATTTGATCGAACAGCGAGCAGAAGGCAGCCACCAATATGTAAATAAAGGCCAGTCGCTTAACCAGGCGACGCCCCTCCGGTCCGGTAATGTCATGCAGATAGGACACACCTGTAGGCGGAATGTGAACAAATCTGTGCCGACCTAGCCAGAACGTT
>Ga0209445_1001816_pt1 | contig 11179 bp, 9 predicted proteins | sample MarorgKNORR_S2LV_4_FD_188223 | JGI IMG/M metagenome (GOLD analysis project Ga0209445, IMG submission 188223) | Marine microbial communities from the Southern Atlantic Ocean, analyzing organic carbon cycling - NADW_A/KNORR_S2/LV (SPAdes) (version 2) | ecosystem: Environmental > Aquatic > Marine >...
GTTATGAGATGTTTTTTGAACAATTGTTTCTAAATCAATTTTATTATTGTGGTACATTTCTAATAAGGCAGGTAAAGAATGTTGTATGAGAGGTCCACCCGAAGGGCAATTCATATAGTTGTTGGACTTTTCCTTAATTGTATGGGGAGAATGATCGGTAGCTAATACATCAATATAATTATTAATTAATCCATCTAATATTGCGGCTTTATCTTCTGGCGATTTTATTGCAGGATTCCATTTAATCATATTACCCAATTTTTTATAATCTTTTTCATTAAACCACAAATGATGTATGCAGCACTCACATGTTATTTTTTTGTCTTTTAAATTAATATTGGAAAAGAGATTTATTTCTTCTTTTGTTGAGATATGGAGTACATGGAGTTTTGTATCAAATTCTTTAGCAAGTTGTATTGCCTTAGAGGAAGATTGAAAACACGCTTCTCTTGATCGAATTATGGGATGCTCGCTAATTGGTATGTTATTTCCATATTTTTCAAGCGCTTTCATAGTATTTGTTTTTATGGTATTTTCATCTTCGCAGTGGGTAGCAATTATTGTTTCTGCATTTCTAAAAATAATTTTTAAAGCATCATCATTGTCTACTAACATATTACCAGTTGATGAACCCATAAATATTTTAATTCCACACACATTTTTTTTATCAACTTTTAATACCTCATCATAATTATTATTGGTTGCTCCAATGTAGAATGAGTAATTAGCAAATGATTTTTTTTTAGCAATAGAATATTTTTTTTCTAATTCACCTATGTTGGTTGCATTAGGTATAGTATTTGGCATTTCCATATAAGAAGTTACTCCACCAGCAACAGCTGCTATGGACTCAGTGTATATGTCTCCTTTATGAGTGAGTCCTGGTTCTCTAAAATGAACTTGATCATCGATTAATCCTGGAATAAGATATAAATTTTCAGCATTTATAATTTCACACTTATAATCAACAGATATATTTGGATCAATTTTTTCAATTCTAGAATTTTTTATTAAAATATCATTAGTTGATAGTTTATTTTCATTAATTATTTTAGCATTTTTTATTAGTATAGAAGACATCAATATATTTTGATATTTAATGCAAATTTAAAATATTAGAATTAATACATTTTCTTTAATGCAATCAATTTTTTTTTTAAAGTTTGTATATACATTTGCTTATTAATTTTTGTTACTCAAATTATGAACAAATATTCTTTTTCTTCAGATGAATTTTCTAGCAGACATAACTCTATATCTGAAAAAGATCAAAGGTTAATGTTAAAAAAAATAGGCCTTAAATCTCTTGATGAATTGATAGGATTAACGCTTCCTAAATCAATATCTCTTGAAAAAGAATTGAATTTGGATAACCCTAAAACAGAATCAGAATTTTTAGATCATTTTAGAAAAGTAGTAAGAAAGAATAAAGTTTATAAATCATATATCGGAATGGGGTATTATAATTGCATAATTCCTAATGTTATTAAAAGAAACATATTGGAAAATCCTGGATGGTATACAGCTTATACTCCTTATCAACCAGAAATAGCACAGGGAAGATTAGAGGCATTAATTAATTTTCAAACATTAATAACAGATTTAACAGCTATGGAAATTTCAAATGCTTCTCTTCTCGATGAGAGCACTGCAGCTTCAGAGGCTATGACAATGCTTTATCGTATAAGAAAAAGAGAAAAAAAGAAATCAAATAAATTTTTTGTTTCTGATAAGATTTTTCCTCAAACAATAGAATTACTAAAAATAAGATCTGCTCCTTTAGATATTGAAATTGTTATTGATAATTTGTCAAATTTTGATTTTGAGGAAGGATACTATGGAATTATACTTCAGTATCCAGATAGTGAAGGATGTATTTTGGATCCATCAAAAATTATTAAAAAGTCAAAAGAAAAAAATATTTCAGTTTGTGTTATAGCAGATTTAATGTCACTAGTAATTTTAAAACCTCCCGGTGAGTATGGCGCAGATGTAGTAGTTGGAAATTCTCAAAGATTTGGTGTTCCTATGGGTTATGGAGGACCTCATGCTGCTTTTTTTGCTACAAAAGAAGAATTCAAAAGAAATATTCCTGGAAGGATTATAGGTGTTAGTGTTGATTCTTCTGGCAATTCTTCTTATAGAATGGCACTTCAAACTAGAGAGCAACATATAAAAAGAGATAGAGCAACGTCTAATATTTGTACTGCTCAGGTTCTACTTGCTGTTATGGCAGGAATGTATGCTGTTTATCATGGGAAAAAAGGTCTTATAAATATTGCTAAAAAAATACATAGACTTACCTGTTTGCTCAATTCTGGATTATCATCTTTAGGTTTTTTACAAGAAAACAAATTATTTTTTGATACCTTAAAAATTACTGTTCTTTCGGAAAAAATTAAAAAAAATATTAAAAAAAGAGCTTTATTATCATCCATTAATTTTAGGTATTTTGATAGCAATCATATTGGAATATCAATTGATGAAACCACATCAAATTCTGATGTATTAGATATACTTCAAATTTTTTCAGAGGTTAGTAATACTAGTATAGAGATTGATTTAGATTCTTTTGATAATCAAGAAATAAATTTGAGTAATCCTTTGACAAGAACATCATACTTTCTCTCACATCCAGTTTTTAATAGTTATCATACTGAACACGAAATCCTTAGATATTTGAAGCGGTTAGAAAATAAAGATTTATCTCTTGTACACTCTATGATGTCTCTTGGCTCTTGCACAATGAAATTAAATGCTACTGCTGAAATGATACCTCTTACTTGGGAGGAAATGAATTTACATCCTTTTGTTCCATTAGATCAAGCTAAAGGATATCATATAATGTTTGAAGATTTGGATAAATGGTTGTGTGAAATTACAGGATTTTCTGCTATGTCTTTACAACCTAATTCTGGTGCTCAAGGAGAGTACACAGGTCTTATGGTGATAAGAGAATACCATTTAGATAGGGAACAGGCAAATAGAAATATTGTACTTATTCCTTCTTCAGCACATGGAACAAATCCTGCTTCAGCTATTATGGCAGGGATGAATATTGTAGTTATTAAATGTGATAAGCATGGTAATATTGATTTAGATGATTTAAAGAAAAAGTGTATAGAGAATTCTGAGAACTTGAGTAGTCTTATGATGACATATCCTTCTACGCATGGGGTGTTTGAACATCATATCCGTGAAGTTTGTGGTTTGGTTCATGATCATGGTGGACTAATTTATATGGATGGAGCAAATATGAATGCTCAAGTAGGAATTACAAATCCAAAAAAAATAGGTGCTGATGTCTGTCATCTTAATCTACATAAAACTTTTTGTATCCCGCATGGAGGAGGTGGGCCAGGTATGGGTCCAATAGGTGTTGTTGAATGTCTTGTCGATTATCTTCCAAAAAATATTTTGAAAGAAGATAATAAAAAAAATATTAGACCTGTGTCTGGAGCACCATATGGAAGTGCAAGTATACTTGCAATTTCTTATGCTTATATATCTATGATGGGTGGTAAGGGGCTTACGAATGCAACGAAAATTGCTATACTTAATGCTAATTACATTAGGAAAAGACTAGAAAATTCTTATGATATATTATATAAGGGAATAAATGGGACAAGTGCTCATGAGTTTATTATAGACTGTAGAAATTTTAAGACTTTGACAGAAATTGATGTAGAAGATATTGCTAAAAGACTAATGGATTATGGTTATCATGCACCGACAGTTTCTTTTCCAGTTCCAGGGACCATGATGATTGAACCTACAGAAAGTGAATCATTAAATGAAATAAATAGATTTTGTGATGTTATGATTGAAATACGAAATGAAATTAAAGAAGTTGAAGATGGAAAGTTTGATAAAAGGGATAATGTCTTAAAAAATGCGCCTCATACTGCAGAGATTGTAACTTCTTCATCATGGAAATATTCATACACTAGAGAGAAAGCTGCCTATCCCTTACCCTATATTAAGGATAGAAAATTTTGGCCTTCAGTGAGTAGAATTGATAATGCTCATGGAGATAGGAACCTTTTTTGTAGTTGTGTACCCCTTGATTCATATGAATCTTAGTATGTAAGAAATAAATAGTTATTTTTGAATATGGATGTTTTTTTAATTCTTCTTGGACTAGTTATTCTCTGTGGTGTAGCATATATAGTTTTTAAACTCTCAAATAATTCCCATATATCTTTAGAGGAATCACATGAAAAAAAATCAGAAGAATTAAAACAGATGAAGAATATTCTTTCTCTTGAATTTAAAAATCTTGCTAATGAAATTTTTGAAGAAAAATCAAAAAAATTTTCATCGAATAATAAAGAATCTATTTCTACGATTCTTGATCCATTAAAGGAGAGGATTCAAAATTTTGAAAATAAAGTAGAAAAATCTAGTCAAGCTAATTCTGAATGGAATGGTCGCCTTCAAGAACAAATTAAAAGTTTGAAAGAATTGAATTTACAAATGAGCAAAGAAGCAGAAAATCTTACTCACGCATTGAAAGGTGATTCTAAAACACAAGGTAATTGGGGTGAGTTACAGGTCGAGAATATTTTAAAAAAAGTTGGATTAAAAGAAGGTATTGGATATGATAAAGAAAAAAATTTTAAAAACGAAAATGATGAAAATCAAAGGCCAGATTACATAGTTAATCTTCCAGATGGAAAAAATATTATTGTTGATTCAAAGGTATCATTAACGGCATATGCTAATTATTTTAATACTGAGAATAGTGATGCAAAAAAGAATTTTTTAAAAGATCACGTTAAAAGTATTAATAATCATGTTAAGAGTTTATCTGAAAAAAATTATCAAAATTTGAAATTAAATCAACCTGATTATATTTTAATGTTTATTGCTAATGAACCTGCTTTAGGGTTGGCATTAATTGAAGATTCTCAAATTTATGATAAAGCATTAGAGAATAATATTATTATTGTCTCAACTTCAACTTTATTAGCGACGTTAAGTACCGTTGCATTTATGTGGAAACAAGACAATCAAAATAAACACGCTTTAGAAATTGCAAGACAGGCGGGAGCGCTTTATGATAAATTTTGCTCTTTTTCAGATGAATTAATTAAAGTTGGATCTAATATTGATTCTACCAAAAAAACTTATTCTGATGCTATGAACAAATTGGTAGATGGTAAAGATAATTTGGTAAGAAAATCTGAAAGATTGAGAGAGTTAGGAGCTAAAGCAAGTAAAAAAATTAATTCAAAACTAATAGATAGAGCTGACTAAATTATTATTTTTAATATTATGAATAAAACACCAAATACATCTCTTGATAAAATAAATATTGTTGGAGATAGAGTCTTAATAAAATCGAGAAAAGAATCCGGAAGATCTGCGAGTGGACTTTACCTTCCTTCTGGAATAAAAGAAAAAGAAAAAATACAATATGGATATGTTGTAAAATCAGGACCTGGTTATCCTATTCCTCTGCCAATTGACGATAATGAAACATGGAAAAATGAAAAAGAAAAAATTAAATATATGCCATTGCAAGTTAGAGAAGGTGATTTAGCGGTTTTTTTACAAGAAAGTTCTTACGAGGTTATTTATAAAGGGGATAAATATTTTATTGTACCACAATCTTCTATTTTAATGATTGAAAGAGATGAGGAATTATTTAATTGATTATTAAAAATTTAAAATACAATCTCTAATTATTTGACAAGATTCATCAATCTCCTTCTTGTTTATGACAAGAGGAGGAGCAAAACGTATAATATTACCATGTGTTGGTTTTGCAATTAATCCCTTTTCTTTCATTTTTAAACATATGTCCCAAGCTTTTGAGCTATCTTCAGAATCATTAATTACTAAAGCATTTAAAAGTCCCTTTCCTCTTATAAAATTTACAAGATCTGATTCTTTTGCTAAGTCATTCATTTTTTTTCTAAAATAGTTGCCCATTAGCATTGCATTTTCTTCAAGGTTTTCATCTTTTACTATCTTAAGTGCAGTTTTGGCAACGGCACATGCAAGAGGATTTCCCCCATATGTTGATCCGTGTTCTCCGGGTTTTATGCACATCATTATTTCATCATCTGCTAAAACAGCAGACACAGGTAAAACTCCTCCTGATAATGCTTTTCCAAGAATAAGAACATCAGGTCTAGCATCTTCATAGTCAGTAGCAAGCATTTTTCCAGTTCTAGCAATTCCTGTTTGAACTTCATCAGCCATAAAAAGAACATTATACTGAGAACATAATTTTTTAACTCCAGCTAAATATCCTTCATCGGGGACAACCACTCCAGCTTCTCCTTGAATAGGCTCTACCATAAATGCGCAGACATTGCTGTCTTGAAATGCTTCTTCTAAAGAATTTAAATCATTGTAAGGAACTAGCTCATATCCCGGCATAAAAGGACCAAAATCTTTGTATGATAGCGGGTCATTAGAACTAGATATTGCTGCTAATGTTCTTCCCCAAAAATTTCCATTAGCAAAAATAATTTTTGCTTTATTTTCTTCAATACCTTTTATTAGATAACCCCATTTTCTGGCCAATTTATTTGCAGTTTCACCTCCTTCTACACCAGTATTCATTGGAAGTACTTTATCATAATCAAAATACTTAGTAATATATTCTTCATATTCTCCTAGAACATCATTATAGAATGCTCTTGAAGTAAGAGTTAATATTTTGGATTGTTCAATTAGTGAATTGATTATTTTTGGATGGCAATGACCTTGATTTACTGCAGAATAGGCGGATAAAAAATCAAAATATTTTTTACCTTCAACGTCCCAAACATATATTCCTTTTCCTTTTGATAGAACTACAGGAAGCGAATGATAATTATGTGCTCCGTATTGATTTTCAAGATTTATTGCTTTTGAACTATTTTTTATCATATTAAGGTAATTTTATTATTAGTAAAATAATAGAAATTATTAAATAATAAAAAACTAAGACGAGGTTTGTTATTATTTACAGTTTTACGATATTTGCGTGCTAATAAAAAAAATTGTAATGTCTAAAGTTTGTCAGATTACTGGGAAAAGAGCTAGAGTTGGTAATAACGTCTCTAAAGCAAAGAATAGAAATAAGAGAATGTTCTATCCTAATCTTCATTTAAAAAAGTTTTATATACCTGAAGAAGATAAATGGATAAAAATTAAGGTTTGTTCATCAGCGCTTAAATCTATTAATAAGTTTGGAATTAGTGCAGTTTTAAAAAAAGCTAGAGAAAAAGGAACTTTAAGTATATAATTATGGCTAAAAAAGGAAATAGAATTCAAGTTATTTTAGAATGTACAGAACATAAGCAGTCGGGCCTTCCTGGTACATCTAGATATATATCAACAAAAAATAAAAAAAATACTCCTGATAGAATTGAATTAAAAAAATATAATCCAATTCTTAGAAAATATACAATTCATAAAGAAATTAAGTAATGGCAAAGAAAGTAGTAGCATCTTTAAAAAATAAATCAGGCGTAAAATATGCGAAATTGGTTAGGTCAGTAAAATCTGATAAAACAGGAGCATATAAATTCAAGGAAGAAATTGTTATTGAAAAATACGTTAATGAAATACTTGCTGGAAAATCACAGCAACAAGTTATAGATGAATTAAGAGCAAAAGAAAAAGAAAAAGAAGCTGTTAAAGCTGCTGCTGAAGCTTCAAAAGAAGAAGCTCCAAAAGAGGAAGCTTCAAAAGAAGAAGCTCCAAAAGAGGAAGCTCCAAATTAAATTCTTTAAAATACTTTTTTGTATATTTCAAAAAATATCGATTTATGGGTCTTTTTAATTTTATTAAAAGAAAATTATTTGGCAAATCTAAAAAGGTTGAAGAGGCTAAGACATCTGAAAAAGATTCAAAAACAATTGTAAGCAAATTACCTGAAAAAGTTGAAAAGCACAAAGTTGAAAAGCCAAAAGTTGAGAAAAAGGTAGAAAAACCTAAAGTTGAGAAGAAAAAGGATAAGCCTAAAAAAGATTTTTTTGCAAAATTAAAACCAGCATTAATTGATAAACCTAAAAAAGAGGAGGAGCCAGAAGTTGAGGAAGTTGTAGAGGAAGTTAAAGAGGAGGAGCCAGAAGTTGAAGAAGTTGTAGAGGAAATTAAAGAGGAGGAGCCAGAAGTTGAAGATGATGATAAAGAAACTGAATCATTAAAAAAAGGTTTAGAAAAAACAAAAAAAAGTTTCTTTTCTAAATTAAAATCAGCAATAATAGGGAAATCAAAGATAGATGATCAAGTATTAGATAACCTTGAAGAAATTTTAATAACTTCTGATGTTGGTGTTAAAACTACAATTAAAATTATTGAAAGAATAGAAGAGAGAGTATCTAAAGAAAAATATACTAGCGTAAATGAACTAAATAAGTTATTAAAGGATGAAATTATTCAATTACTTGCTGAGAATAGTTCAGACTTAGAAGCATTTGATGTTTCAGAAGATCAAATTCCTTATGTTATATTAATTGTTGGAGTTAATGGAGTTGGTAAAACTACTACTATTGCTAAATTAGCTGCACAATTTAAGGAAGGTGGACTTAAAGTGTTATTGGGTGCTGCAGATACATTTAGAGCGGCTGCAGTTGATCAATTATTATTATGGGCTGAAAAGGTTGGTGTTGATGTAGTTTCTCATGGTATGAATACGGATCCAGCATCTGTGGCTTACGATACCGTCAAGAAAGCTGTAAATGAAAATTATGATGTTGTAATAATTGATACGGCAGGAAGATTGCATACTAAGGTTAATCTCATGAATGAACTTTCTAAAATTAAAAGAGTAATTCAAAAATTTAAAGATGATGCTCCACATGAAATAATGTTAATTTTAGATGGCAGTACAGGTCAAAACGCATTTGTTCAAGCCGAAGAATTTATAAAAGCAACAGATGTAAATTCTATAGCAATTACAAAATTAGATGGCACTGCTAAAGGAGGTGTTGTAATTGGAATAACAGATCAATTTAAAATTCCTATAAAATATATTGGAGTGGGTGAAAAGATTGGAGATTTGCAACTTTTTCATAAGGGTGAATTTGTTAATTCATTTTTTGATTAATGGAAATCTTCTGTTTTTTATTTTTGTCTTTAGTACATTTTTTTTCAGAATGGGTTATAAATGCAGCTGATTTCCTTTGGAATGGACCAGTATTAGTTTCTTTGTTATTAGGTGGTGGTTTTATACTTTTAATTCGTTCAAAATTTATTCCATTATTACATTTTAATCATGCATTTAAATTATTAAAAAAAAAATCAAATTCATCTGAAGGTATAAGTTCTTTTGAAAGCGTATCAAGTCATATTGGTGGAATTGTTGGGATGGGAAATATAAGTGGTGTTGCTATAGCAATAATTATGGGAGGTCCTGGTGCTATATTTTGGATGTGGGTAACTGCTTTTTTTGGTATGATTACAAAATTTTATACATGTAGTCTTGCAGTTATGTATAGAGATAAAAAAGAAGGTCAATTTGTTGGAGGTCCAATGTATGTTATTTCAAAAGGGCTAGGAAAAAATTGGAAATTTTTAGCTTATTTATTTTGTTTTTTTGGTCTTTTAGGTGTTTCACCTATTTTTCAATCAAATCAAATTGTTGAAATTATAAATTCAGTTTTTTTAAAGAACAATGTATTATATATAAATCAATTTATCAGTGATTTTATAATTGGAATTTGTATTTCTATTGTAGTATCTATGGTAATCTTTGGTGGTATAAAACGAATTGGAAGGGTAGCTAGTAAATTAGCTCCATTTATGGTCATATTATATATGCTGGTAGTTTTTTATATAATTATAGATAATTATACTAAAATTATTCCAACCATCAGTTTAATCATTACTGATGCTTTTTATGCAAATTCTGTCTTAGGGGGAGCGCTTGGTTCTTTAATTTTAATTGGTGCTAGAAGAGCATCTTTTTCAAATGAAGCAGGAATTGGAACAGCACCAATTATTCATGCTGCAAGTAAAACAGATAATCCGATACAAGAAGGAATGGTGTCTATGATAGGTCCATTTATAGATACAATTGTAGTTTGTACTTTAACAGCATTGTGCATATTGGTTAGTGGTACATGGGAAAACAATACTTATGGTGGAATCGCTGTTGTAGCTCAAGCTTTTAATGATTCTTTACCAATGATTGGACCTTATTTGTTATTGATTTGTACTTTATCTTTTGCTATAACTACACTTTTTAGTTTGTCTTTTTTTGGAGAAAGATGTTTAGCTTTTTTGATTGGAGAAAGGTATAGTTTTATTTATAGATATATTTATTTAGTACTAATTTTAGTAGGATCTACTTCTTCTTTAAAATTTGTTATAAGTCTCATAGATCTTTCATATGGCATTATGGCTTTCCCCACAATGATTTCTGTTTTAATACTTTCTTCTAAAATTGATAAAAAGTCTGTAAAATATTTTAAAAAATTAAATGAACACAAATAATAACAAATTTTTATATTTGTAACCTGTTAAAAAGTAATTAATGAAAATAATCATTGCAGGAACTGGTGAAGTAGGATTTCATCTTTCTAAGTTACTTGCTCAAGAAGAACATGATATTGTCATAATTGATAATAATGAAAAGGCCCTTGAGAGAGCTTCGAAAAATTTAGATGTATCTACGATAAAAGGTGATGCTACATCTCTAAGAGTTTTAGAAAATGCTCGAGCTGCTAGGTGTGATCTTCTTATAGCAGTAACGTCTTCCCAACAGGTAAATATCCTTGCTTGTATAATGGCGAAAAGTTTTGGAGTAAAAAAATGCATAGCTAGAATTTCAAATACAGAATTACTTCACAAAAAAGATACTTTTGATTTAGAATCAATTGGTATTGATAAAGTTATATATCCTGAAACATTGGGGGCAAATGAAATTAAGACTTTATTAAAAGAATCAGCAGCAACAGATACAGTTGTGTTTGATAAGGGCCTATTGCATTTAATAGGAATTATGATAGATGATAATTCTGCATTAAAGGATAAAACTTTGGCTGAAACCGCTCATTTAAATCCTGATATAGATTTTACTACAGTTGCAATTGTAAGAGATATAGAAGGTGAAATTAAAAATGAAACTATAATTCCAAGATCAAATAATATATTTAAGGAAGGTGATCATGCTTATTTTGTTGCAAAGTCAAATCAGGGAATTGATAGAGTTCTTTCATTAACGGGAAAAAAA
>Ga0209445_1001818_pt1 | contig 11172 bp, 13 predicted proteins | sample MarorgKNORR_S2LV_4_FD_188223 | JGI IMG/M metagenome (GOLD analysis project Ga0209445, IMG submission 188223) | Marine microbial communities from the Southern Atlantic Ocean, analyzing organic carbon cycling - NADW_A/KNORR_S2/LV (SPAdes) (version 2) | ecosystem: Environmental > Aquatic > Marine >...
GATTCAACATAAGTTATATAATTATTTTAAAAAATAATTATATAACTTAAGAATAAATGTATATATTACAATCATAATTATATGGCAATGACAGATAGAATTCAATTTGAAATGGAATTTCCAATACAAGTTTCTCAAAGACTTTTATATCAGTATATTTCAACACCTTCTGGCCTTTCCGAATGGTTTGCTGATAATGTTAATTCTAGAGGTGAAAAATTTATTTTTATTTGGGATGATTCTGAAGAAACAGCAAATCTAGTTTCAAAAAAAATGCCTGAAAAAATTCGATTTCAGTGGATTGATGATGAGGATACAGATTATTTTTTTGATTTACGAATTCAGTTTGATGAAATTACTAAAGACGTTTCTTTAATTGTTACAGATTTTGCTGAGGATGATGAAGTTGAAGAGTCAAAAATGTTATGGACAAATCAAGTTTCAGATCTTAAAAAAGTATTAGGGTCTTCTTAAAATAATTAATTTAAATTTGGATTTTCTGGAGCATTAGACCAAATTTTATAATCATTTCCTAATTTTTTTATTTCTTCTTTCCAGAACTCATTTGGTTTCGATTTTAATATCTTATCATTAAATCTATTATTAGTTATAATCCAGGATTTTTCTTTTATTTCATTATTTAATTGAGATAAAGTCCATCCTGAATACCCTGAAAAAAATCTAATGTTATTAGATCCTATTTTATTATCTTTTATAAGGTTTTTTACATCTGAAAAATCACCACCCCAAAATAGATTATCAGAAACTTTTATGCTATTAGGTATCAAATCAGGTAAGTTATGGATGTAATATAGATTATCTTTGTTTACAGGCCCGCCATTATAAATTTTATAATCCTTTCCCATTCCTGAAAATATGTCTTCAAAATTATATTCTAGAGGTTTATTTATAATAAATCCAACTACTTCATCTTCGCTATTTTCTGTGATTAGGATAACTGTTCTGTTAAAATAGGGATCATTAATTATATTAGGGTCAGCTAACAGTAAACACCCTTTCGTAATTTTATCTAATCTTGTTAAATCATTTTGCATCTCTTGTGAAAATTAAAACCATTAATTAAGGACTTAATATCTAATGTTTTTTTCCCTTCAAACTTAATTAATATAGGATTTATGTATCCGTCAAATGTTGCTACTTTAAATCTATCTTTTTCAATGATAATTGATCCATTAGGATGATTATGTTTATTATTAGAGAAACTGGATTTATATATAATAACATTAATTTTTTTATCATAATTATCTAAAACACTTTTTGCTCCTGGATATGGGCTAAGACCTCTTATTTTATTGTAAATCTTTTCAGATGACTCATGCCAATTTATTTTGGAATTTAATTTATCTAATTTTGGAGCCTTATTTAAGGGTTTATTTACTATTTGCTTTTTTATTACAACTTGTTTGTTGCTAAATATTTTTTCTAGAGATTTAATTAAAATATTACCACCCAATTCCATTAGTCTATCATGAATATCTGCAGCATTTTCATTTGTATTTATTTCTATTAATGATTGATCTATTATATCACCTGTGTCAATTTTATTATTTATAAAAAAAGTTGATACACCAGTTTGACTTTCACCATTGATTATAGCCCAATTTATTGGAGCAGCACCTCTGTATTCTGGAAGTAATGAGGCATGTACATTTATAGTTCCATATTTGGGAATTTCCCACAATATCTCAGGCAACATTCTAAATGCTACTACGACTATTAAATCTGGTTTAAAGCTTCTGATTAGATTTATAAAATTTTGATCTTTTAAATTATTTGGCTGAAGAATTTTTAGGCCATTTTTTTTAGCAAACTGCTTTATGGGTGATTCTTTTAATTTTAGCCCTCTTCCAGCAGGTTTATCATTGGAAGTTACAACTGTTAAAACATTGTAATTATTTTCAATAATTTTTTTTAAAGAGGGAATTGCAAATTCTGTAGTGCCCATAAAAATAATTGTTTTTTGACTATTCATTTTAGCACTCTCTTAGTGAATTAATAATAAAAGCTACTCTATTTTTTATAGTATCCTTTGGGATTATATTTGGATTATATCCAAATTCCTTGTATGTGTTTTTTATATATCTATCAATAGTGATCACTTGATCAAATGATTCATAACGAATTACATCAGATGAGTATATATCTTTCCATGGTTCTAACAGAAATACCTTGTCATATCTGTATTTATCAACTGATTTTAAAATTTTTTTTGAAAAATGAACCTTCTTAAAATTTAAATATGCAATAATGTCTGGTATTCCTCGATCAAAAAAAACATAATCAGTTTGTAGTTTTTTTGAATCATTAAACTGTTGAATCCGATTATTTAATAATTCTTCACTAAACAAATTAGGGTCTGATAAAAAAAGCTGCTCTATTCCTTTTTCCCTATACTTCAAAGTAATTTCTCTTGATATTTCATCAAAACATTTAAAGTTATTTTTTTTCAATTCTTCAATTAATGAGGTTTTTCCTGTTCCAGGACCTCCAGTTATTAAAATTTTCTTGCTCATAAATTATAAATAATGAGTTATAAAAATCGTTATTAATGTTTAAATTAAAAAAATTAATAACTACTATATTTGTAATTACATTAATTTACAACATAAATGGATCATATAAATAAAAATTTTTACAATAATTTAAGTCAACTTTTAGAGAAAACTTCTGAATGGCCTTGTGAATATTTATTCAAGTTTATAGTTAAATCTGATAAAAATAAAATTGAAATTATTGAATCTATTTTTTACAATATTGAAGCAATAATTAAAAAGAAGCAATCTAGGAACAATAATTTTACTAGCATATCTGTTAATGCAATAATGGACAGACCTAAAAATGTGATCGAAAAATATAAAGAAGTTTCAAATAAAGTTAAAGATGTAATTTTATTATAACATAAACCTGTTATTATATATTTTTTGTATTTTGCCGACTTAAATGAATCTTCACTAATTATTTAATATAAATTTTTTATTTTGATAGACAACCTAGAATACAATACGAATCGTGAGCAATTGATAATTCCCGAATATGGAAGGCATATTCAGAAGATGATTAATCATGCATCCTCAAGAGAATCTAAGGAGGAGAGAAATAAATTAGCTAAAGCTATAATATCTATTATGGGTAATTTACAACCTCATTTAAGAGATGTCCCTGATTTTCAACATAAATTATGGGATCAGCTATTTATTATGTCTGATTTTAAATTAGATGCTGATTCACCATTTGACAAACCTTCTAAAGAAGACCTAAATACAAAACCTGATCCATTATACTATCCTCAGAATTATCCAAAATATAGATTTTATGGAAACAATATTAAGATCATGATTGATGAGGCAGTAAAATGGGATGAAGGAGAAATGAAGGAAGCTCTTATATATACAATTGCAAATCACATGAAAAAATGTTTTTTAAATTGGAATAAAGACACCGTTACTGATGTAGTAATATTTAATCATTTATTTGAACTTTCTGATGGAAAAATAGATATTAGAAACTCAGAGGAGGTATTATTAGATTCATCAGTTTTATTACGACCAAAAAGAAAATTTGTTAATAAAAAATTTATTAAGAAAAACAATAGACCAAGAAAGAGGTATTAAAATTTACAATTATATATAATAAATGGAAACTTTTAAGATCAAAGGTGGTTTTGAATTAAATGGGGAAATTACTCCTCAGGGCGCAAAAAATGAAGCTCTTCAGGTTATTTGTGCTACGATCCTTACTAATGACAAAATTGTAATTAATAATATTCCAGATATTATAGATGTAAAAAGATTAATTAATCTTTTATCAAAACTTGGTGTAAATGTTCAGAGATTAACATCAAATTCTTATTCTTTTCAGTCTAATAATATTAATCTCGAGTATTTAGATTCTGAAGAATTCAAAAAGGATGGTCAAAGTTTGCGTGGATCAATAATGATAGTAGGTCCTCTTTTAACAAGATTTGGAAAAGGCTGTATACCAAAGCCTGGAGGAGATAAGATTGGAAGAAGAAGATTGGACACACATTTTCAAGGTCTAGTTAAGCTTGGAGGAAAATTTTCATATAAAAGAAAAGATCATTTTTATACTGTCAAAGCTGATAAACTTAAAGGAACGTATATTTTATTAGATGAAGCTTCTGTTACAGGAACAGCAAATATTTTAATGGCAGCTGTGCTAGCAGAAGGTAAAACAACAATATATAATGCTGCTTGTGAACCTTATATTCAGCAATTATGTAAGATGTTAATTAATATGGGGGCTAATATTAATGGAATGGGATCTAATTTACTAATTATTGAAGGCGTCAAAGAGTTAAAAGGAACTGAGCATACCGTTTTGCCAGATATGATTGAAATTGGAAGTTGGATAGGTCTAGCAGCAATGACAAAAAGTGAAATTTTAATAAAAAATGTAAGTTGGGAGAATTTAGGTCAAATTCCTAATGTTTTCAATTCTTTAGGAATAGATTTAATTAAAAAAGAAGATGACATGTTAATTCCTAAGCACAATGATGGTTATGAGATAAAAAACGACATTAATGGATCTATTTTAACAGTTTCCGATGCTCCATGGCCAGGATTTAGTCCAGACCTATTAAGCGTTGTGCTTGTAGTTGCAACTCAAGCAAGAGGAAGTGTTTTAATTCATCAGAAAATGTTTGAGAGTAGACTTTTCTTTGTCGATAAATTAATTGACATGGGAGCAAAGATTATTTTATGTGACCCACATCGCGCTACTGTTATTGGACATGCTTTTAATTATAAATTAAAAGCAACTTCAATGACATCACCTGATATAAGAGCTGGGATTTCACTACTTATAGCTGCTCTTTCAGCTAAAGGCACATCAATTATCAATAATATAGAACAGATTGATAGGGGTTATGAAAATATTGATCAGAGGTTGAGATCAATAGGAGCTAAAATAGAAAGGATTTAATTATCATCTATAGGTGCAGGGCCATCAATCATTGCTTCATATTCTTCATCTCCTTTACTTTCTTTATATTCTTTCTTTATTTCATTAATAAGTTTTGGGCTTTTATATAAATCTGACATAGTCATTGCCATAGCTTTTGCAGAGTAAATCATTCCTTTATGTCCAATACTCATACCTCCACATGCAACTACTGCCCATGAATGCCAAGGAGTGTCTATCGGAGCTGTTGTTACACTTAGATTAATATTTGGAACATTCCAACTTACATCACCAACATCACTTGATCCTCCTCCAGGGTGATCTAATGTTTTTCTTAAAGGTTTAATCTCAGAATCAATTCCTAGAGTTGGCTTATTGGTAGATTCCTGAATTTTTTTTGCAAATGCAATTTCCTCATCAGTATATTCAATAGGTCCAAGCAGCTCTAAGTTATCTTGCATTACTTGCCCACCAGTTCTATTTACTAATATTTCATATATCCCTGAAATTAGAGAAACTTTATAATCAACATCTGCTAAAATTGCAGCACCTTCAGCCATTTCAACAACACGATCGTAAACTGGCATCATACCTGACCTTTTGGTGTCTCTTGCTCTTACCCATATTTTAGAATAATCTGGCACTACATTAACCACTTTACCAGCATCTTGAATATGATAGTGCATTCTTACAGTTGGTTTTACATGTTCACGGTAATAATTTATTCCTGTTGTATATAATTCAAGAGCATCTGAAGCACTTCTTCCATTCCAAGGGTCTGCTGACGCATGTGCAGCTTGACCAAAGAATTCTACTTTAAAATCAATTAGAGCGAGAGATGATTGAACATCAGCCTCAGTATTAGCTGATGGGTGCCAACTTACATTAACATCAACATCATCCCATAATCCAGCTTCAACCATCCATATTTTTCCGAAATATTTTTCTTCTGATGGTGTCCCAAAAAACTTAATAGTACCGCTTATCTTTCCTTGTTCAATCATCTCTTTTATAGCAATTGCTGCCCCAAGACTTCCGCTCCCAAACATATTGTGGCCACAGCCATGACCTGCACCTCCTTCGGAAATTGGAGATTTAACAGGTTTGGTTTGTTGAGAAAGACCTGGAAGAGCATCAAATTCACCTAATACTCCAATAACAGGTTTTCCTTCACCATAGGTTGCAACAAAGGCTGTTGGCATACCAGCTACACCTTTTTCAATTGAAAAACCATTTTTTTCTGCATAATCAGATAAAATTTTTGAAGATTCATGTTCATTAAAAGCAGTTTCAGCTAATTCCCATATTTCATCACTAATATTAATTAGATTTTCAGAATGCTTTTCTACTGAATTAACAATTTCTGATTTTAATTTATTTAGGTTTGATTGTGATATAACAAGATGAGTTGTTAAAAAGAACGATAGTAATATTAAATAGATTTTCTTCATTGTAATTATATTATAATATTAAAGGTAACCAAAAGTTCCGAAATATTTCAATCAGCTTTTTTTGCTAGAATTAAATATTTCATTGAAAATATTTAGTTATTTTTTGACTTAAAGGATTTGTTATAGAATACCAGTAATTAATTAGCTTGCCGGAAGGATCTATCATGTATTTTTGAAAATTCCATCTAACAGTCGAGCTTTTTTCTCCATTAAGATTCTTATTTGTTAGCCATTTATAAAGAGGATGCTGATTCTCTCCTTTAACTTCAATTTTTTCTGTTAATAAGAATGTTACACCATAATTAACCTGACAAAACTGTGATATTTCAGACTCTTCTCCAGGTTCTTGATTGTTAAATTGATTGCATGGTAATCCAATAATAACTAGCTTAGATTTATATTTTTCATGTAGCTCTTGCATATCCTTATATTGGTCAGTAAAACCACATTTTGAAGCTACATTAACAAATAGCACATATTTATCTTTAAAGGCTGACAATTTAATAGGTTCTCCAGTAATATCATTTATTTTAATATCATATATAGAGTTTGAATTATTCACGCTCATATTTAATTGGATTATAGTAATTAATAAAAGTTTTAAAAAATACATCAGTGCAATATATTAAAAACTCCTATGAGCGTGTAGTAGTTTACTATTTATTTTTTAGTAAAAAATTAAATAGTAAACTAGCTATAATTGAGCCAATTACAGTTGCACCTAAGTAATAAATGAAAAAATTATGTGAAACAACATTGCTTAGTTCTAAATCCGGGTTAATTAAGCTTAGTAATGAAGGGCCAAAACTAACTGCTGGGTTAAAAACAGCACCAGAAATATCTCCAACAGAAAAAGCTCCAGCAGCAACTGTTAATCCAATAGCTAAACCATAGTATTGGTTATTTTTAGTATCAGGATGTGTTGCAACATTAAGAATTACAAATACAAGTAAAAAAGTAAAAATTATTTCAGCTAAGAAAAAACTTGTCATACTATCAGTATTAGAAACAACTGATAATGCATCTGCTCCTAGTAAAACAATTGTATAAGCAGCTGCAAATGCCCCTGTACATTGAGATAATATATATTTTAAACATTCTCCAACAGATATTTCTCCTCTAAAAATCATTGCTAAACTAACTGCAGGATTGTAATGGGCACCTGAAATGTGAGCACCCATATATACAAGAATACTTAAACCTATTCCTATAGCAATTGGATTTCCACTTAGACCTATGATAAGAACTAAGAAATAAGTTCCAATTCCTTCAATAATATATTTTTTCATAATAGTTATTTTTGTTTATTTTTGTTTTGTACAATAAAAGTATTAATAATTTACAATAATATAAAAGACATGAAAAAATATTTAATAATCTTTACATTACTAGCCTTTTCTTATTCATTTTCTCAAATTAAGACTCCACAACCTAGTCCAGCAGCTTCAATGAACCAAATGGTTGGATTAACTGAAATTGAAGTTGAATATTCTAGGCCTTCCATGCGAGGTAGAGAAATATTTGGAAATTTAGTTCCTTATGGTAAAATATGGAGAACTGGTGCAAATGCAAGTACTAAAATTAGTTTTTCTACTAATGTTGAAATTAATGGACAGATGGTAGCTGCTGGTAAATATTCTGTTTTTACCATTCCAAATGAACCAGAATGGGAATTCATTTTATATAATGACACTTCAGTTAGGGGAGTGCCAGGAGATTGGGACGACAAGAATGTTGTTTTAAGTACAATGGTTGAAATGAAAAAACTTCCTGAACCAATTTCAATTGAAACCTTCACCATTGCTTTTGATGCATTAAATAATAATTATGCAGTTATGTTAATGATGTGGGACGATGTTTATGTTCCAGTTACTATCAATGTTCCAACTAGAGATATTGTGGAAAAAAACATCCAGGAAGTAATGAGTAAAAAACCTAAAGCATCTGATTATTATGCTGCTGCAGCATACTATATGCAAGAAAATGCTAATTTAAATATGGCTCTTGAATGGATGGATAAAGCTATAGAAATGTCTGAAAAACCACAATTCTGGCAATTAAGACAACAATCATTAATATATGCTGCAAATGGTGATTTAAAAGGAGCGATTAGAATAGCTAAGAAATCATTAGAGTCATCAAAGATTGCCGGTAATCAGGATTATGTTAAGATGAATAAAGATTCAATAGAGGAGTGGAGTAATTAATTCTTTTGCACCAGTTGTAATAAACTAGAGATAGTAATAACAACAACACATCCAAAAACATTAAGCCATAAAAATGGCATCCAATCATTATACCAACCATAGATAATAATGATTTGAGTGATTATTGCAGCATAAAACACAGCATTAGACTTTATAAATTTGAAAAAGAAAGCTATTAGAAAAATCCCTAGGACATTTCCATAAAATATTGATCCAATAATGTTTACCAATTGAATTAGATTATCTGCTAAATAAGCAACACATGCTATTCCAATAGCTATTATTCCCCATAAGAAAGTAAAAAACTTAGTTGACTTTACTAGCTGATCATCTGTAACATTTTTCTTATTTCTTTTATAGATATCTATTGCAGTTGTAGTTGCTAATGCATTTATCTCACTTGAAGTGGATGACATTGCTGCACTTAATATTACAGCTAATAACAAGCCAATTAAGCCTTTTGGAAGATTCTCTAGAATAAAAGTTATAAAAACATAATCTTTATCATTAGTTTCTACTTTAATATTTTTCTCTTCAGAAGCTAAAGCTATAAGGTTTTTTGCTTCTAATCTGAGCTTTTTCTCTTTTAATTCTAATTCTGACAATCTATTATTAGTTACATAATCATTTTTACTAATTAATAGATTACTTATATGATTTTGTTTTTCATTAAATATGATATTTAGCTCATCTTGTAAATTTTTATAATCCTTTTCGTAAGTTGAATTATTTATAGTGTTTATAGATTGAGGATTAAAGTTAATTGGAGAGGAATTAAATTGATAAAATACAAAGACCATAACCCCAATAAAAAGAATAAAGAATTGCATGGGAATTTTTAAAATTCCATTAAAAATCATTCCTAATTGCATTTCTTTTAATGATTTTCCAGATAAATATCTCTGAACTTGGCTTTGATCAGTGCCAAAATATGACATCATCAAAAATGTACCACCAATTAAACCACTCCAAATAGTATATCGATTTTCTAGGTCAAATGAAAAATTTAACACCTCAAGTTTTGAATTTGCCCCAGCTATATCAATAGCGTTTCTAAAACTAATATTCTCCGGCAGTAGATTTATAATTACTGCCAAACATATTAGTAAACCTATAAAGATGATTCCCATCTGATATTTTTGAGTATAATTTACTGCCTTAGTACCGCCCGAAACGGTATATATTATTACTAATAGACCTAATACGATATTTAATGTTGTTAGGTCCCATCCTAATACTGAGGAAAGAATAATTGCAGGCGCAAATATTGTAATACCTGCCGAGAGACTTCTTTGAATTAGAAACAACAAAGCAGTAAGTGTCCTAGTCTTTAAATCAAATCTACTTTCAAGATATTCATAAGCTGTGTATACTTTTAATTTATGATATATAGGGATAAATACCATACAAACAATTATAATTGCTAATGGAATTCCAAAATAAAATTGTATGAACCCCATGCCATCATGAAATGCTTGGCCAGGAGTTGAAAGAAATGTTATTGCGCTAGCTTGGGTAGCCATAACTGATAACCCAATGGTCCACCATTTAGCTTGATTTCCAGCCTTAATGTAATCTAAAGAGGACTTAGCACCTCTAGTCTTTATAGTACCATAAATAACAATTGATAACAATGTTGATACTAAAATTATCCAATCTATTAAATGCATTGTCTAGTAGTAAATAGTAATTAAGAAAAAAATAATAAAATAGATTAGGTTAATTAAGATTATCAGATTATACAATTTGTTCCACTTCAATTTTTCCATTTTCATTTCCTTATAATCCAAATTTCATGCATAGGATCCCCCTTGCTACTATAGCCAGAATGATTCCATTCATTATTTTCAATAGTGTAATTAAATTCTAAACTTAGTCCAGCTTTAGAATTATCCCTTGAAAAGAATTCTATATTTTCAGTATATATGCCATCAATTGTTGAATAGGTGCCTCCTCCAGTTCCCATAAACTTTTTTGTTTCAATATTATATGCTATCCATTGAAATCTTTTGCCTGATAAAATTTTCATTGTTTTTCTAGGGCTGCTGATATCTCTCATCCGCTTATTTCCATCTCTAACTCTTCCCGCCATTAACCATGCACCTTGAAGTTCACCTGGTTTGCCATTATCAATCCTGTAAAATGTCCGGTTGGATTCAGGAATTGATAAAGATGAATCAGTTAATTCAACCTGGAAAGTGACAATCTCTCCAACTCTTTCTGCATTACCAGTATCAAATTCAACTTTTTCTGTCATCATATTTCCATCAATCTTCCATGTTCCACCATTCGAGTATACAAATTCCCCTGACTCTGAGTTGAATATACTTATTACTTGATATCCTTCAGCAAAAATTACTACACTCCTAAGTTTATCACCATCTTGGGATTCGTGAAGTCTTTCCCATGCACCAATTATACTTTGACTATTAGCACTTAAGCTATATAAAACGATTAAGAATAAAAAATACTTTTTCATTTAGCCCATTTATTTTGAATCTTCATAACTTGTTCAATAACATCTCTTACAGCACCCCTCCCACCATTTTTATGAGAAACATAGGAACAAAAGT
>Ga0209445_1001822_pt1 | contig 11170 bp, 12 predicted proteins | sample MarorgKNORR_S2LV_4_FD_188223 | JGI IMG/M metagenome (GOLD analysis project Ga0209445, IMG submission 188223) | Marine microbial communities from the Southern Atlantic Ocean, analyzing organic carbon cycling - NADW_A/KNORR_S2/LV (SPAdes) (version 2) | ecosystem: Environmental > Aquatic > Marine >...
AAATGGAATCTGATCTTTTCTTAAATCGTTTTTTGCGTCTTCCAGGATTTTGTTGGCCTGAATTATTTCCGTCACCGAAGAGATCATGGGGTAGAGAATTTTCACATCTCCATAAAAACTTGCTCTCAAGATTCCCTTTATTTGATCTGTCAATAACTGGGGGCTGGCCAGGGACAAGCGAATACCTCTAAGTCCCAAGGCGGGATTGTCTTCATCGCTGTTACTGACATCGCCAAACTGCTTATCCATCCCGATATCCAGGGTGCGAATGACAACGGGTTTGGAGTCCATTTCATGGACAACCAGTTTAAAATTTTCATAGAGCTCTCTTTCCCCAGGCAAGGTCGGTGCCGCGAAATAAAGAAATTCTGTGCGGTAAAGTCCTACCCCCTCGGCCCCAAACTTATGCAGGGCTTTAACTTCCTGATTGGATTCAATATTGGCCAACAGTTTAACCTGATGTCCATCGAGTGTTTCTGCCGGCTGATGGATATTGGCTAATAACCTTTCTTCGTACTTACGATAGTTTTCCTGTTTTTTAGCGTAGTGTTGTAATATTTCGCTGGGGGGGGTTATGATGACCTCGCCGTCAATGCCATCAACAATAATTTGATCGCCGGAATTAATACTTGAAGTGAGCCCTTTAATTCCCGTGATTGCAGGGATTCCTAAAGCTGCGGCAAATATACCAACATGGGATGTTTTTCCCCCTGCCTCGGTGGCCATGCCTTTGACAAAGTTTTTGGGCATCATGATGGTGTCTGAAGGGCTAAGGGAATGGGTTACAATAATTACCGGCTCCTGGATATCAGACAGAGACTCCTGGGAATGGCCAATGAGGTTTTTCAGAATAGACTGGACTAACAGGTCAAGGTCGTCTTTTTTCCCCTTCAAGTATTCATCGTTGATATTGTCAAACAGTTTTAGAAAATTGTTTAAAGTTTGTGTGAGAGCCCACTCGGCATTAGTTTTATGTTTCTTGATATTTTCGATGGTATCGTTAACCAGAATGTCATCATCGAGAAGCAGGCTGTAAGTATCTAAAATAACTGCATATTTATCGGAAACTTTTTTAGCTCGTTTTTTTATCTCCGTCATTTGGAGCTTGGTTTTTTCAATTGCTTCGCGAAAGCGCACAATCTCTTTTTCCGCTTCAAGTTCATTAAGCTGATGCTTGATAATACAGAACTTGCTTGAGTCAAGCAGATACGCTTTCCCGATTGCGACCCCTTTTGATACGGCAATGCCTTTCATGGTCAATTATATAAATTTAGAGTCTGCTTCAAGGAGAAGTGAATAGATTTGATTAGCATCCTGCAATTTTAGAATGCCTTCGCGCAAACTCTGGTTTTTGAAAAGTCTTGAAATGCGGGCCAAAGCTTTTAAATGTTGTCCAGTCGAATTAGAGGGTGCAATGACCATGCATACAAAATGGACAGGCTTTTGGTCAAGGGACTCAAAGTCCACCCCATTTAAGGAACGCCCAAAGACAGTAACGATCTGGGAAAGCTCATCGGATTTTCCGTGCGGGATGGCTACATTTTCACCAATTCCGGTGCTTCCCAGCTTTTCCCTTTCCATTAGCGTATTAAACAAGATTTCTTTGTCTTTGATTAAACCCAGTTCTTGCAGGAAACCGGTTATTTCACGGAGGACTTCTTCCTTATTGGTTCCGGCCAGATTGGCAATAATGGAGTCCTTTTTTAAAATATCATCTATTTTCATTTTATTGAGAGCGAATTGAGGATAAGGTCGGCTCAGCCCTGACTTTCCAGTTTGGACTGTGAGCCTTCTTTCATTCTAAGGTCCTGAGCTTTTTCTTTATGTTTTCTTAATTGTTTTTCAATTTTTAGCAGGGCATTATCCATCGAAGCATAGAGGTCGTCGGTCTCGTGCTGGCTATGCACCGTAAACCCCTTTGTTATTAGTGTGATCTCTGCAAAATGTCTGTGCTTCTCTACATGAAGTGCCACGTGGACATCTGCTTTTTCACCTAGTTCCTTGATGGTCTTATCCATTTTTTTTTGCAAATGCTCACGGATTCCATCCGTGATATCAATATTTCGTCCAGCTACAGTCAGTTTCATCGAGTTCTCCAAGAAAAGCGTCAAACAGTATATTTTGATTAGGGCTCGCTAAGAAGGAGCATAAATTACTATAAGGTAGGGCAAATTAAAACCATTTTTTTCTCTTACTTGCAGGTGGAATATTCAGTTCTTTTCGATATTTTGTAATAGTCCTTCTTGCTATTTTAGCATTTTTCCTCATTAACGCTTCAACCATTTGATCATCTGTTAACGGAGAACTCTGGTTTTCCTCATTGATGATTTCCTTTATCATATTTTTCACACGAATGGAGGACATGGCACTTCCCATATAGGATTTGATACCACTATGGAAAAAGAATTTAAGCTCAAAAACTCCCTGCGGAGTATCTATGTATTTGTTTGTGGTGATTCTGCTTACAGTTGACTCATGCATTTCAATATCTTTGGCCACATCTTTCAGGACCATGGGTTCCAAATAGGACAAACCATCATCTAAAAAGTTCTTTTGCAGTTTTACGATACTTTTCCCGACTTTATAGATAGTTTGTCTTCGTTGGTCTATGCTTTTAATCAGCCATAAAGCAGACCGGTATTTGTCTTCCAAATATTCCTTGGTTTGTCCCTCTTTAGTGGTCTTTAACAGGTTGTGGTAGTAAGGACTGATCCTTAGGCTAGGAACCCCATCATCATTCAGAACTACATCGTAACCCTTCTCCGTTTGTACTACAACGAGGTCGGGTACAACGTAGTCAACCCTTTCGGAACTGAATAAAAGTCCGGGTTTGGGGCATAAATTCCTGATTGTTTTCAAGGCGTCTAAAACTTCCTCTAAATCAATTTTCAATTCAGAGGCAACCTTTGGCAGGAATCTGTCTTCCAGCCGTTCTAAATAATTTTCAATGAGTATTTCTACATAGGGGTTTTTGTCTGACAGGGTGCGGGTCTGGATCATCAGGCATTCTTTCAAGGATCGGGCGGCAACCCCGGCGGGTTCAAAACCCTGTATAATTTTTAGAACCCGCAGTACATTTTCTTCATCCGTTTGGCTAATTTCAGCGATTTCCTTCAGATCTGCACAAAGATATCCGTCATTCTGAATGTTGCCGATAATGCATGAACCGATAAATTTATCCAAGTCAGAGTCAACGGATAAATCCAGTTGCCACATGAGGTGGTCCGCTAAATTAGCTTCTTTTTTGTGTGTAGATTCAATAGAGGGCCTTTCAGTATAACTTTCGACTGACATGCCCTGATCTATATTGCCTTGAAAATAACTGTCCCAGTCGATTTCCTGATCCTGAGAGTCTGAACTCTGTTCATTGTCGGAGGTGAGATCTTCATTCGGTTCTTTTTCTTCCTGACTGTTTTCCTGATCATTTTCATTCTCTTCTTCGAGTAATTCCTCCAGAACCGGATTTTCTATAATTTCTTGTCTTATCAATTGGGCAAGTTCCATTCTTGCCAAGGGCAGAAGCTTGATGGCCTGTTGAAGCATGGGCGTCATGACCAGCTTCTGGCTCATTTTCAAGTTCAAATTCATTCTCATTTCCATCGCCATAAATGCTTGCTCCCGGCCTAAAATGAAAACTGGTTGCCCAGATAAATCTGCTTCACTTTTTCATCCTGGGCGACATCCATCGGTTTACCCGATGAGATGATTTCCCCCTCGTTGATAATGTAAGCACGATCAGTAATGCTTAAGGTTTCCCGGACATTATGATCGGTGATCAAAACGCCAATGCCCTTATTTTTTAATTGAGAAATAATGGATTGAATATCCGCCACAGCAATAGGGTCGATGCCTGCAAAAGGCTCATCCAAGAGAATAAATACCGGGGATGTGGCCAAGGCCCTGCTAATTTCCACCCGTCTTCGTTCTCCCCCCGAAAGTGAATAAGCTTTGGAGTCTTTTATATGGAGGATGTTGAGTTCGCGAAGAAGCGAGCGAGCCTTTTTTTTGCAGTCAAAACTGGAGAGTTTCTGGGTCTCCAGAACCGCAATGATATTTTCTTCCACCGTCAATTTCCTGAAAACCGAAGGCTCCTGCGGCAAATAACTTATTCCTCTTCTGGCGCGTTCATGCATGGGAAAATAGGTGACATCTTCATCATTTAATAAAACTTTGCCATCATCAGGGCGGGTTAGCCCCACAACCATGTAAAAGGTGGTGGTTTTGCCTGCTCCGTTTGGACCGAGCAGGCCCACAATTTCGCCTCGATCAACTTCAATACTTACTCTATTGACTACTTTTCGAGCCCGGTATGACTTAATAAGGTTTTCGGTTCTTAGGCCAGCCACTTTTTTATTTGGAAGAGGAAAGTTGATCTTGATCGGTTAGCTGAGACTTTTTTTTCGGGTCCTTTTTTTCATCTTTTGGATAGATTTTCATGCGCACTCTTTGATTGGCGATAAACCGGTCCTTTTCCATAAGAAAAATCAATTCCCGACCTTCAATCATATTGTCCTCTTCCCATGCGGTAGCATGGGGTGTACCCGTTAAAATTATTTTTTGTAATTTGTCCAAATAAACCGCTCGGTCTCCAATGGCTCTTTTTGTGCCCCGGGTAATAACAACATTGCCAATGGCCACAATCTCATCAGTTTCTTTTTTGTCTTCGGTATTGTAGATCTCCATAATGTCAGAGGTGATTTTCAGGTCGCCCTGGTAACTCACTACGTTTCCCGAAAAAACTATTTTTACTCCTCCGTTTTCAGACCGCATGCGATCAGAGGTGATTTCTATAGGTTCTTTGCTCTTTTTGGACTTTTCTTTTAATGGAGTCTCGTTTTGGGCACTGGCAGATGCAGTCACAAATACCCAGGCGACAAAAATAATTAATCCGGCCAATTTATTTTTCATACTATTTCACTGGTTCTGAATTTTTTTTCGGAGAGTTGGTGCTCAACCTATCCATCAAAATATCCGGTGCACCCACAAATTTTACATGGCCTACCAAATTAACGTCATTGGTTTTTTCTTTGTAGGTTCCCGAATCCGCAACAATGACATACTTCTTGTTTTCTCCCTTGTGGAGAATCATTTCCACATTCCGCATTTTGGTCAAATCTTCCTCATTGTTGATTTGCGCAAAATCTGCTTTGAGCTCCCACTCCTTGACACCTTTGACTTCGTGGACTATTTTGAAATTTTCGATTTCAACGTCAATTCCTTTTTCCATCACCGTGACTCGGATATCGCCCATCTCGACAGAAGTGTTGAAGCTTTTGAAAAAATAAAACCCTGCCGCTCCGATTATGCTGAAGGCCACTAACAGTAGAGCTATTCTGACCGTATTAATCATTTAAATAATTAATTTATAAAGCATTAAGCGTTTATGCAAATGGCATACCATAGGGGCAATGATGACATACCAGATACTTAAAGTAAAGTGAAATTAGGGAAGGATCGAGGTTCTGGAAAAAACGAATTGAAGGTGAATTCCCGCTGAGAATCGCTGATAATTTTGATATTTATTTCGATTCTGTCCTGAATATTCAGGATGAGATTGTCCGGTTTTCGGGGTGAGCGCAGTTTTTCCGCCCATTCAATAATGGTGACCCCACGGTTATACAAAATTTCCTCAAGACCCAGAGAATAGATTTCTTCCTGGTTATCGATCCGGTACAGATCGACATGGTGAATAGGAAGCCTGCCTGGGTACTCATTGATCAATGTGAAAGTAGGGCTTCGAATATAGGAATTCTTATCCAGTCCCAAACCGTAACAGATCCCCTGGGTAAAACGGGTTTTGCCTGCACCGAGATCTCCAAATAGAAGAATGATGTCACCGGCACCCAAAGAGCTTCCGAGTGATTCTCCTAATTGCAGGGTTTCTTCAGGACTGTGCGATATTTTTTTCATTCTTTATGGAAGTATCCGTTTCAGGCTTTCCGGCAGACATCTTAATAAATCTCCCGCTATCAGGGTAGTTTGGCTTTCAGTTTCAGCAAAGTGATCTCCTGCTTGACCGTGTATATAGGAACCTGCAATGGAAGCCGAGCAGGGGGCCAGGCCCTGAGCCATGAGCCCCGCAATAATTCCGGTCAAAACGTCTCCCGATCCACCCGTTGCCATGCCGGCATTCCCTGTGGGATTGATGGTTACCGACCCATCGGCTAATGCAATTAAGGTTGGAGAACCTTTTAAAACCAGGGTCAAAGAATGCTCGGTCGCAAATTGTGTGGCTGTGGCAACACGGTTTCTTTGGATTTCTTGTGTTGACACGCCGGTTAAACGGGACATTTCTTTAGGATGTGGGGTGAGAACAGTTTCGGGCTTCAACTTTTCCAACCAGTCCTTATGAGACGATATTGCGTTCAGGGCATCCGCATCGAGCACCAGTGGGCATTGAATCAGCGGCAATATTTCACCGATTAGTGCTACGGTTTCCGGATCGGTGGTGATTCCAGGGCCGATGGCCAAGGCTGATTTGTCTTTGAGAAGATCCAGAATAGGTTCTTTGGCTTGCAAGGATAGTGTTCCATTCGCAGTTTCAGGCAGCGGGGCGGTCATCACTTCCATAGGGTGTACCGCCTTCTGGCAGGAGGCTGGTAGAGCCAGGGTGCATAAACCGGCTCCGGATCGTAAAACAGCCAGAGCGGTCAGTCCTGCCGCTCCCTCCTTACCCCGAGAACCTGCCAGGACCAGGACATGACCGTAATCGCCTTTGTGGCTATTGGGGTTGCGTTTCTGGAAATAAGATTTTATGTCTTCCTCTTCGCATTGGTGGACGCGGATGTTTTGCTTTACCCGGGCTTTTTCCGGGATGCCAATATCGATGAGCCGGGTTTCCTTCATGACACCGGCGGAAGGGTGGAGTAAATGGCTTTGTTTCCAACAGGCGAGGGCAAGGGTTAAATCGGATTTAACATGAGGACCCATTAACTGGCCGCTTTCTGAATCCACCCCGGAATTAATGTCCACCGAGACCACGAACTTTTCAAACTGGTTGATTTTGTCTATGACCTTTTCCATGAAGCCGGCGACCGGTTTATTTAATCCCGTACCGAAAACAGCATCGATGATGATGTCGCAATGGCGCAGTTTATGGTCATGCCGGTTCAAACTGTCAGGATCTAACTCATCAACCTGAATCCCAATCTTCCGGGCGGAAACGGCGTTAGTAGCAGCATCTCCTTTTAGCTCCGACAATTTCCCGGCTAACAGGACTCGTACTTCAGAGTCCAGGCTGAACAGATGCCGTGCAATGACAAAACCATCCCCGCCGTTATTACCCTTGCCGCAAAAAATGAAAATCTTTTTGTGCGACAGATCGGGAAAACGTCTTTGCAGTTCCTGGATGATCCCGACTCCGGCATTTTCCATGAGGGTAATACCGGGGATTCCAAAATCATCAATCGCATGCCGATCAATGGCTTGCATTTGTTCTGCTGTAACAACAGGGAACAATGCGTTTCTCCTTTACTGCAAGGCGAATAAAATGTTTGTCTTAATCAATATTAGCTTATATTTTCCATTTTAAATGAAAAGGAAAATTTCATGAGTAACAAAAACAATAGTATTAACTATATTGAGCTACCTTTAGTTAAAAATTCCGAAACAAAAAAATTCTATGAATGAGGTCTTTAAATGGGAATTTACAGATTGGGGGCCAAATTACATCAGCTTTTCTGGCGCAAATATTGATGGGGGTTTTAATGGTGAAGGGGATGCCCAAGCATCGAATGGGGGTGTTCTGGTTGTCATATATGCCAACGATCTGAATCAAACACTGGAGTGTGTGGTAAAAGCTGGCGGAGAAATATCAAAGCCTACCTTATGATTTTCCCGGAGGCAAAAGATTCCATTTCTGTGACCCAAACGGGAATGAACTTGCAGTATGGTCAGAATAATTGGTCATAATTCAAAGCCTGCTGGTCCTGTCATCAGAGTTCACACAAAAACCGTGTAGGGATAATCTTTGGATTCTTTCAGGGCCATTTCTTCCCGTGTCGGGGCCAGGCCGTTGACCACGCCAAACAGGCAGGGGCAGTCATACCCGAGTAGGACTTTATCCTCCCGATGAAGGGAATTGAAATGATCGGGTTCTACCAGGAATGCTCGATTAAAGAAGTAGTTATTGATGAAACTGCCAAGGTATACAGATTTGCCTTTTAACTCAGGAAGGTGTAACAATTTTTCCTGTAAACTGTCATGGTTGTAGTTAAAAGAAAAGCGTACTAGCACATCATATAAAAAGCAAAAATGGTAAGTGTTCATATGATGCCAACATGATTTCTCGTTTAACCCGAACCCTAAAATTTTCAGGAGTTCTTTAAGAGAATGCAGGGAATTGATTCTTCCCGCATTGGGGTAGAACTGCCGAAAATCTTCTCTCCGGTACATCTGAGGCTGGCGTTCAATGAATGACAAGACTTCCTCTTCCTGACTGAGAGCCACTTCAATTAAATGGAGAGGGTCAAAACAGGAATTGTAGTCCGGGTCCGGGCAAGGGGACGGAATGGATTTGCCAGGGGACTGGGTGTCATAAAGATTGTTTTTGAAAACCAGCATTTGAAAAGTGTCTTTTGAAAAGATTAGACTAACTATTATACCCTAATTGTATAACCAACTTTAGGTCTCTAACTTTCAAACAGGAGATATGAAACCCTTGGATAAAAACATTTACAACTTTGAAGCCCAAACCATTGCGGGTGAGGCCATCAAATTTTCTAAGTTTCAGGGAAGGGTTTTGCTGATTGTCAATGTGGCTTCCGAATGCGGGTTCACCCCCCAATATTCGGGGCTACAAAAACTCTATGAAAAATATCGGGACCAGGGCTTGAGTGTCCTGGCTTTTCCCTGCAATGATTTTGGCACCCAGGAGCCAGGGTCCGATGAGGAAATTAAAGATTTTTGCCAGAAAAACTACCAAGTGACGTTTGACCTTTTTAGTAAGGTGTCTGTTCTGGGTCCCCAAAAACTTCCTCTTTACCAATATCTGTATGGTTGTAAATTGGAGCATCCGGGAGGAGGGGGGGTGCGGTCTCAAATATTTGCACTAGTAAAATGGATGTTATACCGGATAAAAGGGAAGCATGTTCCTGGAAAAAATGAGGCGCAATGGAATTTTCATAAATTTCTAGTTGGAAAAGATGGAATTCCCGTTGCCAGTTTTTTGAGCGAGGTGGCCCCGGATTCCCATGTCCTGATCCGGAAACTGGAAGAGGAACTGCAAACCACACAGCTTTAGGATTTCGCTATGTTAGAAGGCAAAGATTCTTTATGGAACGAGTTGGGTCGCTACCTTGAAGGCCCTCAATTGGATGTTTATTGGCAGATGATCAGCCAGTTTCGCCAGGGGCCGTCTAAAATCCAGAACTGGCACTCAATAATGACTCCCGGCTCTGGAAGCCTGCCGGATTTTTCCACTCTGCCATCCCCGGATGATTCCAGGACGCAATTATCCAAACTTGTTGTGGGTAAGCTCAATGGCGGCATGGGAACCAGCATGGGCTGTGTTGGGCCCAAGTCCTTGATTGAGGTGCGGGACAATAAATCTTTTCTGGATTTGATTCTGGACCAGATCGAAAATCTGAATCAGGAATGGGAGCAAAAAATTCCTCTCCTCTTGATGAACAGTTTCTACACGCATGAAGAAACCCAGGCTCATTTAAGTGGCCTGAAATTTTCTTCAGAAATAATTGGTTTTCAGCAAAACAAATTTCCACGCTTGCATGCGGAGAGCCTGAGTCCGCTCACTCCTGATAAATGGGGAGATCAGGCATACTATCCTCCAGGCCATGGAGATTTTTATCAGTGTGTTTGGCAACAGGGAATCTTGCAACGGTTGTTGGATGCGGGCAAGGAAATTCTCTTTATTTCCAATGCCGATAACCTTGGGGCTACAGTGGATCCTGTCATCCTGAATTATATGGATGAGTTCAACATTCCCTTCTTAATGGAAATGACTCCTAAGACCCCAGCGGATGTAAAGGGTGGGTCACTCTACCAACAGGATGGAAAACTCAAGCTGTTAGAGATTGCCCGTGTCCCTGATGATAAGATTGATGAGTTTTGTGACCAGAAAAAATTCAAGGTGTTCAACACTAACAATATATGGATTAACCTGATTGCTTTGAAGAACAGGCTAAATCAGGGGCCCTTGGAATTAACTGTACTGGTGAACTGGAAAAATATTGGGGAAACTCCCGTTGTTCAGCTTGAAACTGCTATCGGTTCCGCTTTGGAATGCTTTGAGGGGGCTGTAGGACTTACCGTTTCACGTGATCGGTTTTTGCCAGTTAAAAAGACGGATGATTTGCTGTTGGTGCGTTCCAACCTTTTTACCTTGAACAAGGGCCAGTTAAAAATAAATCCGCAGAGAAAGCCTTTACCCAAAATAGAGTTGGGAGAATTCCTGCAAAATATAGAAAATTTTCAAAACAGTTTTCCCATCATTCCAGATCTTGTCGATTTGGAAGAATTGAAGATAAAGGGAGATGTCCATTTTGAAGGAACGGCTTCCCTTAAAGGCAAGGTGCATCTGGAAGGATTGAAAAAGGCTTTGATCCTGCCTTCAGGTGTTGTGATTGCCGATGAAAGTCTGCAGGGTTGATGGATGGGAAAAGGGACGATGAAAAATTCACGCGTAATTATAGGCATGAAGGACTATATTATATAGGATAAATGCCTTGAGTCTTGTAGGAATAGCGGAATTCTATCGCTGGATGCCCAGGAAACTAATGTTGTAACTTATTGGTTTTAAATGCATTTTGTGGTTGCCTGGAAATAAGCATTGACATGTTTTAACTCATAAGTATACTTCTTTCAAACATTGAATCCGGATAGTATGATAGTAGGAGATATCCTACTTTGTGGATTTGGTGAAAGTTTCGAAAAACTCCAATCGCTGGGAGTCTAGATACTGAAATGTTGTTTGAGAAAGTTGCATAAAAAGTTTGCTAAAGGGAGGAGGCCAATTCCCCGGAATTGCCTCATTTAGAATATTAGATTTAGAATATTAGTAGGTGAACCTTTGTTAACTAGGGTAAGGGAGGATTTACAATGAAAAAACTCGCTGTTGTACTACTTGTTGCTGTAGCATCTTTTTGCCTTGTAAGCTCTGCATTTGCAGGTGCCGTATCGCCGGGCGCTTTGGCTAAATGCACCGACGCTAAAT
>Ga0209445_1001823_pt1 | contig 11168 bp, 10 predicted proteins | sample MarorgKNORR_S2LV_4_FD_188223 | JGI IMG/M metagenome (GOLD analysis project Ga0209445, IMG submission 188223) | Marine microbial communities from the Southern Atlantic Ocean, analyzing organic carbon cycling - NADW_A/KNORR_S2/LV (SPAdes) (version 2) | ecosystem: Environmental > Aquatic > Marine >...
GACGGTCCAAAAATACCAGATGCAAAGAAAACAAAATTTGATGTGATAATTATTGGGGCAGGACCAGCAGGATACACTGCCGGAATTTATTGCTCAAGAGCAGGCTATGATACTTTAATTTTATCCGGAATATTACCAGGAGGGCAATTGGTCAATACAACAGAAGTTGAAAACTATCCAGGATTTGAAAATGGCATAATGGGTCCAGATTTAATGATAGATATGAGAAAACAATCTCAAAAAATGGGAACCACAATTATTGATGATGTTGCAGTTGATGTTGATTTTAGACGTGCACCATACAAGGTCCTAACAGGTTCTGAAGAATATGAAGGGCGAGCAGTAATTATTGCAACAGGTGCAAATCCAAGAAAAATGGGCATAAGTGGAGAAGAAGAATTTTCAGGTAAAGGAGTATCATATTGTGCAACATGTGATGGTCCGTTCTTTAAAAATTTAGAATTAATTGTTGTAGGAGGAGGGGATTCAGCAATTGAAGAAGCAACATTTCTAACAAAATTTGCAACTAGAGTTCACGTGGTACACAGAAGAGATCAATTACGTGCAAGTAAAGTAATGCAAGAAAGAGCAATGAATAATGAAAAAATACAATTTCATTGGAATTCAGAAGTTATTCAAATTAAAGGTGATCAAAAAATGCAACAAGCAGTATTAAAAAATATAAAAACAAATGAAGAAAAAACTATAGATGTAGGAGGATTATTTGTTGCAATTGGACACAATCCAAATACAGAATTATTCAAAAGTCAAATAGATTTAGATGGTGAAGGATACATTATTTTAAAAAATAAAACACATACAAACATGGAAGGAGTTTTTGCAGCAGGAGATGTACACGATAGAAGTTATAGACAAGCAGTCACAGCTGCGGGATTTGGATGTATGGCGGCAATAGATGTAGATAAATTCTTAACAGAAAATGCAGACAAATAAGAATGCACAATGCAAGAAATGTTTGAATAAATTTTATCAAAAAGAAATCTACACTATACAACAATTTCAATATAAAGAAAAGCCCAAATACAAATGGACACTAAGTTTTTTCAAAAAATTACAAATAGATGAATGGGATTCATTTTGTGAAGAATGCATTATGAGGTATTCAAAAAAATTAGATGATGCATGGCATAATCAAAAAAGCCAAGTTCTTTAGTACGAATAAGAATTCAATAAACAATGAATCAAGATTCAGATGATCTCAAGAAAACAATGCAAGAAAAAAGTGAGAAATTAGCAAAATTAGGCTCAATATTAGCAAAAAATCAATTTAGTTACAAAATTGAAGAAAAAACATCAAAAGAATATTGGCAAAAAAGGATTGAACATTTAAGAAAATATAATGAAACATCTTTAGCATATTATAACCAAGTTCAAAATATGATGAATTTGATTAGTAAAGAGGAAGCACAGATATTTCTATTACAAACTAGTAAATTTCATCAATTGGGAACAGAATTAATTAAATATATGCATCAAATTGAAGAGAATCCTTCAATTATTAATTCAAAAGATAAGCAACAGAGTGAATGGAGTAAAAAAATCAAAGAAAAGTTTGTAGAAGTAAATGCCAATTGTTTAGAAAATGAAAAAAATATGAATTTAAATTTCAGAGAATTTTATGATGCAAAAATAATGAAGGCATTAGAATAAGTTAATCACTTCAATTTTTTTATTTGAAGTGTAGTTACAGACCCATCCTTAGTCAAATTCATTAATTCATGGCCATTTCTTGTAACCCATCGCGATATATCTTCCTCAGCATCAGGATCATCTGCAGATACACTAATGATTTCACCAACTTGCATTCTTTCAAGTTCAATTTTAGTTCTAAATACAGGTTCAGGACAAAACAATCCAGTTGCATCTAATTTTTTGTCATTTGATTCAGACATAGATATCTAATTCATTAAGAAAAATTTGTTATATTAAAGTCTAATTAAGAAATAATTATTCAACGTGATTTGGATATAATTAAAAAGTAATAAAAAACACATAGATAGAATATTTTAAAAATCACTAAAGTAAAAAATTATTTAAAAAGATCCTCATTTTCAGGACGAATCAAATCAACAATAGTTCTTTCTTCAGCATTAAAACAATAGTCACGAATTATAGCTGCAGGGCATTTTTTTGTTTTTTCCATAACAAGTTCGGCAGCAGAAGAAAGTTCATCTGCAATAGCAATTGCAGTCACATGTAAAATTCTTTTAAAAGAATCCAAAGTTCCAGCATAATCTAAAATTGGATTTAATCCAGAAATTCCAATGGCATGATTTGTTTGACCCATTCTAAAAGGTCTACCAAAGGTATCAGAAATAATTATGGCAATATTTTTACCAGTTTCATTTAAAATCTTTGTTCGGATTAATTCTGCAGATTTATCAGAATTCAGTGGGAGTAATGTGGCAAATCCATCAGTAACATTGCTTTCATCAATTCCCGCATTTGCACAAATAAATCCATGATTGGTTTCTACAATAATCAAACCATTTTTCATTCGAATGATTCTTTTGGATTCAGATAAAATTAATTCAACAATGTTTGGATCCTTATTATATTGAGCACTAATTCCTTCAGCTAATAATGAAGGGGTTACAGTAGACAGTTTAACAATTCTACCTTCTTGTTTAGAAATAATTTTCTGAGCAATTACAAGAATATCTCCATCTTGTATATCAGCAGAGGTTAAAATGAGTTGAGATAGATCATCATCCACAACAATTTCTTTTTCGATATGAATTGGAATAATTTGCAAGTACATTATCTAATAGATAGGACTAAAAAATTGTTTAGACAGTAGTTTCTAATTCTAATTTAAAATGCTTATTAATAATATCTAAAATTTTAGATAAGTCTTTTTCTTCCAAAGTTGTAGTAGCCAAATCTTTAACTAAATCTTGTGCTCTGTATGCAATTCCCAAGTCACATATATCAAATAATTTAATATCATTAGCACCATCGACTACACAAATAATATCTTCTTTCTTTTCACCCCATTCAGTAATTTTTATTTTTGCAGATTTTGATTTATCAGAATCAACATTAATTTTAACGCCATCAAGTTTACCATCTTTAAAAATTAAATCATTACAATACACATAATCTAAATCCAACTCTTTTTGTAATCTATCCATCATTAGTGTAAATCCACCAGATACAGCCATAAGTTTCCAACCTGCAGCTTTTAAAACTCTACATGCTTCTTTTGCACCAGTCATAATGGGTAAGTTATCAGCAACTTCTTGACACACTTTTTGATCTAATCCCTTCAATGCAGCAACTCTAGTTCGAAGTCCTTCTTCCCAGTTAATTTTACCTTGAATTCCTTGTTTTGTGATTTCCCAAATTTCCTCTTCTTTATCTAATTTTTCTGCAAGAATTGGAAGATATTCTTCATCATACAAAACACCTTCAACGTCAAAAATTGCCAGCAATAGATTTCTGATTGAGAAAAAATTTCTAATAATATTAAAGTAGTGACTACTATGTTTTTAAAAAAAGTATCAGGTTTTTTCATCCACAGTATTAAACTTTAAAAAAAAGAATCAGAAAACCGCTAGTAATAAATCACGGAATAACACAGAATTATCATTGGTGAATTAGAACGAAAATACGATGTAAAAATTCAAAGTACTGAAGATAAGGTAAAATTTCCAGATGAATTAAAAGCAAAACTAAAAGATTCAGGTTTGATGGATGATAAAGGTAAATTAAAACTCAAAGGTGTCAGTCCAAAGATGCTCAAAAGAATGAAGCAAGAGTTTGTGGAATGCCCAGTGTTAAAAGAAGATATTCAATTTGTCCAATGTTTCATATGCCCAAATTTTCAAAGTAGGGTAATGGGAGAAGTGTTATGCAAAGGCGACCCGCTCAAATAATACAGTAATTTTAAAATAAATCCACGAAAGGCTCATTAGTTAAATTAATTCTCAAAGTAATAGTTTGGGTAAACAAGACGTAGGGATTACAGTTGGGAAAAAAGATGACTTTAGTGAGTGGTATACACAGGTAGTACTAAAAGCAAAACTTGCAGATTATGCTCCAGTTAAAGGATTAATCGTACTTAGACCAGATGGATATTCAATTTGGGAGTCACTAAGAAGCACATTTGATAAAAAATTTGCACGTAATGGAATCAGAAACGGATTTTTACCGATATTAATTCCAGAATCACTATTAGGAAAAGAACAAAAACATTTTGCAGGGTTCAATCCAGAAGTTTTTTGGGTAACACATTCAGGTACAAATGAAATAGGAGACAGATTAGCATTAAGACCAACTTCAGAAACATTAGCATACACATTATATTCAAAATGGATTCAAAGTTGGAGAGATTTACCATTAAAAATTAATTTCTGGAATACAGCATTAAGAGCTGAGATTAAAGCTACAAAACCATTTCTCAGAACATCAGAATTCTTATGGCAAGAAGGACATACAGTGCATTCAACGAAAGAAGAAGCAGAAATAGAAGTAATGAAAATTCTAGATATTTACAAAAATACAGTAGAAGAAGAATTAGCTATTCCAGTAATAACAGGAAAGAAAAGTGAAAAAGAAAAATTCGTCGGAGCTGTGTATACAACAACTATGGAATCAATAATGCCAGATGGGAAAGCACTGCAAATGGGAACATCTCATTTCTTGGGACAAAACTTTTCAAAACCATTTGAAGTCAAATTTGCAGATAAAGATAACGTAGAACATTTTGCATGGCAAACATCATGGGGGGTTTCTTGGAGATTAATTGGTGCAATGATCATGGTTCATGGAGATGACAAAGGTTTGGTGCTACCACCAAAAGTAGCTCCAATGCAAGTAGTAATTGTACCAATCTATAGAAATGATGAAGATAAAAATATTGTATTATCCAAAGTAGAAGAGATTCAAAATGAATTAGAATCAAAAGATATCAGAGTTCATGTTGATGGTAGAGAAGGGTTATCACCAGGATACAAATTTAATGATTGGGAATTAAAGGGGGTGCCTTTACGAATAGAAATAGGACCTAAGGACATAGAGAATCAAAACGTAGTTGTTGCAAAAAGATACAATCTAGAAAAAATAAGTTTGGGTTTTACTGAAATTGAAAAAATATCAATAATTTTAGATGAAATTCAAGTAGAGATGTTAAAAAAAGCCAAAGAACAGGCAGCAAATAATGCTCTAAATATTTCAGATTATTCAGAATTTAAATCCAAAATTGAGAAGGGGGGATTTTTCAATTCCCCATGGTGTGGAAAGGTAGAATGTGAAGATAAAATCAAAGAAGAAACAGGGGCAGAAATTAGAGTCATACCATTTAGTAGTGAAAATATGACTAAAGAATGCATTTACTGTAAAAAACAAAGTGTATCAATTCCAATATTTGCAAGAGGATACTAGAGACAATTCAGCCGCAACATAATAATACAAAAAAAATATTTTCCAAATATGACAGTTAATCCAGAATTACAAAAAAATAGGTTGCTACTAGAACAATTTAAGGAAACTAGGAACAGAACCTTAGAATTAGTAAAAAATTTAGAAAAAGATGATTTTGTAGTTCAAACTGCATCATACATGAGTCCACCCAAATGGCATATTGGTCATGTAAGTTGGATTTATGAAGCAATAATAAGTAAATTAGATAAAAATTATGAATTTCATTCAAAAGAATTCTCAGAATATCTCAATTCCTACTATCAGCAATTTGGAGTTCCACATGATAAGGCATTAAGAGGAATTACATCCAGACCAACTGTTGATGAAATTTTTCAATATTTCAATACAATTAATCAAAAAGTAGAAAAATTTCTTGAATCTCGAGAATTAAATGAGGAGGAAAAAAAATTAATTGTAACTGGATTTCATCATGAATGTCAACATCAAGAATTACTAGTATATGATTTACAACATCTTCTTGCAGAACAATATTTACCAGTAAGAAAAAATAAAATCAAAGAACAACAAGAAAAACAAAAAAACTTTGTGGAGATCAAAGGGGGATTATACACCATGGGATATAATGGAACAAGTTATTGTTATGATATTGAATTACCAGAACATAAAACTTATTTTAAAAATTTCAAAATAGGAATTTTTCCAGTTACCAATCAAGAATATTTAGAATTTATGAATGATGGGGGGTATGAAACTTACAAACATTGGTTATCAGATGGATGGGAAAAAGTCAAATCAAATAAATGGAATTCTCCAATGTATTGGGAAAAAATTAATGATGAATGGCATGTAAGAGACTTTTTAGGAATTAGAAAAATTAATCCAAATGAACCAGTATGTCATGTAAGTTACTATGAAGCTGATGCATACTGTAAATGGGCAGGAAAAAGACTACCTACAGAAGCAGAATGGGAAAAGGCAGCATGCTGGAATGAAGAAAAACAGCAAAAAACATTGTTTCCATGGGGAAACGAACATCCAACAGGTGAGAAATGTAATTTACTAGAATCATATCATTGGGGATGTACAGAAATAGGCACATACCCAAATGGAAGCAGTTCATCAGGATGTCAGCAAATGATTGGTGATGTATGGGAATGGACTTCTTCAGAGTTTGTAGGATATCCAGGATTCAAATCAGGATTTGATGAATACAACGATAAATGGTTTACAAATCAAAAAGTTTTGAGAGGAGGATCATTTGGAACTCCAGAAATATCAATTAGAGGAAGTTATAGAAATTTCTTCAGATTAGATGAAAGATGGTTATTTTCAGGATTTAGATGTGTAGAGGATATTTAGTTTTTTGAAACCAAAGTTAATGAAAAATGTTTTTCGTCATCTAACCACATATTTTTAAATTCAAATCCAACGTCACTCAAGAGTTTCTTAATTTGAGATATATGGTATTTATGAGAATATTCAGTATGAATCAGTTCTCCTTTATCCAAATTTAAAGACAAATTAGATTTTCCAATTATTACAGATTGTGATACTAGAGATTTAAGATTCATTTCAATACGTTGGTCATTTTCATTGTATATAGAATAATGTGAAAAATTATTAATATCAAAATCAGCATCAAGTTCATCATTAATTCGAGATAAAACATTAAGATTGAATTTAGCAGTGACACCTTGAGAGTCATCATACGCAGACTCTAGAATATTTTTATCCTTAACTAAATCTAAACCAATTAAAAATAGATCACCAGATTTCATAGTGGAAAGTATTTTTTCTAGAAATAATTTTCCATCATCAGGAGTAAAATTACCAAAACTAGAACCAAGAAAAAGAATTAGATTTTTTTTATTATCATAACTTTTAAGAAATTCCAAGCCACCTTCATAGGTATCAATTATACCAGTAATATGCAAGGTATCATAATCTTTTAACAATTGTTCAGAACTTTCAGTAAGAATTTCAGATATATCTATAGGAAAATACTCAGTTTTAGGCTGTAATTTTGTAAAAATATCAAGAATTAATCTAGTTTTTACAGAAGTACCACTTCCAAGTTCAACTAAATTGATATTTTCATCAAGATATGATGGTAAATCATGTTTCAATTTTTTTAAAATACTAATTTCAGTTCTAGTGGGATAATATTCAGGAAGTAAACAAATTGATTCAAATAATTCAGAACCTTTTTTATCATAAAAAAATTTGGGATTAATAAATTTAGAATTTTGATTTAAACTATAGGATATTTCTTCTGCAAAAGATTTTTCAATTTTAGTAGCATGAGGTTTAAAATAACGAAGTTGTGAATCTACAATATATTGTTTATATTCAATTTTTTTGTTCATAAAATTACTCAAGTATTAATTCCGTATTTATTTAACATAAAATTCTTATCATAATTTTTACGCATAAAACATATTTCTTGATATACTTGATAAATTATTGATTACTATTGACAGAAATATTAAAAATTCAATATTTAAAAAAATATTATATAAAAAAGAAAATATTTACTTCAAAATCATCCATTGTTAAAGCAGTAGATGATGTTTCATTTTCAATTAAAAAAGGAGAAGTGTTTGTATTAGCTGGAGAATCAGGATCAGGTAAATCAACAATTGCAAAATTAATTCTTAAATCAATAAAAGCAGATTCAGGAAAAATTATTTTTGAAGATCAAGAAATAGATAATCAAAAGAAAAATTTAGAAAAAATAAGAATGAATTGTCAAATGATTCATCAAGACCCCTATGATTCAATCAATCCAAGAATGAGAATAAAAGATATTATCTCAGAGCCACTTGAAATTCACAATGTAGGAAATAAAGAAGAAAGAGACAGAAGAGTAATAGAAGTTTTGCAAGAAGTCAAACTAGAACCAGCTGAAGAAATTATTAAAAAATATCCACATATGTTGTCAGGAGGGCAAAGACAGAGAGTGGTATTAGCCAGGGCATTGGCATTAAAACCAAAAATAATCTTAGCAGATGAGCCAGTTTCAATGTTAGATGTGTCAATTAGAGCCGAAATGCTAGAATTAATGAGAGAATTACAAAAAAAATACAACATTTCATTTCTGTACATTACTCATGATTTAGCAACAGCCAAATATTTTGGTCAGAGAATTGGAATTTTGTATTTGGGAAAGATTGTAGAGATAGGTCAAATTGATGAAGTACTGGATAATCCAAAACACCCATACACACAAGCACTAATAGATGCAATTTCAGAACCAGATCCTGAAAATCTAAACAAAGAAAGAATGATCAGAATTAAAGAAACAACAGTGATAGAAAATTTGGATGGCTGTAGGTTCAAAAATAGATGTCCATATGCAATTGAAAAATGTAACATAGAGCCAAAATTAGAAAAAATAGCAAATGAACATTATGCGGCTTGTTATATTGAACTAGACTAAGTAGTTTTTACAGAAGGCATTCGTTTATCCTTATAGGTGACAACATGAGAAACACCATTTTTTGGAAAAACACCATAGATCAATTTAGCTTTTTGAATTACAGAATCCTTCAATGAAACCATAATGAATTGACTCTCCTTAGATCTTTCTTCCAAAATAGTTGAAAGTCTTTCAGCATTGGGAGCATCAAGATGTGCATCAACTTCATCAAATAGATAGAATGGAGAAGGTTTGAGTTTTTGTAATGCAAGTACAAATACAATTGCAGCAAGTGTTTTTTCACCGCCACTAATTGAGGTAGATTCTCTTTTAGGTTTATTTGGAAATTGAATCAAATATGAAATTCCAGAATTAAAAATATCATCCTCATTTTGTAATTCTAACCAAGCATTACCACCAGTCATTTTATTAAAAATTAATCCAATTTCTTTATCGACTTTATCAAATGCATCCAAAAATGTTTGACGTTTATCTCTTTCAATATCTTCAATAAATTTAACAATAGAAGTTCGTTCTTCCTCCAAAGAATTCTTTCTTGCAGACATGGATCTATACCCATATGAAACTTCAAGATATGTTTCAGGAGCTTTTGCATTTAATGCACTAAGTGAGGATAACTCTGAGTTCAATCCTTGAACAATAGTCTCAACATCAAATGTTTCCATGTCTTTATCAAATCCAAACGCAGAAAGAATTTGCTGGAGTTTAACTTCATTTTCAACTAAATCATGTAAATCACGAGTTAATGAGTCAGATTTACGTCCCAAATTATTAATTTGTCCAGTATTATCTCGATCTTTTTCAGTCAGAATTTTGAGTTTGTCATCTATTTCTTGTACTTCTCCAATTGAAGACCCAGAAGTTGAAATTAAATCTTGTTCTTTTTCTCTTAATTTTTCTAAAATTTCTCTTTTAGGATCTTTTTGTTTTTCTAATTCTTGAATTTTTATTTTAATTTGTTCAGATTCAGAATGTAACGAAGTTTCTTCATCATTTAGTCTACTTGCTTGAGATTTTTCACGATTGTCTTGAGTTTGCATGGTAGTTAATTGTGAGGATTTATCACGGTATTCATTCATAATTGTAGTATACAATTTTTCAATATCAGATTTTTTAATATTAATTTTTGATAACTCACTTGCAATTCTAGTTTGCTCTCCACTAGCATAATTTTGCTCAACAATAGCAATACGATCAAGTAATGATTCAACATGAGATTCATTAGTAGATACTTCAGATTCAACAATATTATTCCTCGAAGTTAACTTAGAAATTCTTTTTGTTAATTGTTCTTTCATATTTTTAGCAGAAAGAATTCTAGATTTAAGATTAGAATGATTTTCAGTGGCAGATGTTAAGGCATTTTCAGAAATAGAAAGTCTTTCAGAATATGATTGAATAGAATCATCTAATTTTTTTAACAAATGTTTTTTCTTTAACATGTATTTTTTAATCAAACTAATAGATTGAATTAATCCATCAATATCAGTACTCATTGAGATTAGTTTTGTAAGTTTAGAAATTTTTGAATTAATGTCAATTACAACAGTACCGCCTTTAGCCTCAAAATATTCACCATCAAGAGTCACAGATTTGTAACCTAATTGAGACAAATTATAGGCAGATTCACGAGTTTCAACCAATACAATATTTCCAAATAGGAAGGTCTTGAGTGCAGAATAGGCATCTTTAGACTTTACAAAGTCAGATAACACACCAATTACTCCAGATTCTTTTGGCAAAGTAAGTTTGAATTTTGGAATAGCATCCAGAGGTATAATTTTTAATTTTGGAAGTTTTTTAGATCTTGCAACCTCAGCAATTCCAAGTAATGTTGCAAAATCTTTTACAACTAACGCTTTTATCCAATCAGAACTAACTGCAAGAACAGAACGCTCATATTTTTTATCCCATGAAATCATTTCATAAACTAAGCCATCAATACCAAGTTTATCAGCATCTTCTTTTAATTTTGCAACAGTGTAGTCTTCATGCATAAACCCTTTTACAGTTTTAATTTTTGATTCATATTGATTTGCAGCTTTACCAGATTTTTCTAAAATAAATCCTAATTCATCCATGTCATGGACTACTTTTAATTTTCTTGTTTTTAATTTTGTAATTCTAGACTTTAGTTCAGAAATTGTAGCATTGTGATTATTAGTTAATGAGGATAATTTAGATTCTAAACTAGATAATTCTGTAATATCTTTTTCTAATTGGATAAATTTATTTGAATTAGATTCTATTTTTGATTTAGATTCAGTTGTTTCATTTTGTACTTTAGAAAGTTTTAGTTTAACATCATTTAGTTGGTTATTAA
>Ga0209445_1001825_pt1 | contig 11158 bp, 10 predicted proteins | sample MarorgKNORR_S2LV_4_FD_188223 | JGI IMG/M metagenome (GOLD analysis project Ga0209445, IMG submission 188223) | Marine microbial communities from the Southern Atlantic Ocean, analyzing organic carbon cycling - NADW_A/KNORR_S2/LV (SPAdes) (version 2) | ecosystem: Environmental > Aquatic > Marine >...
ATGCCTGTTAAAGTAAATGTCTGCGTAGGTGACATCGGTCAACTTGTTAAAGTTAAAGTCATTGCTGTTCAAGCCGATACTTTGATTGCCGAGGTTATGTGTAGGTAATAAAATTACAGGGCTACGCGGCGCTGGTAGTAAGCCCCGCTAACAACTTCTGGGTTTGTACTGTTTGTCGTAAAACTTGGATGGAAGTCCAATTTAGTCAGTTAACACAATGCACCTCACCAAACTGGAGTATTCAATGAGTATTGAACAGACCCTGTCCATTATAAAACCTGATGCTGTTGGTAAGAATGTAATCGGCAAGATTATGGATCGTTTTGAATCGGCAGGACTCAAGATTGTTGCCTGTCGAATGATGCATTTAAGTCGTGAACAGGCAGAAGTCTTTTATTCTGTGCATAAGGATAAACCGTTTTACGGTGAACTGGTTGAGTACATGATTTCAGGTGCGGTTATCGTTCAGGTTTTAGAGGGCGAAGAGGCCATCCTGAGAAACCGCGACGTGATGGGTGCCACCAATCCAGCAGAGGCTGCGCCTGGAACGATTCGTGCTGACTTCGCAGAGTCAGTACAGGCAAATGCTGTTCATGGGTCTGACGGGCCGACTACAGCACAACAGGAGATCAGTTACTTTTTTGATCCAACTGACTTTTGCAGTCGTAATTGAAATGTAATGACAGTGTCTGAGCGCCAAAACCTGATCGGTATGACTCGCATCGAGATGCAGAGTTTCTTCGTAAGTCTAGGCGTTCGTGAGTTTCATGCTCGCCAGGTGTTGCAATGGATCTATCAGCGCGGGATAACCGACTTTTCTCAGATGACCGATTTGAGCAAGGCTTTGCGAGATCAGCTCCAGCAACTGGCGCAGGTTACTGTTCCTGAAACAGTTACAGTCCAGCAATCGTCTGACAGTACTCGAAAATGGTTGTTGCGGTTTGAGGATGGTAACTGTATCGAGACGGTGTTCATTCCCGAACAAGACCGTGGAACGTTATGTGTGTCTGTCCAGGTGGGCTGCTCGCTTAACTGCACGTTCTGTGCCACTGCGAAGCAGGGATTTAGTCGAAATCTCACGACCGCCGAAATCATTGGTCAACTACTGACCGTTAAGACGGACTTGCAGGCACTCGGCTACGGGGACAGACCCATTACTAATGTTGTGTTGATGGGGATGGGCGAGCCTTTATTGAACTACGATTCGGTTGTTGCCGCGTTGCGCTTAATGCTGGATGACTTATCTTTCGGAATGTCCCGTAGGCGAGTCACGTTAAGCACGGCGGGTATTGCCCCTGCGATGGAACGGCTTGCTTTGGATTGCCCCGTGAGCCTGGCCGTGTCTTTGCATGCAACAAATAACGACCTCCGAGACGAATTAGTTCCGCTGAATAGAAAATACCCGATAGAACAGCTTTTGCAGGCCTGTCATCAATATGTAGCCGGTGAAAACAAACGTCATATCACTTTTGAATATGTAATGCTTAAGGGCATCAACGATTCAAAAGGAGAGGCGCAAATACTAGCTCGGTTATTGTCTGGATTACCAGCAAAAATCAATCTAATTCCATTCAATAAGTCGCCTGGAATAGAGTATGAATGCAGCGATCAAAGTACAATAGACGTTTTCCGGGAGGTTCTATTGTCCGCTGGTCTGATGACGATCACACGACGCACTCGGGGTGAAGATATTGAGGCTGCCTGTGGGCAGCTCGCCGGTCGTTTCGCTGATCGAACCCGAAGACGCTGGAAGTTTGAACAGGCGATCGCACAGTGTTGAAGTTAATCCCTGCAGTCTTAATCGTCATCCTCTCTCTCACAGGTTGTGTTACTGACAACCAAGGATCGAATAGATGGAGCGTGCCCCAACGAGTTGATCTCCATACTCGGCTGGGTTTTGCATACCTCCAACAGGGACGTTTGGCTGCGGCACAGGAAGAGTTGGAATTTGCGTTGACGCTCGGTCCGGATGATTCCAGCGCCCACCACGCAATGGCCTTACTGAAGTTGCAACTCGGACACGCAGTATTGGCCCGTGAACATTATGAGCGTGCAATTGTTGCAGATCCAGGTAATTATCTGGTCAGGAATGATTTCGGCAGTCATCTATGCGCGTTGGGACTTCATTTGGAGGGTATAGACCAACTTACAATCGCGGTGAATGATCCGTTCAATCCCAGTCGACATATCAGCCATTATCGGATTGGCGTGTGCATGAATCTAAGTGGTCGACTAGAGAAGGCTTACGAGCATCTCGCCGAAGCTTTGCGAGCTCAGCCAGCAAGTGGCCCTGTGTTGTACGAGGCTGCTGCCGTGAGCTTTCGGTTGGGCCGACACCTTTCGGCGCGAGGTTTTCTGGAACGATATTTTGAACAAGGTAATCCTACCCCGGACAGTCTGTTACTGGCGGTAAATAACGAAAGAGAGCTTGGGTCCGACTCGCTAGTGCAGCACTATGCGTACCAGTTGCGTATGTCGTATCCTGATAGTCCACAAGCGGCTGAAGCAAAACAACTGGTTTCAGGCACTCAAGGTGGCTGAAATGGAGGCCAAGACCGTCGCCACACCCGGTGAACTTTTACGTGGTGCTCGCCAACTCTATGGCTGGAGCGTGGAGGAGGTCGCGGTTGAGCTTAATTTACTACCCTATATTATTCAGGCACTCGAAAACGACGATTACGACCAGTTGGCTGGATGGACGTATGTGGTTGGTTATTTGCGCAGCTATGGGAAACTCGTCAGTGTCAATGTCGAAAGTGCTATAAAGCAGCATGAAAATATTTTACCACCCACTCAAGATGGACCGGGTACCGTCACAGAAAATATCGCCCATCGTCAGCCAATTGCGATTCATTATCGTTGGGTAGTTACTGTCGTCGTGTTGATCGTTGTTGTCGGCGGACTTTATGGTGCCTATTTAAAGAGATCCGGTGACGTAGAAAGAATTGACCTAGCCAGCAACGAACTCAACGATGAACTGGCAAAAATTCAGAAGGAACCTGTTCCGGTCGACCTGCAATCTAAGAAAATTGAAAAAGTTGAGTCGGTTTTGAACAATGACTCGACGACGCTTGTGGCAAGTACATCGTCGGTGACGCAGAAGGAGAAATCTTCTGGAATAAAACAAGTTTCAGGATCTACTGTGACAGATAAGAAAAAACTTAGCGACCCTGAGTCAACTGCTGGTTCGGGGGTAGACAAGTTGCGCGAGACAGTAGCCGATGATTCAGTGGCGATGAACAACGTTCAAACCCGTTCCCAGGCGCCGACTTCTAAACAAATGTCCGTACGGCCGACAACGACTGATCCAACGCAAGATATGGTTGTCAAGAAGAAAACGAGTCAAAAGCAGGTGCTACAAACCAATGTGACTTCGGAGCGGCCGGCAATCAATCCCGTTGCGGATGCACTGGTACAGACAGGTTTTGTGGCGGAAGTAAAATTGCCAAGAGCAGAATCTACGCCTACCCGTAGTGGTGTATCCAGCACCTTAGAGACGCCAGTAGACGAAGTTAAGGTAAAACAGTCCAAAGACCTCGCAAGTCAGGAGTCCGGCTCGACCGGAATCGTGACTCAGTCGAGACGCAACATGACTATTGCGTTAAAACGCGGGAGTCGGGTCATAGTGTACGATGGCAAAGGTATCGAGCTCCTTCGGGATAATTACCCGGCGGGTGAAGTAGTCACGATATCTGGAACGCCTCCTTTTGATGTTCGCCTGCGTGTCTCTGAAGGCGTTCGGGTGCTCTATAACGGCAAAGCGGTCGAGGTCCCTGTTCCTGGTAATGGAGGGCGAATTCGTTTCCAAGTTGGCATCACACAGATCGGTGGTAAGGATAGGGTCATCACAAACCAAGGTCGAGGAGAATAGCTCTAGGTGGAGAAGATCAAGTCAGTACGCGGTATGAACGATCTGTTGCCAGGGCGGTCCGATGTTTGGTACCGGGTAGAAAGAACGATTCGGGAGGTTGTTAACTCATACGGGTATCGAGAAATACGAACACCACTGCTTGAGCGAACGGAGCTTTTCAAGCGATCAATCGGTGAACAGACAGATATCGTAGAAAAAGAAATGTATACGTTTGATGATATCAGCGGTGACAGTTTAACTTTGAGGCCCGAGGCGACCGCCGCGTGTGTGCGGGCTGGTATCGAGCACGGGTTCTTGCACAATCAGCAACATCGGCTTTGGTACCTGGGGCCGATGTTTCGGCGGGAACGACCCCAGAAAGGTCGCTATCGTCAGTTCCAGCAGTTTGGAATCGAGGCTCTGGGATGGGCGGGCCCGGATATTGATGCTGAAATCATAATGGTCGGGACGAGGCTTTGGCGGCAACTTGGACTCAGCCAGCTGACACTTGAAATTAACACCCTGGGAGACCCCGAGTCGCGTGGGTCGTATCGTGAGGCGCTCCAAGCCTATCTTGGACAACATCGAGAAGATCTTGATCCCGACAGCCAACGGCGACTGGATCGTAATCCACTACGCATACTTGACAGCAAGATTCCGCAGACCCAGCAGGTGCTGGAGGAAGCTCCGGACTTGCTCAGCTTCATAGATGGTAAGTCGAAAAATGAGTTTTCGATTTTGCAAGGGATTCTGGATGAGAACGGGATTAAGTTTCAGGTCAACAGCAGATTAGTTCGGGGGCTGGACTATTACACGGGGCCGGTATTTGAATGGACAACCGATTTGCTTGGAGCACAGAGCGCCGTGTGCGCTGGCGGCCGATATGATAGTTTGGTTTCACAACTGGGTGGCCAACCTGTGCCGGCTGCTGGATTTGCGTGTGGTGTCGAACGCTTGGTCGAGGTTTATGAAATCATTGCGGATTTCGTTGGGGACAATCAACCAGATGTTTGGGTGTGCGTTATTGGGGATCATACGATGAGTTACGCTTTGAAGACCGCCGAGAAGCTGCGTGATGCCGGAATAGATACTGTCGTCAACTGTGGGGGAGGGGCGGTAAAGCGTCAACTCCGGAGGGCGGATCAGAGCGGTGCCCAATTCGTGGTTGTGATCGGCGATGACGAGTCTACGAACGGGTATGCTACGGTAAAATCATTGCGTGAGGGTGGCGAGCAGACTCAGGTAACCGAGTCGGATCTCGCTAATTATATTTGTTGTAGGTTGCGTGAAAAACAAAAGTGACAGGTGAAGATTATAATGGCTGAGAACGACAAATTACTGGGGATACACATAGCCGAGGATGACGACACTCAAAGAATAAGAGCGTGGTGGAAGAAGAATGGCATGGGAATTGTGGCGGGCGTCGCTATCGGCCTCGTTGGGGTAGGTGGTTTCAAAGGCTGGCAGGCGTATACCGAGGACCGTGCCTTATCGGCGTCTGACGTGTTCCAACAAATGCTGGCGTACGATGAGTCTGGGGCAAGCGAGCAGGCAAAAGATAGCGCGCAGATACTCGTTAAGGACTACCGGGCTACACCCTATGGTGATTTGGCGTATCTGATGCTCGCAAAGCTGGCCACAAAAAAAGGCGAGCTTTCGAATGCCATCGAAGCACTAACCCACGTTATGACAAAGTCAAAGGATCCAGCGATGCGTCAGCTCGCTCGGCTTCGGCTATCTCGAGTGACATTGTTGGCTGGTGATTTGGTTCGGGCACAAGAGTTGGCAACCACAGACGATGTAGGTGGTTTTGAATCGGAGTACCCAGAAGTCCTCGGCGATGTACTTCTTGCGCAGCATAAGTACTCGGACGCCGCTGAAGCTTACGATCGAGCGCTCCAGGCGCTTGCGCCGGCATCCTCGTCGAGGGCCTTGCTCACATCTAAACGAAACTATGCGGGAAGTGTCGGTAGCAACTAGTGATTAGACGGTTGTTAGCCATGGCTGTTGTGGCCACAGTGGTGGTTGGCTGCGCACCTCGCCCGATTCATTTTATGCGTGAGGGTCCAACACCTGTAGTTGTACCTAAACAATCCTCGTTCAGAGTGACACCCATCTGGCGATTTTATACTGGGAAAGCTTACGACTCGGCGGACATTCCGCTACGGCCAGTAGTAGGAAGTACACAAATGTTCGCAGCAGAACCGAGCGGTAAGGTATACGCCTTGGAGGCTGTTACGGGCAATATCGTTTGGCAGATAGATTCTAAATTGGATATTTCAGCTGGTGTCGGATTCGGTCATGGCATTGTGGTTGTGGCCTCAGACGAGGGGCAATTGCTGGCCTTGGACCCTACCGACGGAAATTTGCTGTGGCAGTCAACAGTTGGCGCAGAAGTGCTTGCGAGGCCCATCGTCGCCGACGAGCTTATCATTGTTCGGACAGGGGACGGCCAGGTTATCGGCGTAGATAAGAAATCCGGCACGATTCGCTGGCGTTTGCGAAACAATGTCCCTGCGCTCAGTGTTCGAGGGCTGTCGGTGCCCGTCCAGGTTAATGAAATTGTGGTGGTCGGTTATGCCAGTGGTCACTTGTCCGGAATAGATATTGAAACTGGGCGGGAGCTTTGGAAAACGCCAATATCTCACCCGGGAGGGTCCAATCAGATAGACCGCTTGATTGATATTGATGCTGATCCCCTGATCGCAGGTAACCGATTGTTTGTGGCCGCCTACCAGGATAAGGTGTATGCGATTTCTTTAGCAGCTCAAAAAGTTGAATGGAGGGTGCCAAACTCCACCTTAAGGAACCTGGCTGTCAGTGACAATGATTTGTTGATGACACTGGATGACGGGGTTGTGGTGGCGCTTGACCAAAATACTGGTACCGAGGTGTGGACGCAGGCTCGACTCAAGGGTAGAGGTGTAACCAATCCTGTCGCGATACCAGGCTCTAAGTTTTGTGTGGTCGGTGACTATCAAGGATATGTGCATGTAATGGATGTGAACACGGGCCAGCTAAAGGGTCGAGGTCGAGTTCGTGCTGGTGCAATTATGGCAACGTCTGTCAGTCCGGGTTTCGAAGGATTTTATACATTGTCGGAACGAGGTACCATTACAGCCTGGCTGCTTGACGAGAGCAGTTGAGGTAGACAATTTTAATACCTTCCGCTTGGCGAAGGTGAAATACGATGCTTCCGGTTATCGCACTCATTGGCCGACCTAACGTGGGCAAGTCGACGCTGTTTAATCGACTAACCCGCAGTCGCAAAGCATTGGTAGATGACCAGCCAGGAGTGACTCGAGACAGAATTTATGGTACGTGTGTCCGGGGTCATTTACGGTGCCTGGTTGTTGATACCGGTGGTCTTACGACCAAAGGTAGCGCTATCCAAATTGCGGTTCAAGAGCAGGTCGAGAAAGTTTTAGATGAAGCAGACGCTCTGGTATTCTTGACAGATGGGCGTGCTGGTGCGGTGCCTGAAGAATTCGATATAGCGAAGCGGCTACGGCAAAGTGGCAAGAAGGTTTTCGTGGTCGTCAACAAAGTTGAAGGCCTGGACCCGGATACAATTTCAGCAGAGTTTTATGAGCTTGGTTTAGGAGTCCCAAGAGCCATCTCGGCAAAAACAGGCTTCGGCGTTGCCGAATTTCTTATGTGGCTGGGGACCGGGTTTCCGAGCGTAGAGCATAAGCCTGAGCAATCTGATCGACCGCGAGTAGCACTCATTGGGCGACCCAACGTTGGGAAATCGACGTTAACAAATGCGCTGCTCTCGGAAAAAAGGGTAATCGTCGCTGACGAACCTGGAACCACGCGGGATAGTATTGAAGTTGCCTTAGATCGGTTCGAACAACCATTAATGTTGATTGATACAGCGGGTGTACGTCGTCGCGCTAGGGTCACACAGACACTTGAAAAATTTTCTGTGGTTAAAACGCTTCAGGCGATTGAAGATTCTCAGGTTGTTGTGCATGTTCTTGACGGTCGTCAGGGAGTGTTGGAGCAAGATCTCACAATCGCTGGCTTGATCCAGGCGAGTGGCCGAAGTGTGGTGCTGGTTGTTAATAAATGGGATGGAATGGAACGTCGGGACAAGAATTACTTTCGTCGGACCTTGGATCGACGATTTTCATTCCTGCCGGAACACCACACACTCTATGTCTCTGCATTGTATGGCAGTGGAGTTACCGATGTGGTCAAATCGGTGATGCTCGCTTTGCGCTCGAATTGGATTGAGATGCCAACTTCCCGGGTCAATGCAGTGTTAAGAGAGGCCATAACACGTCAAGCCCCACCCTTGCGGCAGGGCCGTGTTGTAAAGATCAAGTATGCCCACCAAGGCGGCAAAAACCCGCCGACTGTTGTGTTGCATGGCAATATGCTTAAACAGCTGCCTGCGAGCTATCTGCGATACATCGCAAGTGCGTTTGGTAAAGCATTTGGACTGGTGGGCACACGGGTCCGGCTCGAACTGCGGACATCAAAGAATCCGTATTCTGCTGGTAGGCGAACAACTCGAAGACAAAATTCACCCAGAATGCGTGGTCACGCAAGGTAAACACAGTCCAGGTCTGAATTTGATGCGCCAGTTCAGTCTGAGTCCGTAAGGTTGCTGGTAGGATCGATCAATTTTGTGCTGATGCCTGTCACAGTACTACTAACGCTACCCCGGCGTAACTCCGTAATCAGGGAATCTCCGGGGGTGGTATCGACTGCTGAAGTCACTATCGTACCATCGGATACTCGTTTTACAATCGCGTAGCCTCGTCCTAGTGTTCGCTTGGGATTGAGGATCTCGAGCGCACCTGCAGCGGTACCGACCTGTTGCCGATGTAAGGCTATGGTGGTCGTGCCCAAGCGTTGCAGACGGTGTAACAATGCCTGAAAACCAACTTGATTCGATCTGACGGTAGCAACGGGTGAATTGACGTGCAGTCGCTGAATTTCCTGCGTCAGTGCCAAGCGGTAGTCGTGGAGCGGGTTGCGGACAGCTGATTGAAGCCTGGTCTGTTGGGCAAGAAGTTGGTGACGCTGGCTGATGAGACGAGTTTTGGGGTGGCGAAGTCGTCCAGCTGAGGCATCTAGCAGTTGCCCGCGATCCTGTAACATTCTGAGTATCGCCAGTGATATTCGATTACTCAAACCAGCTAAACGAGCGTATAACTCGTTAGTATCGGGTGTCACTGCTTCTGCAGCCGCTGTGGGCGTTGCGGCTCGAAAGTCGGCCGCAAAGTCAGCGAGCGTGAAGTCTATTTCGTGGCCAATTCCAGTGACCACAGGCACCGGACAGGCACGAATCGCGTGCACGACAGCTGCTTCGTTAAATGCCCAGAGGTCTTCAAGACTACCCCCACCCCGAGCCAGGATCACGATCTCACAACCGCGACTTTGTCTTACTTGTTCTAGTGCGTTTACGATGGTTGGAATCGCATCATCGCCTTGCACAGTAACCGGTATTAACAAAACTTCTGCTGTTGCAAACCTGCGTTCCAGCGTTGTTAGGATGTCGTGTACTGCCGCGCCGGTAGGCGACGTGACTACACCGATTCGCTTAGGCATGGTGGGCAATGATCGCTTTATGGCCTGATCAAATAGACCTTGTTGTTCGAGTTCGACCTTGAGTTGTTCGAATCGCCTTCGAAGTTCTCCCTCGCCAACAGGTTCCACGTAATCAACGATAATCTGGAAGTCGCCTCGACCAAGATAGATCGAAGGCTTGCCTCGGATTAACACAGCAGTGCCTCCCTCGAGTGGCACAGCAAGCCGAAGTCGCTGAGTGCGGAACAAAGCGCATCTCACTTGTGAGTTTTCGTCTTTCAGTGAAAAATAGGCATGTCCCGACCTTGGGGTTGCAAGATTAGAGATTTCACCTCGTATCCAAACTTCTGGATAGGATTCTTCCAGAAGGTCGCGGATTGATCGAGTGAATTCGGAAACACTAAATACATGGTCGATCAGCATCGGGGCATTGTGAATTGTTGGTGGTTGAAACTCAACAAACAAAAAAGCCGGCTTTACCAGCTTTTAATAACAACTGATGAGTCAGATCAGTAAAATGGTTTTGCCTGTTTCTGTGCGTTGGCTTAGCTTATCCCTAACTGTGCAGCCCACGACACGAGCGTAGCCACTCGCCTTGCTTCATCGTCCTGGCCTTCGTCGAGTTTCTTTTTGGCAAGCTTTAGGAGTTTATCTATCCCTATAGCACCGGCCCCGATTGCTTTGTCAACGAGATGCCATACTGCACCAGAGCGAGCGGCGGATTTCATATCTTGTTCTGCTTGGGTTATGGTTTCAGCAGCGTCGCCGGCGGCGTATACCGGTGTTAACCCCAGGCTCAATGTTGCGATGAACGAAATCAAGAGAAAGTCGCGTGATCGATTCATAAATGCTCCTATAGGGTAGATAAACACAGACGCCTAGCCTTGGGTGCAGTGTGAGCCAGTCGGTACAAGGTTTACCCGACGAAAGTCAACTTCTATAATCCCCGGATGGAAGACATGGAACTTGCGCTAACTTTTGACGATGTCCTCCTTGTTCCATCTTTTTCGGATATTCTTCCTCGTGACGTCAATTTAACCGCGCAATTTAGCCGGAATATCACCCTCAATCTGCCACTGGTCACCGCGGCGATGGATACGGTGACCGAATCGAAAACCGCCATATGTATCGCCCAACTGGGCGGGATAGGTGTTGTGCACCGGAACCTGAGTCCTGATATCCAAGCCACCCAGGTATCTATCGTTAAAAAGTTTGAAAGTGGGGTGATTACAGACCCTATCTGTGTCACTGAGACAGTGACTGTTCGCGAAGTTATAGACCTTACTCAGAAAATGAAGATCTCGGGGGTTCCGGTTCTCGACGCTTCGGGTCGGTTAACGGGAATAGTGACCAGCCGAGATCTTAGATTTGAGACACGTTTTGGACAGCCGATTACTGCTGTAATGACGCCTAAAGATAAACTTATTACAGCGCCGGAGGGTGCAAGTAAGGGTGAAATCAAACATCTACTGCATGAACATCGAATAGAAAAAGTGCTACTGGTAGATGGTGATTTCGAATTGAAAGGATTAGTCACAGTTAAAGACCTGCAGAAGCAGACCGAATTTCCAGCTGCCAGTAAGGATGCGAAAGGGCGATTGCGCGTTGCCGCTGCTGTAGGTACAGGTGCTGATACCCAGGAGCGGGTGGACAAACTTATAGACGCGGATGTCGATGCAATCGTGGTGGACACGGCCCATGGGCATTCGAGAGGTGTGCTCGATCGAATTGCATTGATTAAGCGCGAATATCCCCAAATCGATGTTG
>Ga0209445_1001830_pt1 | contig 11131 bp, 10 predicted proteins | sample MarorgKNORR_S2LV_4_FD_188223 | JGI IMG/M metagenome (GOLD analysis project Ga0209445, IMG submission 188223) | Marine microbial communities from the Southern Atlantic Ocean, analyzing organic carbon cycling - NADW_A/KNORR_S2/LV (SPAdes) (version 2) | ecosystem: Environmental > Aquatic > Marine >...
GCAACTCTTTGTCTTTGTCCTCCGGAAAGTTCTTTCGGTTTTCGTTCCAGCAATTCGGTAATTTGTAAAATTTCTGCTGCATCCCGGACTTTTTGATCAACAATTTGTTTGGCGGTCTTGGCCAGTCTCAAACCAAATGACATGTTCTGGTAAACATTCATGTGAGGGTAAAGTGCATATGACTGAAAAACCATTGCTATTCCGCGTTTGGCTGGTGGTAGATAGTCGACTCGAACACCATCAATTTCAATCTCTCCACTCGTCACGTCTTCTAAGCCTGCAATCAAACGCAGGAGGGTTGATTTGCCGCAGCCGGAAGGTCCGACTAAAACAACAAACTCATTATCATCAACCTCCAAATCGACTCCGTGAATAACTTCGGTATTGCCGAATTGCTTATAGATAGACTGCATTTTTACTTCTGCCATGGAAAACTCCTGTCTTAGCGATTATAAAAAGTGTAAAGAAATGTGATTATAAAATATTTAGTTTTTTCATGTGTAGGATTCCACAAACATGGGAGTGCTGTCAAGTAGAATCATTACAGCTAATTCGACCTGTGGATTGCCTCATCACCATTTTTGCTTTCCAAACTTACTGTAAATCTTCTGCTGCACGTCCGCCTATAATTTGCATCAGTATTCCTACAAACTGCTCACCGGCATTACGTGCAGGTGGACGCATAGTAGTCAAGGGCGGAATATTTGTTTTGGCAATTTCCAGATCATCATAACCAATTAAGGCAATGTCCTTTCCTACTTGTAATTGAAGTTGTAGTAAGGCTTGTAAAATACCAGCAGCGGCTTCAGTTTGAAAAACAATTGCTGTGGGAGGTTCTGAAAGCTGCATCAACTCTACTGTTTGCTGAAAACTACTCAATTGTGCATCTCCGTGCCGCCACTCCCTCACTAGCTCAGGATCGAAAGGAAGGTTTCCGGACTTTAATCCGTTTCTGTAACCCTCTGAACAAAAAGCTGGAAACATGTATTCGGGTTCTCCATTTATCAGAGCTATTCTTTTGTGTCCCAATTCAATCATAAATGTGCAGGCTTCTCGAAATGCAAGCTCTCCATCCATGTCCAGAAAAGCATGCGGACGCGGTTCCTCTGTTCTTCCATACAAAACAAAAGGAAAATTCTGATCAAGCAAATAAGAGATTCGTTCATCGACTGCTTTTGTCAGCGTCAAAATTATTCCATCAACCCGCTTTCCCTGAACCATACGGCGAAGAGAATCTATTTCGTGTTCAAAATTTGGAGCGACTGAAATGTTTAAATCGTAACCGACTTTACTGAGACTAACACTTATCCCTGCCAGCAAATCAAGAAAAAAAGTGTCTTTAAAATAATTTTGACTGGCTGAGAGAGCTACTCCAATAGTCTCTGTTTTTCCTTTTTGAAGTCTTTGTGCAACCGGGTTTGGGTGATAGTTATGTTTTTTTGCTGCATCCTGAACACGACGGCGAGTCTTGGAACTGACATCTGAATAACCGGCCAGTGCTCTCGAAATAGTAGTTGGAGACAGTATTTTTTTGTTGACTTTTAAATAATATAATTATACTCTCTTACGGCATTTGTCGTTTTAAATTTTTTCCAAAACGTTTTGGAAAAAAAGTTAAAACGATTAAAAACGGTTTGGTTGGTTGCCATGCCGGAATTGTTAATCTAAAGAAAAGGAGTTAGATTATGAAATATTTCATGAATGCCATGAAAGGTGCGTTGCTGGCAGTGGTTGCCACCGCACTGATTAGTGTGCCTGCAATGGCAGGTGAGTACAAAGGACCGAGCCTGAGTGGGCAAACGGTCACCATTTCAGGGCCGTGGTTGACGGCAGACGAAGAAAGTTTTGAAGCAGTCATTGCATATTTCGAGAAGGCCACAGGGGCCAAAGTCGAATATGCAGGTTCTGACAGTTTTGAACAGCAAATCGTCATTGACATCAAGGCGGGTAGTCCGCCGAACTTGGCGGCATTTCCTCAGCCGGGACTTGCGGCAAATATGGCAGCCATCGGCGGTTTGGTTCCTTTGGGAAGCAGTACCGCAAATTGGGTCAAAAGCAATTATGCCGCTGGACAGTCCTGGGTTGATTTGGGAACTTATCCCAGCAAAACCGGAAAGAAAGAGTTTTACGGCTTTTTCTTTAATGTGAACGTCAAATCCTTGGTTTGGTATTCTCCGGAAAACTTTGAAGACGGAGGATATTCTGTTCCGAATACAATGGAAGAATTGATTGCATTGAGCGATCAAATTGTTAAAGACGGCGGAACTCCGTGGTGTATCGGACTTGGTTCCGGAGACGCAACCGGATGGCCGGCAACGGACTGGGTCGAAGACCTGATGTTGCGCACACAACCGCCATCAGTTTATGACGGATGGGTGACAAACGACGTGAAATTCAACGATCCGCGTGTGGTTGCGGCGATTGAAACTTTTGGTAAATTTGCCAAAAACAGCAAGTATGTTGACGGCGGAATGGCGGCAGTCGGTTCGACCGATTTCCGTGACAGCCCCAAAGGATTGTTCACTGTGCCACCGCGTTGCTACATGCACCGTCAAGCCAGTTTCATTCCGGCTTTCTTTCCAAAAAGAGTGAAGGTTGGCGAAGATGCTGATTTCTTCTACTTCCCGTCTTACTCCACAAAAAAATTGGGGAATCCAGTTTTAGGCGGCGGAACATTGTTGGCGATGGCTAAAGACAGTAAAGCCACCCGCGAATTCATCAAGTATCTGCAACATCCTAAATCCCATGAAATTTGGATGGCTCGTGCCGGATTCTTGACTCCGCACAAGGGCGTGGATCTGAGCAAATATTCCAGCGGTACATTGCGTAAGCAAGGTGAAATTCTGCAAAATGCAACTACCTTCCGTTTTGACGGTTCCGACCTGATGCCGGGAGCAATTGGTGCCGGTGCATTTTGGAGCCAAATGGTTTATTATGTGAGCGGTGCATCTGCAAAGAAAGTTGCAGACAATGTGCAGTCCACATGGGATTCGATTAAGTAAAATTCCCAACACAACGGGTCGCATTCACATTTCAATGCGGCCCAATCTCAATCACCGATCTCAACCGATTTTTCGGAATGCTTGAACAGCTTCTAAACGCACTCCTCGCTGTATTTTTAGGCGTTGGTGCGTGTACGCTTTATTATGTCGGAAGTAATTTTTTGCTCGACCAAGTTTTTGCCGATTCCGGAGAAAACGCAGTTCGCAACAGTCGCCAGCGAGCGGCCATTCGACCGTGGTTGTTTTTGGCTCCTGCCCTTTTGATACTTTCCATTTACCTCGTTTATCCTGTTTTAGAAACGCTTCGATTGAGCTTTTACAATTTCGGCGGATTTGAATTTGTCGGCCTGAAAAATTACATTTGGGCGACGAAAAATCCGGAATTTTTGCAGGCCATCGGCAACAATTTTATGTGGCTGATTGTTGTGCCGACATTAAGCGTCGCTTTTGGTTTGGCGGTTGCCGTTTTGGCAGACAAACTTTGGTGGGGAACGATTGCCAAATCCTTGATTTTTATGCCGATGGCGATTTCATTTGTCGGTGCAAGTGTGATTTGGAAATTCGTTTATGATTATCGTGGACCGGATACCGATCAAATCGGCAGTTTGAATGCTTTTGTGATGATGTTTGGTTTTGAACCACAGGCCTGGATCACGCTTCCGTTTTGGAATAATTTTTTCCTGATGGTGATTTTGGTTTGGATTCAAACCGGATTTGCAATGGTCATTTTCAGTGCGGCGTTACGCGGAATTCCGGAAGCAACTTTGGAAGCCGCACGCATCGACGGAGCCGGAGAAATTCAGATATTTTTCAAAATCATGATTCCGCAAATTATGGGAACAATTATGGTGGTTTGGACAACCATTACAATCATTGTTCTCAAAGTTTTCGACATTGTTTTGGCAATGACCAACGGTCAATGGAACACCGATGTTTTAGCAAATTTGATGTTTGACTGGATGTTTCGCGGCGGCGGAGATTCCGGACGCGGAAGCATTGTGGCCTTAATGATTATGATGGCTGTGATTCCGATTATGTTTTGGAATATCCATAACTTCCGTAAAGAAGAGGAGGCAAGATGACATTACGGAAACCACAACATCTTACTCCGGGACGATTGTTCAACCATCTGGCTTTGCTGGTGCTGGTTTTGCTGTGGATTTTGCCAACCATCGGCTTGCTCGTCAGTTCATTTCGAGACAAAGATCAACTCACCTACTCCGGATGGTGGACGGCACTTACGACCTCAGAACAAAACGACTGGGGCAGAACCGGAAAAGCAGAAGATCAAATTGAAAAATCCGGAAATTATGTCATTTCCGGAACAATTCTGGAACCCGGTGAAAAAACAATTCTCACTTTCAATACCAACTTCCGGAACCTTTCCGCCTACAAATCCGGAGAAACGATGATTTTCAAAGACGATTCTCACTTTACTTTACAAGCAGACGGAAAGTACGAATGGGTTTCTCAAAAACCTTTCACTCACAAACGTGGTAAACGGATTTTCTATGTCGCCAATGTTCCGCCCTCGTTTTCGTTGGACAATTACCGTGAAGTTTTGGCTTCCGAAAATGTTGGACAATCCTTTGTCAACACCTTCACCGTCACCATTCCGGCAACAATTATTCCGATAATGATTGCGGCATTTGCGGCTTATGCTTTTGCATGGATGGAATTTCCCGGACGACAATTTCTTTTTGTTTGTGTGGTGGGTTTGTTGGTGGTACCTTTGCAAATGTCGCTAATTCCGTTGTTGACAATGTACAACAAAATCGGTACATTTTTCGGCACAGAAGCAAAATCGTATTTAGGAATTTGGCTGGCTCATACCGGTTTTGGGCTTCCGCTCGCCATTTATTTGCTCCGGAATTACATGGGCAGTCTTCCGCGTGACATCATCGAATCCGCCCGCATTGACGGTGCATCGCATTTCCAAATTTTTACACGCCTCGTTTTGCCGTTATCGATTCCGGCATTGGCTTCATTTTGTATTTTTCAATTTTTGTGGGTTTGGAACGACTTGTTAGTGGCACTCGTTTTTCTCGGCAAACAAGATAACCAAATCGTACTGACCTCAAAGCTGCGTGAACTGCTCGGTTCGCGCGGCGACAACTGGGAAATTTTAACGAGCAGTGCCTTCATTTCGATTGTGGTTCCTTTGCTGGTCTTTTTCGCCTTGCAACGTTATTTTGTGCGTGGATTGGTTACTGGTTCTGTGAAATAATGAGACGTTTTTTACTCTTCAAAAAATAAAATAAAACAATAATTTATGCAAAAATCATTAAATCTCAAATCCAGTCCACTTTCTGAAAACTGGTGGGAATCAGCCGTTTTCTATCAAATTTATCCTCGCAGTTTCAAAGACTCTAACAATGATGGAATCGGTGATTTAGCAGGAGTGATTGAAAAACTCGATCACCTCAACGACGGCAAAGGCGGAGGTTTAGGAATTGATGCAATTTGGTTTTCTCCATTTTTCCCATCACCGCAAGCAGATTTTGGTTATGATGTAAGTGATTATTGTAACATTGATTCGGATTACGGAACACTCGAAGATTTCGATCAATTGGTAGAAGAATCTCATCGGCGCGGAATCAAAATTGTTTTGGATTTAGTTTTGAACCATTCTTCAGATCAGCACAAGTGGTTTCAAGAATCTCGGAAAAACAGCACCAATTCCAAAGTAGATTGGTATGTCTGGGCAGATCCAAAACCTGACGGATCGCCTCCTAATAATTGGTTGGCGGTTTTTGGCGGAGCAGCATGGACTTTTGAGCCGCAACGAGGACAGTATTACTTACACAATTTCCTTCCTGAACAGCCGGATTTGAATTGGTATAATCCGGAAGTTCGAGAAGCTTTGGCAGATGTGGTTCGCTTTTGGATGAAGCGCGGAGCAGATGGATTTCGTTTGGACACAGCAAATTATTATGCTTATGACCGGCAGTTGCGTGACAATCCAAAACGACCAGAAAACTCTGAACTCATGGAGGACGGACAAGAAGCAAATCCGCTCAGTCAATACATTACAAAATATTCAAAAGATCGTCCCGAAAATTTAGAATTCATACACTTTTTGCGAAAAATATTTGACGAAAATGGCGCTGTTTCAATAGGAGAAATTGGGAGTGCAGAGGGCTTGGAGTCAACTTTGAAGTTGGGAACGGATTATGTTAAAAACGGCAAGGGATTACATTTGGCTTATACTTTTTCGATGTTGAACAAAAACATGAGTGCTGAGTACCTGGAGCATGTGCTGCGAGTCACAGAAGAATCAATCGAGGACGGCTGGCCTTGTTGGTCTTTGAGCAATCACGATTGTATGCGAATGATCAGCCGATTTGACTGTTTTGGAGAGCGTGATGGTTTTCAACAAATGATGCTTTTATTGCTTTTGTCTTTGCGAGGAACACCGATTATTTATTACGGCGAGGAGGTTGATATGCAGGAATATGAAATCACAAAAGATGAGTTGCGAGATCCTCAAGGTATTCGTTTTTGGCCGGATATCAAGGGACGCGACGGATGTCGGCTTCCGTTTCCGTGGGATTCAAAATTGACTAATCAAGGTTTTAATTCCGGAACCAAACCCTGGCTTCCGGCTGTAAACAAATTGTCATTGGATCAAGCAAAAGCAGACTCAGGAAGTACTTTTCATGTTCTTCAAGAAATGTTGCAAATACGCAAAAAATTCCCAGCACTTCAAAATGGAAGTTATCGAAAAATATTACTGGATGGAGATTGTTTTGTTTTTGAAAGAAAAACAGAAGATGAAACCATGCTGATTGCCGCCAACTTTTCTACAGAAGAGCAAAGTATTAATTTGCCATACAAAGTCACAAAGGACCACACTCCCAAAGCATTTAAACGTTTCTGTACCCTTAAAAATGAGCTTTTGACATCACCAGCATGCGGTTATTTTCTTGGTGAAAAATAATTAGTAATTTTAGCATATTTGCCAAAAAACTTTTATAGCAAAGCTGGTGTAGAAAGTAATACTTTTAAATTCAAAAAATCAATAGTTGCTTTACCCCTCCAGAGCGGAACAGGGCCTGTAATTTTGTTATCGTTGTAGATTTTGACATGAAATCCTCTTCGTGTACTGTAAAACTTTGTTGTGTTTCCAAATATGTTCCGCTGTGCTGCCAAACTCAGATGGTCACTCCACGACACATTAACTCCGCAAAGAAAACTTAATATATACCATTATTTCGTTTGTTTTACATGAATGTGGAGATTTTACTTGGATGGTGTCTGACTGTTAAGAATTAGTGGGAGGCAATCACACAGCTAAGAGAGAGACAGAGGGGCATGATTGTGGATTGGACACCACTTATTGCTTATTTTTATATTTGAATCTCAACAACTGAACTATTAGAACTATAATTGCTGCTGGTGCAAGAAATAAATATGCTTTAGCAAATACAAGTCTTTCTCCTAAAGAAAAAGCAATCATGATAGCACCTAAGATATTATATGCATATAATATAGATATAATATTCTTTTTAGGTTCTTTAAAATTTCGTAAAAAAATATAATTAATCAATGTTGATAAAAGTAAGACACTACAAATACTTCCTAAAAAAAATTGTATATTAAATTGAAACATAATTTTTCAAATGATTATAGAGTTGTAGTACTCATCTTCTTTTCAAAAGAAGACATTTTACCAAAAAGTTATGTAATAGTATTTTCAGCAATGCTGACGCAAAAAAGGGATTATTCCTTTTTCAACTTGAACCCCATAGTTCCATTCACTTAAATACTTGTTTACACCATCACAAGTTTAGGTTCCTTGACCATTAAATTCTCCATACCTCCATTCTCCTTCATCCCCCACCACCAACATAAATAACTTTTTGTTTTTTGGCCATTTCCACCCTTTGTGTTAATGGTTTGAGAAATATATTATATCAAAAGGTGGGTAGATTTTACAAGAATTGGGAAGGTTGCAGAGATATTTCCTGTTTATTGAAAATACACCTTAACACACTGTCTCATTTATGGGGTCCAATATATTGAGAAGTATTCCTAAATTACCCCCGGTTACGAAGGTACTGTTTCCATATGTGATTTAATAGAAATTGTATGATGTTCCAGAATTTCTTGAAGACCATGCTCTTCAATCCGAAGATGTGAGGACGGTTCCAGATTGACCAACTACCACAAAAATACTGTCTTTTTTTGTACAGCGAAGATAGCAACCAGACCTCACATCTGACCCTTTTAGTTTTATGGAATCGGTAAGTCCAGAATGTATTCAAGTATGGAGTTGAGGTTCGATAAAATTGTAAGCAACCCAGTTACTATTAAAATATTAAAAATGATGTATGTAATTTTTTTTCGAGTTGAGTAATTTGCCCATTTTTTTAACATAATTCCCTTTTTCAGTATTTGTCTGAGTCCTTAGTTTTGATTTTATTTGTCCTACTGAAACGCAACCTCACCAAATTTTTCCAACAATGTTCCATAGTCCTCACAAATCAACTTTTATTTATCTCTCAACGACCTAAAAAGTGATTTGAGTAGAGACTGTTGAAATCCATCAACCCCTTGGAGTTTAGAGCCTCCGTATGAGTTCAAGTCCTTTCCGGGAAAAACAACAAAAGAAGTAAGTCTTGAAAAAAGATTTGATAGATTGATGAGGGACAAATTTACCGTCCTCAATAACACTCATATGCATTGTTTCAGATGTTTTCCCACCTGCAGTTATTTTGCCATGGGAAAATACAGTGTTTCCAGATTCATATAATTGAATTGGTTCTATTTCTAAGTCCGACCAAAGTGTTGGAATCTTTCCTAGACAATTTTGGATAAAATCATTTGGACCGTTAAACGTTCCTCCATTTGGAAGTGATTATGGTAATTCCCCAACATAAGAATCTGACATCAATGATGCAATCCTCTCCATATCACCTTCACCGAATGCTGCATATCCTTGTTGAATAATTTCTAATGCTGACATTTTTTCCTTTCTATAATTTTAAAAATTACATTATGAACCCTTCCGACAATAAAGTGTTCAAAAGAAACAGAAGTATAACATCAACTAATTAGATTTTCTAGAATGCAATTTGAATGTTCTAGTGAGGTTACTTATTGTTCCACTCCATTCACGAACTTTCCAATGATGTTTCCGTCTTTGTCGTATCCAGAGATGTTCCAAGGTTTAACTCTTCTGAACTCACCTATCCATTTTCCTCCACCAGAAAAAGTGACTGTTCCATGACCATGTTTTTGACCCTTCTTCCACTCCCCTTCATATTTGTCTCCATTAGACCAAGTGAATTCCCCTTGACCATGTTTTTGACCCTTCTTCCACTCCCCCTCATATTTGTCTCCATTAGACCAAATGAATTTCCCTTGACCATGTACATTCCCCTTCTCCCATTCCCCAACATACTTTCTTCCATCATGGAAAGTGAATGTTCCTTGACCATGTTCTTTCCCCTCCTTCCATTCCCCTACGTATTTTCCTCCATTAGACAAAGTGAGTGTCCCAGATCCACTGGGTTCCCTATTTTTAATCCCCCCTTCATACTTTCCATTGGTGTACATTTTCCAGAAAACTCGAATCCACATTTTAACATCACCATTACTGAACCATTTCAATTCTCCGTTTAAATCCCTTAATAATAAAACCCTTTGACTACTAGATATTTCACTCATTTTTTAGTGGTATGATGAATAAGATTTATGTGTTTCCTATTCTTATAAAACACTAGTTTCCTCCCCTTTTCCAAACAAAGGGGAAGTAAGAAGAAGGATTGAGAGGATGATGAGTATATGTCTCATTTGGTTCCCTATCGTTGGTTTAGGGTAAACTGAAGTGGCCCCCAAGTCAAGGACAGTTCCTCTCATGAGTTAAGCTGTACTTTAGTTTGTTTTTCATTGTATTATTCACGCTGCCTTTTTGACAACATCTCTTCCCCAATAAATCTCTGCAGGCGTTTTTCCTACCAGAGATTGATGAGGTCCACAATATTCTTCACAGTTTTTTATCTTAAACAAAATACTTTCCATATAACTTGACAAAAAATCTATTGGGCCATATTATGCAGTTTTAAAACAAAATAAATGTTCGTTCCGAGGTAAGGATGAAAAAGATTTTATCTTGAAGAAGCTCCTTAATGAACTACCAATGCTCGTCGTGAAACAGTTTTTTGTCATTTCTACACCTCTGCTGAAAAATGAAAACATGGCACATCTCTGGTTGATTGTAAACACGCCCTAGTTATGAATCCGAATTATTCACTCAATGTTTTCAACAAGCCCTCCCACTCAGGAGTGGTAAGTCTGGCGTTCCTGCTCTTGAGTTGGTGGAGTATCGTCCCGACCCACTGGGTACATCATGGGGTTAGTCTCCATTCCCACTCTAGTAAGCCTGAATATCATACACACCTTTCCAAAACTGAAACAACCTCTGCTAATTTGCCGGACCAACACCCTGCCACAGACCTAGATCAAACTTGTTTTGCCTTAGGTATTTGGAATTCAAATCCATTTTTTGAGCTGTCTCAACACTACTTACTAAGGAACCCGGGTTTTCCAAACCAGTTGCTTAATAAGCTGGAACTCCACCTGATCCCTATCTATTTGCTTAGCCAGTATCTTACACGTGGTCCGCCCCATTTTTCCCTAGCTTAATTACTCATAAAAATATTTAATCCTGCTTCCAGTTTTCAGAGAGATGGAGAATTACGTTCTTTATTCTATCTTTACTTAGTTCAGAAGGCATGTGTGATCGGTGACCGCTAAAATAAGGAGACTGGTCTTTGTTCTCATGTAAATTCCGTGTTCTTCTAGCAATTCAGGAAAGTATGACGACATCCTTTTCTGGTTGCAATATGGGCGAAGCGTTCATTGGAAAGTCAGTAAATTATCTTGATGTTTTTTGCATCATCAAACTTATTAAAGGAGAACCTTATGAAGTTTGTAAATTTCTTTTTCCCAATTAGCCCCAGAGCTCTTTTTATCGTGTTTTCTTTCGCTGGATTTAGCCTGGTGCAGGCGGAGGATCTAAAGATTGCGGTGATGATAGAACATGACCATCATGATTCAGAAAATATGATAAAACTCGTGCCTAAAATCATAAGAGTCAAACAAAATGATAGAGTCACCTTGAA
>Ga0209445_1001831_pt1 | contig 11128 bp, 5 predicted proteins | sample MarorgKNORR_S2LV_4_FD_188223 | JGI IMG/M metagenome (GOLD analysis project Ga0209445, IMG submission 188223) | Marine microbial communities from the Southern Atlantic Ocean, analyzing organic carbon cycling - NADW_A/KNORR_S2/LV (SPAdes) (version 2) | ecosystem: Environmental > Aquatic > Marine >...
TGCTGTTTTTGACGGTGGGCTGCAATCGCGCTCCCCATCCCTCCACGGGACAGCCAGATGCGGCACCCATTGTTTCCGAGCCGCTGCGTGAACGGGTCGCCCGGGGGGAAGGCGCGCCGTTGTTTGAACGGCTTTCAACGGCGCAGACCGGTGTCAAGTTCTCCCAACGCCTCGCGAAGGATCACCGGCTGAGCCGGCTCAACAGTTCCGGCTTCGTTTGTGGCGGGGTCTGCATCGGCGACTTCAACGGGGACGGCCGGCCGGATCTGTTTTTGGTAAACGGCCCGGACAAGAACAGCCTGTTTCTCCAGAAAAACGATTTCAGCTTTGAGGACGTGGCCCAACAGGCCGGGGTTGACGGGGGGGAAGCGTGGGGAGCCGGCGCGGCAGCGGTTGATTTTGACGGCGACGGCGATCTGGATCTGTACGTCTGCAATTACGACTCACCCAACCAGCTTTTCGTCAATGACGGCACTGGAAAGCAGTTCACCGACGAGGCGCAAGCGCGGGGACTGGCGATGATTGATGCCTCGCTCATGCCGTCGTTTGCCGATCATGACCGGGATGGCGATCTCGACCTGTTTGTCCTGACCTACCGATACTACCGGCCCGGTGGCCGGCCCGCGAAAACTCCCATCGTCATGCGTAACGGCCGCCCGAAGATACTCGCCGGATTTGAAAAATACTACGATCTGCGCCGGGTTGGGCCGTCGGACTGGACCGTGGACACCTGCGGCCGCCCGGATCGGCTTTTTAGGAATGACGGCACGGGCCATTTCACCGATGTCAGCAAGAGCGCCGGGATAACGGAAAAAGGACACGGCCTCTCGGCGACGTGGTGGGATCACGACGGCGACGGCTGGCTGGATCTTTATGTGGCCAACGACTTCACCGATCCGGAGCACCTTTACCACAACAACGGCGACGGCACGTTCACCGACGTGCTGGAGCAGGCGATGCCGTACACAAGCTGGTCGTCGATGGGGGCGGACTGCGCTGACCTGAACAATGACGGCCTGCTGGACCTGTTCGTTGCCGACATGGCGGCGACATCGCACTACAAGTCCAAGGTCACCATGGGCGACATGGGCGACCGGCGATGGTTCCTCGAGAACGCCTGGCCGCGCCAGATCATGCGCAACAACCTTTTCCTCAACACCGGCACGTCGCGATTCATGGAGACGGCCTTCCTCTGCGGCCTGGCCGGGACGGACTGGACTTGGGCCATCAAGCTGGCCGACCTCGACAACGACAGTCGTGTGGACGTCTTCATCACCAACGGCGCCTCCCGCATGATCACCGACGCCGACATCACGGTCACCCCGCAGATGCTCGTCGGTAAAACCGAGTGGGAACTTTGGAAAGAGCAACCCACAATGAAAGAAGTCAACCTCGCCTACCGCAACAAGGGAGATTTACAGTTTGAGCAAACTGCCAAGCCGTGGGGCCTTGATCACGAGGGTATGAGCTACTCTGCCGCCTACGGCGACCTTGACGGCGACGGCGACCTCGATCTCGTCGTGGCCAACATCGACGAACCGACGAGTATTTACCGCAACCTTGGCCACGAGGGGCATCGCATCGTCGTCCGACTGGCTGGCGCCGGGAGCAACCGCAACGGACTGGGCGCGGTCATCGAGATCGAGAGCCAAGCGGGGAAACAGATTCGCCAGGCCAACCCGATGACCGGGTTCCTCTCGTGCAACGACGACGCGGTGCACTTCGGCCTTGGCCAAGCGGACACGATCGACACCCTCCGCGTTCGTTGGCCAAGCGGGCAGGTGCAAACGTTCAACGACCTCGCCGCCGACCGCCGCTACACGATCACCGAGCCAAGCGGCGGCCGGGCACCGGATCCGCCCAAGCCAAGCGAGCCGGAAACCATCTTCACCGAGGTCTCGGAATCTGTCGGCCTCGCCTTCAAGCACATCGAAAAACCTTACGACGACTACGCCAGGCAGCCGCTGCTTCCCGGCAAACTCTCGCAACTCGGCGGTGGCCTCGCCTGGGGCGATGCCGACGGCGACGGCGATTACGACCTCTTCGTCGGCGGAGCGGCTGGCCAAGCGGGAGCCGTCTTTCTCCGCCAAGCGGATGGGACATTCCAGCCAAGCGCCGCCGCGCAGCCCGCGCTCGAGGCCGACCAGGCCGCCGAGGACATGGCGGCACTGTGGCTCGACGCCGACCGCGACGGCGATGCCGACCTGCTCGTGACCAGCGGCGGCGTCGAGTGCGAACCGGGCGCGCCCGTGCTCGGCGATCGGCTCTATTTGAATGACGGCACCGGCCGGTTCACCCGCGCCGACGCATCGGTGTTCCCGCCCGCGGGCGAGTCGAGCAGCACGGCCGTGGCGGGCGACTTCGACGCCGACGGCGATCTCGACATTTTCATCGGCAGCCGATCCATCCCCGGCCAATACCCGGAGACCCCCCGCAGTCGCCTGCTGCGAAACGACGACGGCCGGTTTGTCGACGTGACAAGCGACGTCGCGCCGGGGCTGGAGCGGGTGGGGCTCGTCACCTCGGCGCTTTGGTCCGACACCAACGGCAACGGCAAACAGGATCTGCTCGTCACCCTCGAGTGGGGGCCGGTTGCGCTGTTCGTCAACAACGGAGGCCAACTCGCCGACGCGACGAAACAGGCCGGGCTCGCCGACCGGCTTGGCTGGTGGAACTCGATCACCCAAGCCGACCTCGACCACGACGGCGACATGGATTACATCGCGATGAACGTCGGCCTCAACACCAAGTACGGCACGCCGTCGGCCAAAAAACCGTCGCTGCTCTATTACGGCGACATGGAGGGCAACGGCCGCAAGCGACTCATCGAGGCCAAGCGGGACAAGAAAGGCGGCCTTGTGCCGGTCCGCGGCAAGAGCTGCAGCACGCACTGCATGCCGATGCTCGGCACAAAGTTTCCCACCTACCGCGCCTTCGCGGCCTCCATTCTCCCGGAGATTTACACAGAGCAACGCCTCTCCGACGCCGAGCAGTTCAAGGCGACCGCATTCGAGTCCGGCGCACTCATCAACGACGGGAAAGGGAATTTTACATTTCAGCCCCTGCCCCGCTTTGCGCAGGCCGCGCCCGGCTACGGCGTCGTCGCCACGGACATCGACGGCGACGGACTCGTCGAGGTTGTCGCCGTGCAAAACATGTTCACCCGCGAGCCGGAGACCGGCCTGTGGCGGGGCGGCATCGGGGTGATCCTCGAGTACGGGGCCGATGGCACGTTCCGCGTCGAGCCGCCCGCAGAGACCGGCTTCATCGTGGACGGCGACGCCAAGGGACTGACCCTCTGCGACCTCGACGGCGACAACCGGCCCGACTTCGTCGTCTGCCAGAACAACGGCAAATTGCTCGCATGGAAAAACCGGGGCGACAGCCAACCGCTATTCTCCGTGCACTTGCACGGCTCACCCGGCAACCCGGACGGCATCGGCGCACGGATCATCGCGCATTACGCCGACGGCACGATTCACGCCGCGGAGATGACGGCCGGCAACGGTTATCTTTCCCAATCCCAGCCGATCGTTTATTTCAGCGCCGCCGGCACGCCGATCAGGGAACTGGAAATCCGCTGGCCGGACGGGGAAACCACCAAGGCCACCCCCGACACAAAATCCACCTCCATCGAAATTTCAAAGCGCCTGCTGTCGAAGACCACCCGGTGACCTGAAAACCAGCCCAAAAATAACCGCTGAATACACAGCCGGGGCGAGGACGGCGAAGACTCTACTTAAACGGCCTAACGCAGCACTCTCACATTACCTCGCCGGACCGTTACACCATCTCGATCCATTTTTTCCAGAAGCGGGATCAAAATTCGTCGTGTGCTGTCGATTGCCATTCGCAATTCGCTCGCGGTGGCTTGGCCATGTTTGCGCAAGTGCTGCTTGACCAACAATCGGCAACGATGGAACTGAGCCGCCCCGAGCACCAAATCGGGGCTCACATCAATGACTTCACGGGCATCGATGAGAAACTGCAGGGCCTGACGCCCTGTTGAATTTTCAGTGAAGTGTTTGCGCGCCGGCGGATCGGGCATTTGCAAGGACTGACGAATTTTTTCGCCCGCATCCCTCAAATGCCCCGGAAGAGCCGGCTTGTGACTGTTGCGAGCAATATGGTTTTGCCGACGAATGAACCCATTGCGGCAAAGATCCGCAATGAGTTCAGGAAAAAGATCGTTCCCGGGAAAAGCCTGTTCCGTCATCGGATGCAGTTGCTCCAAGGAGAGTCCGGGCAATTCGGGGCGGCGGACATGCTCGGCATCCACGCGTTGTGACATTGCGGCAATCGTCGATTGCCAGCGGCCCATGTCAGCGATCCAATCGCCCGCCTGGAGCGCCTTGCGTGAGACCAATAACCGCGTTAGAGCCTTGTCGATTTCTGCTGGCGAAAAAGAGGAGGGGCGCAAAAGGGTGTCACGTTTAACAATGCCATCGCGTGTCAGTTGTGTCTCGATCCACGTTTGCGGATGCTTAGGGGCCGCGATCCGCGCCTCAAGCAGTTGCATTCTGGCAGGGGCGCGCATTTTCTTTCGATCTCCATTCACATCGAGCACAAGGCCCCCCGCAAGTGTGGCTGTTTCCTGCCAATTGCGAATAATGATGCGATCCCCAGGCCAAATACATATAGGCCGTTCAAGACGCAACTGGGCCAGTCGGTTTTGGCCCGGCTCGATGAGCTTGCCGTCCGCTAAAACCAGTCTTGCCGGCCCATGGCCGGTCCCATGATGCACGCGCACACGCGTGTTATTTCTCAATGGCGAGGCCTCAGCGGGAAGGCGTGGCGAACGCTCGAGGCAGACATCCAGTATCGCAGTAGTTTGAGCCAACTCGGGCAAGGTTATCGTCGCGCCGCGCGGCACGGCATCGCGGGACAGGCCGGCAAGGTTGATCGCCGTGCGCGTGCCGGGCTGGGCCACTTCCTGCTCGCGGTTGTGAGATTGCAAACCGCGAATACGTGTTTCACGGCCTGGGGGATGAGCGAAGACGATTTGCCCCTTTTGTAATGTGCCGCCAGTGAGTGTGCCGGTGACCACCGTGCCAATGCCCTGCACCGTGAAGATGCGATCCACTGCGAGACGGGGTTGCTTGTGATCTTCATGAGGCGGTATCTGATCAACGAAAGTGGACAGGGCTGTCTTTAAATCATCCAATCCAGCGCCAGTGTGGGTGGAGAGGGGGATAATGTCGGCCCCGGCAAATGGACTATTGCGAAGTTGATCCCGTATTTCTTCCACCCGCACAGTGGTGTCCTGAACAAGATCAGCCTTGGTAAGAGCCACCACGCCGCGCGTCACACCCAAGTAACAAAGGATTTGCAAATGTTCCTCCGTCTGGGGCATCCAGCCGTCATCGGCAGCCACCACGAGCAGAGCGAGATCCACCGCGCCCACGCCGGCCACCATGTTTTTTACAAAATCCTGGTGTCCCGGCACATCCACAATGCCGAGGTTGCGGCCAGACAATTCCAGATGGGCGAAACCGAGATCAATGGTCATGCCGCGCGCTTTTTCCTCCGGCAACCGATCTGGATCGATGCCGGAAAGGGCCTTTACCAGGGAACTCTTGCCGTGATCGATGTGGCCGGCCGTGGCGAGGATGGCGTGCCGCTGGGTCATTGTTGGTGTACCGACAAAAGTTTGATTCAGGGATGGGGGTTGTCAGGGATGTGGCGTGGACAGGGATTTGTCTTCATTTTGACACGAGGGATTGCCTGATGGAATTCATGAGCAGTTTTTCCTGTTCCGGAAGAATGGTTCGCAAATCGAGACGGAAGCGCCGGCTGCTGATGGCACCGATCACTGGAGGCGTGGCCCGACGCAACCGTGCGGCAAAATCGACAAGTCGGATATCATTCGGGACAATATCCAGCGTCACGGTGGGAAGCGGCACTTCAGGCAGGGCTCCCCCGCCAACCTGGGAGTGGCCCGGGGTCACATCGATTTCAGCCGGCACCCCCTTGAGCGCCTTGGCCAACTTGCGAGTGCGTCGTTGGATTGAGGCAAGGTCAGCCGTCAGCATCCCCTGCAGAGGCAGTTCGCCGCCCTGATCGTGAAGATAATGCTCGGCAGTCGATTGCAGCACACTCAACACCAGTTTGTCGCAACGAAGCGCTCGAAAAAAGGGGTGCTTCTTCAATGCCTGCACATGGCGTGCCCTGCCGGCAATGATTCCCGACTGGGGTCCGCCCATCAACTTGTCACCACTGAAGCATACGATATCCGCGCCATCCTTCAGAACTTCCCTCGGCATCGGTTCATGATGCCCTTCGGCCCAGTCACCTGTTGGAAGCAGCACACCGCTGCCAAGGTCTTCCATGAACGGCACACGTTTTTTTCGGGCAAGCACTGCCAGTTCACGACGTTCGGGTGCAGCCACAAAACCTTTCATGAAAAAATTGCTGCGGTGCACCTTCAGAATCAGGCCGGTCTGCGGACCGATGGCACCGGCATAGTCATCCATGGAGGTGTGGTTGGTGGCGCCAATCTCGCGCAGTTTTGCCCCGCTCGATTCGAGAATGTCCGGAAGGCGAAAACCGCCGCCGATTTGCACCAGTTCGCCCCGCGAAACAATGACCTCTTTTTTGTCCGCGGTGAAATGGCGCAGGTTGAGCACCAGCGCGGCAGCACAGTTGTTGACAACCATTGCAGCCTCAGCCCCACATAACTCGGCAAGGCACCGCTCCAAGTAGGCGGCGCGCGCCCCCCGGCGGCCGGTCACCAGGTCCATTTCAAGGTTGACAAACCCTGTGGTGGCCAAGGGATTCATGGGCGAACGGCCCAGGTTGGTATGCACGACCACTCCGGTGCCGTTGATCACCGGCTGCAGGCGGGATAATGCCAGGTCGTCGAGACGCTGCCGGATGGTTGCAGTGATTTTGTCGCGGCCGGGAATGGACCCGGCCTTGCGCAGCGACCGCAGCTCGGCACGGATGGCAGCAACGACAAGGGGGCGGGGCAACGGACAATCCGCCACGGCTTCAAGCAGCGTGTCGACGCCGGGGATGGCCCGCAGGTTGTTACTCGGCCTGGCCATTAGTTCACGGTGATGAGCGGGTCGGTGGCCTCGGTGATTTGACCGAAGGATTGAAGATTAAGTTCGGCGCTCACTTCCTCGAAGGCGGTGAGGCCATCGGGAGCCACGGCGACGAGCAAACCACCGCTGGTTTGAGGATCACAAAGCAGAGCTTTTTGGCGCTTGGTAAGGGGACCAATTTTTGAGCCGTAACTGTCGAAGTTGCGATCGGTGCCTCCGGAAGTGCAACCCTCATCAATATACCGGTCGATATTCTCCAGGCGCGGCACGCGCGCGCTGTCCAGGGTGGCACTGACGCCGCTGCCCTCGCACATCTCGGTGAGGTGCCCCAACAGGCCGAAGCCGGACACATCAGTCATCGCCTTCACCCCGGACTGGCTACCCAATGATGCGCCCAGGCTGTTGAGCTTAATCATTTGTTTAACGGCTCGCTCGAAATCGGCTTGATCGGCAAGGCCACGCTTTTGCGCAGTGGCAACCAGACCGACACCGAGGGGCTTTGTCAGGAACAGTTCGCACCCAGGCACGGCGCGATCGTTGCGCTTTAAATTCTCCACCGCAACCTGGCCGGTGACAGCGAGTCCAAAGATTGGCTCGGGCGAGTCGATGCTGTGGCCACCAGCAAGGGGAATACCCGCGCAAGCACAGCCAGCACGGCCGCCTTCAAGCACACAAGCGGCAACCCCGGGCGGCAGTTTGTCCGTGGGCCAACCGAGCACCGCGATGGCCATCAGCGGCTTTCCGCCCATGGCATAGACGTCACTGATGGCGTTGACGGAGGCGATCTGGCCGAAGTCGAACGGGTCATCGACAATGGGCATGAAAAAATCGGTCGTGCTGACGATGGCCTGCCCGTTGCCGAGGTCGAACACGGCGGCATCATCCCTGGAGTCGTTGCCCACCAGCAGGCGGTCGCTGTGCGCGGCCGTGCCGGCGAAGGACAGGATTTCCTCAAGCATTCTGGGCGCTATCTTACACCCACAACCGGCACTGCGGCAGTATTGCGTGAGCCGAACCGGATCATCCATGGAACGAAGGGAAATTGGCGGAGAGGGTAGGAATCGAACCTACCTCGGCCCGTTCACGAACCGACAACGGTTTTGAAGACCGCGAGGAGCACCAGCCACCTTTCACTCTCCTTATGTTAGTTTTGTTTAATAATATCAACGTAAAAGCCCTATGCTAAAAACTTGTTTCAAAATCCATAAAGATAATTTTTATGCTTTTGTGGACGATTTCGGGGTGAATGTCCTTCGAAGGAAGATGTTTATTCACGCCGAACTGACGCCCATGGCAAAACCTAAAAAGCCAAGTGTCTCTACCACGAAAGTCGGGCTGGTTAAGGTTCAAATCGAAACCGCCGTTGACAGTCACACCGGAAAGACGCGCACAAGGTACAGAACTTACTGCACTAAAGCAATCGTGCCCAAAGATCAGCAGCGGCGGGAATGGCCGAGCATGGATGACGCCCACGCCTTTGCCGCAAAGTTAAACGCTGCGATCCAAGCGGGGAAAATTGAAGAGATTGATACCGAAAGTATCCTTGTTCTGAAGAGAATCGCCGAAGACTTCAGAGTTAGGAATGTACTCGATGAGGTAAACCCCGACACACAAATAATGGGCGTCTGTGATTACGAAGCAATTTTCCGCATTGGGAGTTTCATGGTTCAGACCATCAACAAAAATAATACCCAAAGAGAAAAAAACGGTTTAAAGAAATATACCTCCCGGCAAGCCATCGGTGGGTTTGATAGATTTTAAAAGACTGATTTTAAAGACAAACAAAGACAAAGCGGCCGAAGCTCGGTATTAACCAGCGAACTTTCGCCACTGGGAGTGGAGGTTTTATTCAGCAGCTTTTAACTGCCGACTACTCCATAAACTTCAACCGATAGTACTGTTTCTGGAAAATAGCTTCCCGCCTATCGGTAACCTTAACTTCGTCACCGGTTCCATTTACTTCTTCAACCTTAGACCAGTTCTTTAGGTCGGCAGATGCTTGGAATACATACGTTGAATCTTCTACGGTGGTGAATGAGACAGTGAACGGCCAAGCAGTTTTGTCGGGGATGGTGATTTGAAGAGCATCGGAAACAGAGGTGGGTGCTCTTCCTGTTCTCTGTGCGTTTTGACTGAACATCGGCCACGAGGAATCTGCTGGGCCAGTACTGGAGGTTTCAAAAGCATAAACCTTGTAGTCCCTTGACCCCACGTAAACGGTGCCATCGGCCCCGATCGTGGGAGAGGAGTCCACATCAGCTCCCGTTCTAAATTCCCATTGCTTGGCCCCGGTCTTTCCATCCAAGGCGTAGACCTTGTTGTCCCTTGACCCAACGTAGACGGTGCCATCGCTCCCTATCGCAGGGGAAGAGCGCACACGATCCCCCGTTAAAAACTGCCATTTTTTGGCCCCGGTCTTTCCATCCAAGGCATAGACCTTTTTGTCATATGATCCGACGTAAACGGTACCATCGGCCCCGATCGCGGGAGAGGAGTCCACATCACCTCCCGTTCTAAATTCCCATTGCTTGGCCCCGGTCTTTCCATCCAAGGCGTAGACCTTGTTGTCCCTTGACCCGACGTACACCGTGCCGTCAGCCCCGATGGAGGGGGAGGAGTACACCCAACCTCCCGTTTCAAATTCCCATTGCTTGACCGTCACCATGCTCAACGTCGGATTCCACCTTGGCCCCCGTCCATCCAGTGCGTAGACTTTGTTGTCATATGACCCCACGTAAACGGTGCCGTTAGCCCCGATGGCGGGGGAGGAGTACACCCAACCTCCCGTTTGAAATTGCCATCGCTTGGCCCCGGTCTTTCCATCCAAGGCATAAACCTTCTGGTCCCTTGACCCCACGTAAACGGTGCCGTCAGCCCCGATGGCTGGGGAGGAGTACACATCAACTCCCGTTTCAAATTGCCATTGCTTGGCCCCGGTCTTTCCACCCAAGGCATGAACCTTGTGGTCCTTTGACCCGACGTACACCGTGCCATCGGCCCCGATCGCGGGGGAGGAGGCCACATAGCTTACCGTTCTGAATTTCCATTGTTTGGCCCCGATCTTGCCATCCAGAGCGTAGACATTCCTGTCATCTGACCCGACGTACACCGTGCCATCGGCCCCGATCGCGGGGGAGGAGGCCACATAACTTTCCGTTTCAAATTCCCAAATCAAATCTCCCGGCTTCAACTCTTGCCCAAAAGCCGAACAGCAAATAACCGCCGCTGCAAAAGTTGAAATTATCAGTTTTTTTAATTGGGGCATTGGTTAGTTTTACTACTCCACCCACTTCACCCGATAGTATTGCTTCTCGAAAATCGCTTCACGCCAATCAGTAAATTTAACTGAGCTTCCGGTGCCTTTCACTTCGCCAATTTTCCTCCACCGCCACTGCCAGGTCACCCGTTGTCTTAAATTCTGTGTGGCTTCGATTATGTAGGTTGAGCCCGATTTACTTTCGAAGTTAAGGGAGAATGGAGCGGCGGATTTGCTGAAGGTGTTAATTTCTATTTTTTCCTGAATTATTACAGGCAACCCTTCAAACGTTTCACCAAAAGCGATTGCATCTGGGTTGATAAATACTCTGGCATTACCGGATACGTTTCTGAACACATTAGCACCCAAAAAAAAAGGAGCATCACCTCCAAAAGTAATTCTTTTCAGACTAGTACAGCCCTCGAATGCGCTATCATAAATGCTAATGACACTGTCAGGAATGGTGACGCTCGTAAGACTACCGCAGTTCTTGAATGCCCGATACCCGATGCTGGTGACGCTGTCGGGGATCGTCACGCTCGTCAGACTACTGCAGCGACCGAAGGCACCTTCGCTAATGCTTGTGACGCTGTCGGGGATCGTCACGCTCGTCAGGTTAAAGCAGCCCAAGAAAGCATAGCTATCAATGCTGGTGACGCTGTCGGGGATGGTCACGTTCCTAAGACCGCAGCCAGCGAAGGCATAATCTCCAATGCTAGTAACGTTTTCGGGGATGGTCACGCTCTTCAGACTACTGCAGCGAAAGAAGGTCCAATCCTCAATGCTGGTAACGCTGTTCGGTATAGTCATGCTCGCCAGCCTACTG
>Ga0209445_1001836_pt1 | contig 11110 bp, 9 predicted proteins | sample MarorgKNORR_S2LV_4_FD_188223 | JGI IMG/M metagenome (GOLD analysis project Ga0209445, IMG submission 188223) | Marine microbial communities from the Southern Atlantic Ocean, analyzing organic carbon cycling - NADW_A/KNORR_S2/LV (SPAdes) (version 2) | ecosystem: Environmental > Aquatic > Marine >...
TTGTAGGTACTGTAACGCTCTCAGAAGTACTTAGTCTAACCACACACAGCGTTGAAGTCTTTTTAGTTTAGTCATCTACGGTTCCGCCAGTTTCATTTGATTCAGTCATAATGTTTGCTGATACTAAATACGGCTTAGTCAATAGTTGGAGTTTGTGATGTGCGAGAGTTTTTCTGGTTACTCGTTTGAGTTGACCAACTGATTGACTACTAACCTTAAACTTTGTAGAAAGCAGGAGATCAACATGCGTAAGTCCCACTTACGTGGTCGGGGACCGAACTATCCTATCTTAGATGAAATCGTTCAATATGATTTTGAGCCAGGCTATGTTGTCTTTACTATGCCGGCGCCAAAGCGGCTTCGTGTGAAGGTCGGAAATGACTTACTCGCAGATACTGCTGACGGACTGGTGCTTTATGAATCGGATCATTTGCCGGTGTACTATTTTCCAATGGAAGATGTTTCAATGAAGAATCTGCAGCTAAGCAGCAAAACTACATTCTGTCCATACAAAGGAGAGACTGAATATTATTCGCTAAAGACCGGAAGCGGTTTCGTTGAGAACATAATGTGGCATTACCCTGAGCTCATAACAGAATGTCCGGACATTTCCAACTATGTGGGATTCGAATGGGGGTTGGTCGATCAGTCGGTATAAGGCTAAAGCTACTGGGTTCCCGTACATCGGCTTGGATGTGAGTAATGCGATCACTGAAGGGTCTAAAAAACTCCTGTGTCAGCCTATCAGTGGGGTTGATATCTAAGCTAACGACTTTAGCGTCTGGATAGGCGGCCAATAGATTCGTGATTACGTTACTCATAACGAAACCGCAGCCACCAGTGACTAATACTGTTGTTTGGGGGTCGTCTTGCATTATTAGTAAATCTCGATGAATGCAACTGAATTAGTTCAAATCTACTGATATATTAATTCCATTAACGAGGTGATGTCATCTCTAGACCAAATTACGTGAGAGGAGTGATAGGTTCAATGCAGTTACCGAACAATGCGGCCACAAATGGCTGGTATAACGTACTACCTAATCCCACCCCTGCAAGACAGGTGTCAGGAACAATTAGGGTGCCCTATGTTGTCCTTGGAGCGGGCGTTACTGGGCTGTCTGCAGCTAGACAGTTGGCCACACATCTCCCCGAGGAGCAAATTGTATTAATTGAAGCCGAGCGAGTGGGTTTTGGAACATCAGGGCGTAACTCCGGGTTTGTACTCGACAGCTTTTTTCACGGTGATGAGCCGTTGAAAAATCCTGAACTTTCTGCAGCCCATATGCGTTTGTGTACGGGCGGATTAGAGATTTTACGAAAATTGGTTAAGGAGAATGGAATTGAGTGTGGTTGGCACGACTGGGGCAAACTACATGTGTCCGCTGGGTCCGAGGGAGATGCAGATCTAAAAGGATTTATAAAGGGTTACGAGACTTTGGGCATCCAAGCACAGGAACTTGATGCTGATGAAGTGGCAGCGGTCACGGGCTCCACGTTCTATACCGCTGGACTGAAGGTTGAGGGCACTGGATTGATGAATCCTGCCGCAATGTGCCGTGGATTGGGCGAGACGCTACCACCAAATGTTACTTTGTATGAAAATACCCCTGTCCATCGTCTGGAACGCGGCCAACCAAGTCGGTTGATTACAGAGCATGGGGAAGTAATCGCCGACCACGTGATTATGTGTACAAACGTTTTTTCGCCGGCACTGGGGTTTGCGAAATCTGACATGGTACCGGTTGTCGCTTATGCAAGCTTGACCAGACCAATGACGGCGCTTGAGCAGGCTGAGATTGGGGGTGACGCGAACGGTTTTGGACTGTTGCCCGCAGCATACGGTGGTTCAACCGTGCGTAGGACGCCTGATGGCCGAATTCTGATGCGCAACTCATTTGGTTACGGACCCGGTGATACCTCAAATTCTGAAATGCTAGCCCGCGCGCGGGCGAATCACATCGAGTCAATTAAGAAACGTTGGCCTAAACTACAAGACTTTGAGATGGGATTGGAGATTGAGCATACTTGGGGGGGTCTACTGGGTGTGACGCGCAATGCCGGCCACGTATTTGGGCAAATCCAGAAAGGAATCTGGGGCTCGATCGGATGTAATGGTGCTAACGTTGCCCGAGGCACGATGTCCGGTGCTTTGATCGCCGATATGATCGTGGGTAATACTTCCGGTCTTTTATCTGATCAGCAGAGTGTGCCACGACCGAAATGGTTGCCGCCAGACCCTTTTCGTAAAATGGTTGCGCGCCAAAGAATGAGAAAAATGGACAAATTGAGTGCCGAACGTTAAACAGGAGATCAACAATAATGAGCAGCATTAAAGTCTTTCGAATAGATGATCAAGATATGAATTCATCGAATCCAATTCATACAGTACCTGTGGTGAATGCAGGATTCAGCCGTGGGATGGGTGCGGGATTCGCCGCATTTGAAAATTGTTCTAGTGAACATACAGTGACAGGTTATGATGAAATCCTCTACGTGATTTCTGGATCAATGAGTCTTAGACAAGGTAACAAACGTTGGAGAGCACATCCTGGCGATCTGTTATGGATTCCGGCGGATGAAACATTCACCTACGAAGCTGATGAAAAATGTGTGACGTTCTACTCAACGTCACCCCCTGAGATGTCGGGATCAACTAAACGGACAGATGAGCTCCCATCAGGAGCCCCGGAATCTGTTGAATGAGCCTTGTCCCACTAATCGTAGTAATTCAGTTTGTACGGATTTCACTAATTGTCTTCAATAGCAAATACTGGATCGATTTGATTTAGTTCTTCCAGCGGTATGTGACAAGCGATATGATGTCCTCCGGCGGCAATCTGCTCGTCAGGCAGAGTGGAATCACAGATTTCACCAATTCTTCTTGGGCAACGAGTGGCAAAAGGGCATCCTATAGGTGGATCGAGCGGACTTGGAAGGTTTCCCTCGAGGATAATGTCACGCTTTTTTACCCGGAGATCGGCAATGGGTGCAGCGGCCAGCAGTGCTTCTGTGTAGGGGTGATAGGGTGGTTCAAAAATCTGGTCACGAGATCCAGACTCCACAATTCTGCCAAGATACATTACTACAACCCGATCTGATAAGTAGCGCACAACAGATAAATCATGACTGATCAGTAGCAGCGTCGTGCCGTATTCTCGTTGAATTTCCATTAACAGCTCAGCAATGGCTGCTTGTACTGAAACGTCCAGAGCGGATACTGGTTCATCCGCAACTACTAGGCTTGGTCTACCGGCGAATGCCCGTGCTATTCCGATACGTTGTTTTTGTCCACCCGACAGTTGACGAGGGAGTCGGTAGTAGAACTCATCGGGAAGTTTAACTTTTGCCAGTAGTTCAAGAGTTTTTTCATGGGTGTCTGTTTTCCCCTGGCTTACACCGAATTTTTTCAACACCCGGCCGACTTGTGCTCCGACAGTGTGGCTGGGGTTAAGTGTATCAACCGGATTTTGAAAGACGATCTGTAGGGCTGCCAATTGTTTTTGTTCGCGTTGCTGCACACCAATCCGACCAATTTCTATACCGTCATGGGTGAGATCACCGCTAGTTGATGTTTCGAGACCAAGTAAGACTTTCGCAAAGGTAGATTTTCCACAACCAGATTCACCGACAATGGCTAGTGTTTCTCCATGCCTTGCGGAAAGGTTTATTTCCTGGTTAGCTTTTAGTGCGATCTTCTCTTTGAGCCCCAAAATAGTCGATAGCACTTGACCGGGACTCTCGACTTCATAATGTTTGGAAAGATCCTCAGCCTCTAGGACGATGTCACCAATATGCGTATTTGCTACAGGTACTTTGTCCGGAATCAGGTCTTCAGGCTTGATTTCCGACCAGCGGCAACAGCGGACATGCTGATTACTCTCCTCAATATATTCGTAGGGGATCTCTTGATGATCACAAAGATTTGTTTCGAATGCTCTGCAACGAGGCCCATAGGTGCATCCGGTGGGACGTTCGTGGGGCAGGGGCAACTGACCAGGTATGGGAACCAGAGGTGCATTGCGCTTATCTGTTTTGGGCAGTGGTATACAGTTAAAAAGGCCGTGGGTGTACGGATGTTTCGGGGCGCCAAAAAGTGCAGAAACAGGACCTTCCTCGACTGCCTGACCGGAGTACATCACACACACGCGACTACAGGTTTCCAGGATCAATCCCAGGTTGTGCGAGATATAGACCTGTGTCATGTCGTACTTGCGGGCGATTTCCTGGATCAGTTTGATGATGCCGGCTTCTACCGTAACATCCAACGCGGTAGTCGGCTCGTCCAGCAACAGCAGTGACGGGTTGGCGAGTAGTGCCATTGCGATGACAACGCGCTGTTGTTGGCCACCGGAGATCTGGTGTGGATAAGATGCCATGATCCTTTCAGGGTCAGGGATGTGAACATCTGAGAGAATCGTTTCCGCACTGGCCCGCGCTGTCTGCTTTGAGGCGCCCAAGTGTAGGATGGGCACTTCCATCAACTGCTGTGCAACGGTCATCGCCGGATTCAGCGACGCCATGGGTTCCTGATAGATCATGGCGATCTCATTGCCGCGCAGTACACGCAATTGTTCCGGACCTAAAGTCGTGATTTCCTGGCCCCGGAATCGAATCGAACCACTCTTGATCAGACCATTGGTGCCCATGTAATTCATAATCGCCATGGCCACGGTTGATTTGCCGCAGCCCGATTCACCGACCAGGCCAACGGTTTCACCTTCGTTGACGGTTAGCGAGAAATCGATCACTGCGGGAACTTCTGCTGCCCGGGTCAAGTAAGACACGTGCAGATCTTCAATTTCCAGTAGGGGTGTGGTTGAAGTCATGATGACATAAGAATTTGTGTCAGTCTTTAAGGCTGGTTTCTCGCAGGCCATCTGCCATGAGGTTAAAACCCAGTACCAGGGTAGACAGGGCGATGGCCGGGAAAAGCGTCATGTGGGGAAACATTAAAGCCACTTGTCTGCCCTGGTTGATCATGCCGCCCCACTCCGGATCAGGTGGCGGTAAACCTAGTCCTAGAAAACCCAGGATACCGATGGTGATGATGACATATCCGACCCGCAAGCAAGAATCGACTATCAGTGGCCCTCGCGCATTGGGGAGAATTTCGACGATCATGACCCACCAGTTGGGTTCACCACGAACCTGCGCAGCAGCGATATATTCGCGCTCCCGAATTTCCAGCGTCAGCCCTCGGACGATACGCATGATGCCAGGCGCACTGGCAAAGATAATGGCGATCACGATGTTGAGGTTTGAACGACCAAATTGCTGAATGGCAATGATATACAGAATCAGTACAGGAAAAGACAGGATGATATCGCCCATACGACTGAGGAATATATCTACCCAGCCACGGCGGTAGCCTGCCGCCAGACCCATGGCAATTCCAACGATGTAAGCACAGAAGGTTGCGAGTGGCGCGTAGATCAGTACCGTACGAGACCCCCAGATGATACGCGACAGCACATCTCGGCCTTTCTGATCTGTGCCGAGCAGAAACAAACCGCCGTCAGGGGCTGCGGTACCGGGTTTTGCGAATGGCGTCTGGATGGCCAGTGGGTCATAAGGTGCGATGAGGGGCGCGAATATCGCCATCACGACCCAGAAAAGCACGATGACTGCACCAATCAGTCCGACGGGACTTTCCCGGAGGTTAATTAAGGTGGCTAAGAATCCCCGGCTTAGAATCTTGGGTTTGACGCCGATCATCAACTGAACCGAATTTTTGGATTTAAGTACATGTAACCAATGTCCGACAGGGCCTGAGTTGTGACTGCCACAAACACTGCAACCAGTGTAATAGCCTCAATCAGGAAGACATCGTGACGCAGGCTCGCGTCGAGCAGTAATGTGCCAATACCTTTATAGGCGAAAAAGTATTCAGTTACGATCACCCCAGACAGTAGCCAAGGGATTTGCAGCATTATCACAGTGAACGGTGCAATGAGTGAATTGCGCAATCCATGTTGCAGAACCACTTTATGAAATGGTAGCCCTTTAAGGTGTGCAGTACGGATGTATTGAGTTTGCATCACCTCGGCCATGGAGGCTCGAGTCATACGTGCGATGTAACCAAAATCATAGATCACCAGCACTAGTACCGGCAATATCATTTCTTTCCAACTAAAGCCCGAGATCATACTCGAGGTGCCGGGCAGCCACTTCAAGCTAAATACGAAGACCCAGGAGATCAGTGTGGCACTGCAAAACTCGGGTACCGAGGTGGTGATGATGCATAACACCGATACAGATCGGTCCTGTAGAGACCCTTCTTTCATGCCAGCGAGGATCCCAAGAATTATTGAGATCGGGATAGCAATAGCAAGGACAAGCCCTGCGAGCAGCCCTGTTCGAGCCAATCGTGGCCACAGCAGGACGGACACTTCTTCCTGGAAGACTACAGAACGGCCAAAGTCGCCCTGTAGTATTCTCGCGAGCCATTCAAAGTAACGTATGTATACCGGCCGAAAATAGCCATTATTTTCCAACCACAGTAGCCGCTGCTCATCTGTGGAGAATTGCCCGAGCACCTTTACAGCAAGGCTCTCAATGTTGATTTCAAGCACGAGGAACAGGACGATTGACGTGACCAGCATGGTCAGCACCATCATCCCGACGCGTTTAAGAATAAAGAACAGCAAGCTATCTTCTCCTTTGAGAGGCCTGACTGCGAGAATGATTAAAACTGGATCGATGGTAAGTCTGCATCAGGAGTGTAGCTCAAATTCGTAAAACAATTTCCCATAGTCCGGCTGGTATCCAACAAAAAAATCGTAAAAAACCGCTAGAGGAAATGAGTGTTGACGAAAACGTACCTATGGTAGGGCCCGGCTTTCACGTATCCACCCAAATGGCTTGATGATTGGATGGCAATAAGGTAATTTGTGCCTGCTGGTGAGTCAAATGGCTACTACACAGCTAATGAGTTAACGATCGGTGGTAAGTGGTTTTGTATAATTTTGTGCTTAATGTAAATAAATTCAAGGGAGGACGACGATGATTAAGAAAAGAAGGGATCCGGTTGAACATGCTGCGATGCCGGGGTTAAAGGATGACTTGCAGGAAGGTCGTATCACGCGACGTGATTTTCTACGCTACGCAACCCTGCTCGGGGTATCCACGACAGCGGCCTATAAATTGGCTAATACCGTTAACAATGGCGAGTCATTCTTGATGCCGACCGCGCAGGCTGGAAGCATGCCGAAGGGCGGCACCCTGCGTATTTCGATGCGGGTGCAGGAAATACACAGCCCACACACGTTTTCCTGGTTGTCAGAGTCAAATATCTTTCGAGGATCGAACGAATATCTGACCTACACGGATTATCAGAACGTCACCCATCCGGCGCTGGTCGAAAGCTGGGACGTCAGTGACGATATCCGGAGTTGGACGTTGAATCTTAGGAAGTGGAAGTGGCACAGCGGACGTGACTTTACCGCTGATGACGTGATCTGGAACATCAAACGCTGCCTGGACCCGGCGACGGGCTCCTCTGTTTTGGGTTTGATGAAGGGCTACATGATGGATGACGCCGGCGAGAACCTGTGGGATGCCAATGCGATCGAAAAAGTGGATGACCATACGGTCAGGATGAACCTTAAGACCGCTAACGTTGCGATTCCTGAGCATCTGTTCCACTATCCGATGGCGATTATCGATCCCGACGAAGGTGGCAAGTTTGGCGTGGGATCCAATGGGACCAGTGTGTTCGATTTGGTCGAATTTAAACTGGGTGAAAAGGCTGTACTCAAGGCCCGGAAGGGAGAAGAGCACTGGAACGGCGGTCCCCACCTTGATTCGATTGAGTGGATTGACTTGGGTGATGATGCATCAGCCCAGCTTGCAGCGTTTGCGTCCGGTCAGGTCGATGGAGCCTATAACGCAGCCGTTGGGCAGAAAGATGCCTATGCGACATTGGCGGACTACACCTTATTGTCAGCCTCTACGGCGGGTACTGGTGTATTGCGAGGTCAGTGCGATGTAGCACCATTCAATGATCCGCGGGTTCGCAAAGCCATGCGTCTGGCGGTTGATACAAATCAGGCCTTGGCAGTAGCGCATCGGGGTGTGGGTGCGGCAGGCGAACATCACCATGTCTGTCCAATTCATCCCGACTACCACGAACTGCCCTTTATGGCACGAGATGTTGCAGCTTCCAAGGCGTTACTGGCTGAAGCGGGTTACCCCGACGGTGTCGAAATCGGTGGAATAGCCTGTAAGAAAGATCCGCCCTGGGAATTAGCAGCCGTCGAGGTCATGGTTGAGCAGATGAAGGAAGCGGGTATAAAAGCGGAGATCGACCTCCTGCCATCGTCGGAATTTTGGGGTATCTGGGATAAGACCCGATTGGGATTTACTTCTTGGGCGCACCGACCTCTGGGATTTATGGTTTTGGGTCTTGCTTATCGTAGTGGTGTGCCATGGAACGAGTCCCACTTCAGCGATGCCGAGTTTGATTCAATACTAACGCAGGCAGAAGGGATAGCCGATGCCCGCGAGCGCTCAAAACTGATTGGAAAGCTCGAGACCATCATGCAGGAACGTGGTCCGGTCGTGCAGCCGATTTGGCTGGGGCGATTCACCCCCTGGCGCAAAACGGTAGTGGGTTTCAACATGCATCCAACCCAATATATCTTTTCCCATGAACTTGCATTGAATAGCTAAGTGGTTTCGTAAAAGACAAGATCCTTATGAGGATCTACGATCTACGGGGTCTTCGGGCCCCGTATTTTTTTGCCCTAGTGTCAGGCGGCGTCGATAGTCGATGTAGAGGGTGGTGTTAAACCGAGTATTTCAGGTGTCGTATGACAGCCTGCCAGAATATACTACTGTACTCATGGTGTTACACAAATATACTGAAAGCCTGCAAGTCAGATAAAAAAGGGGGAATTCTCGATGGCTGACTACGTGCAACTGAAGTCTCGACTTGATGCTCATGAAATCATTCTACTCGACGGTGCGATTGGTACGCAGCTCCAGCACATGCGCGCGCCAATGAACAATCAGGCATGGGCGGCAGCCGCGCTTGATACGCATCCTTTTACCGTGCGACGCTTGCACGAGAATTACATTAGGGCTGGTGTCGACGTCATTACGACTAACACCTATTCCGCAGGTCGGCACAATCTGGAGCCTCTTGGTTTGGGTGATAGATTCGAGGAGTTGAACCTACGGGCGGTCATGCTGGCTCAGGATGCTCGGAATGCTTGTGCCGAGGAAAGGCCAATTTACGTCGCGGGCTCTGTCTCTAATTTTGGACTGCTAGCAGGTGCGGAGCCAGAGTGGAAACAGTTCGTTCGAAGTGGGACGTTTTTACCGGGTCGATCCGAGACTTCGGATGCCCAGGCCAAAGATAACTTACGGGAGCAAGCAGAAGTACTCGCCGAAGCTGGCGTAGACCTGTTGCTCGCCGAAGCGACAGGCAGTACGGAACAACGACACTGGGCGATTGAAGCTTGTGTCTCTACTGGACTGCCTGTTTGGGCTGGGTTCAAATGTCGGTTGGACGACAACGCTCAGTTGAAAGTCGGTTATCGTTCAGGGGATGATTTTGAATCTTCCATTGATGATTTGTTGGCGTTAGGACCAGATGTTGTGACGATATTCCATTCAAATGTGGCCGCAACTTCAGCCGCCTTACCAGTTATGCAAAAACACTGGAAGGGCCCAATTGGTCTCTATCCGGATGCAGACCGCAGCGATTATGTGGCGACTTATCGTGATTCAAAAACGGATACTAAGGTTCAGCCCGAAGCATACGTGGATATTACTCGTAAGTGGGTGGATCAAGGCGTGCAGATTATTGGTGGCTGCTGCGGATTTGAGATCGAATACATTCGCCCATTGCGGAACGCACTTCCAACCCGTCTGCCCTCGAGCTAACACTCATAAGGTTCCAAGAAAAATTTATGTCGATTGAACATTAGCTAGCCTGCTCGGTTTTTGTGGACGAGGCTAAATGGCTTGTTGTGTATCTGAAAATTACTGACACGTAATTCAAAGGAGAATCATCGATGGAAGTCGGAGGCAGTCAATTTCGTAACCCAAGTCCTCATATTCAGACGTTTCGCGTTCCTAATCTGAGTGAGATTAATTTCCCAGCGTTGCGTGCCGGTCGCCTGGCACGATTGCAACAAATGATGAAACGTCACGAAATCCCAGTTTGTCTTTTCTATAACCCCGGTAACATTCGATACGCAACGGGCACGGAAGTGATGGGTGTATGGACTGCAACCACATTGGCCAGATACGCAGTGGTGCCCGCAGAAGGTGCGCCAGTGATGTTTGAATATATGAATTCAATGCACGTATCCGAAAAATTCGTTGATGACGTGCGTCCAGCTCCATCCTGGCAGTACAAGGCAACAGAGGGATTAGCGGCGGCAAATAAATGGGCCGATCAAGTCAAATCGGTGATGGCAGAGCTTGGCTGTGCGGGAGAACCACTTGCCGTCGATAAACTAGATGGATTCGGGTTTATGGCACTGCAAAATGCCGGTATCCAGGTAACTGACCCCAGCCCGGCGACAGTGGATGCCCGTGAGGTCAAAACGCCAGAAGAAGTTGAAATCATGATCTTGAATGGCGCCGCGGGTGATGCAATGCTGGCCGATTTTGAGGCGGCAATCCGGCCCGGCGTCCGTGAATATGAGCTGCTCGGCGTTCTGAACAAGACGCTCTTCGATCATCATGGAGAGTTTATGTTTACTCGCTTGGTTGCCTCGGGTACGAACACGAATCCATGGATGTCAGAGGCCCACGACAAGGTTATCCAACCTGGTGACCTGGTGGGTATTGACACAGACTCCAACGTATACGAAGGCTATGTTGTCGATATTTCACGTACGTTCTTGTGCGGTGATGTTGCCACAGAGGGTCAAAAAGAGGCCTATAGGATTGCGTATGATTGTGTAAACGGTATGCGGGAGCTGATGAAACCTGGGATGACATTTGAAGAATTCGGGCATGCGGCACCAAAGCTACCTCCTGGGTATAAGAATGGTCGCTATGGAGCCATGGCTCACCAGGCAGGATTGGAAGATGAAGGCCCAGGGATACCTTACCCGGATGATGACCGCAAGGGAGAACCCACCAATTATGT
>Ga0209445_1001841_pt1 | contig 11090 bp, 9 predicted proteins | sample MarorgKNORR_S2LV_4_FD_188223 | JGI IMG/M metagenome (GOLD analysis project Ga0209445, IMG submission 188223) | Marine microbial communities from the Southern Atlantic Ocean, analyzing organic carbon cycling - NADW_A/KNORR_S2/LV (SPAdes) (version 2) | ecosystem: Environmental > Aquatic > Marine >...
CCGCCAACTACTACGGGCCCTGGATCGCTTGTCGGAGAGCCAAAGGCTGGTGGGTGAGCCAATGGTTGCCGTGGAAACCGGAACTGAAGCAGTAAAACTGGACAACCTTCGGGAACGAGGCTACCAACTTTTGATGCAGGCCTACTCGGCGGCAGGCAACCGGGCCGAGGCCCTCAACGTCTACCATCAATGCCGGGAAATATTGGCTGCCGAACTCGGCGCCGAACCCTCTCAAGAGACCCAGGATATATACTTGAGCCTGCTGGAGTAACCATCGGCGAGAGCTCCTCATTGGCGTGCTTCCGCGGATCGCACATCGGGTTTCTAAGCCTCGGATTGGTACCAGAGCACGCCGCTAGTAGTGGGATCATCTCCAATCAGCGCCAGAATTCACTTTTGTATTGCGGATTGGGCTCCGCTGGTTGTAAAGTAGCCTCTAATTGTTATGTGGTCATGAATTCCTCTGACAAGACTCCCCGGTCAGCCAAGATCGCGGCGGGCCGGAGGGTGACTGATCAGGGGATTCAAACATTAATAGGAGATGATTTGAGCAACGTTGACCGATTGCTGGAAGGCGCATTAGATATCCACGTCCACTGTGCTCCCGACCCCAGGGTAGAGCGGCGGGGGAGCGCCATCGATATGGCTGTACAGGCTCGTGACATGGGAATGCGGGGCATGGTGCTGAAAAGCCACGAGTATCCCACCCATCCGGTTGCCTACACGGCCAGTCAGGCCGTGCCGGATATCACGCTGATCGGCGGCATTGCCCTGGATTTCGAGGTTGGGGGACTAAACGCCGCAGCAGTGGAAAGCAGCGCCAAGATGGGCAGCCGCGTCGTCTGGATGCCAACTTTCTCGGCCCAGGCCGACCGCCAGCACAAAGGGTTGGAGGGCGGTATTTATTTGCTGGACGATGGCGGCCGCCTGGTCCCGGAAGTATACGCCATCCTAGAACAGATCAAGGCCCACGATATGGTGTTGGCCACCGGACACATCTCCACCAAGGAAAGCATGGTATTGGTGGAGGAAGCCCGGAATATGGGCATCGGCAGGGTTGTGGTGACCCACGGCACCACCATGGCATTCTGGACCGGGATGACCTTGGAAGACATGAAAACCTTGGCCTCGATGGGCGCTTACATCGAGCATTGCTTGCACGTAATGATGCCGTTAACCTATCGCCTGGCCCCCCGGGAACTGGTGGACACAATCATGGCCATCGGCACGGAAAACTGCATCGTAAGCACCGACTTCGGCCAGGACTTCCACCCAATGCCAGCCGAGGGTTTGCGGATGGGTATCGCCACCCTGCTTCAAGCAGGCATGGAAGAGGTGGAGGTGGGGATGCTGGTCAAAGACAACCCGTCGAGGCTGTTGGGACTCTAACGCTAATTTCGAATCGGCTCGGTCAGGGCCATCACCAGATGACCTCCACGGCGGTGCTGCTCCGCAATGTCGCGTCTTTGGAGATGATTGCCGCTCCGTGGGCCAAGGCCGCCGCCGCAATCAATCGGTCGTGCATTTCCGGAAAATCGTTAACCTTTTCCAGATTCTCTAGGTCGGTCTGCCCCAATTCTGAGAAAACAAACTCCCGGCTGCTGTTGATGTCGGCGAGAATGTCGAAAGGCGATTGGGCGGCGCCCAGTTTCTGGGTCAGGTAGTAAAGCTCCGCGACCACGACGGCGGGAACCAAGATGTAGGCCCCTCCGGCCAGAGCCAGCCTAAACACAGCGTCTGCTGCCGGACTCAGCTTGCTGGAATCCTGCCGATACCAGAACAGGGCGTGAGTGTCCACGATATAGACGGGCTTCGCCGGATCATACATCAGTCCGAGGTTCCCAGATCTTCTTGGCTTCTGCGAAATCCTCGTCGGTCAGTTCATGCATGTGGGCCCACGTACCACGCAAGCTAACCCGCTCCGGCCAGGGTATTTCTTCCGAAGTCTCTTTCAGCGACACCAACTTGGCCGATGGTTTCCCGTAGCGAGTGATAATGATTTCCAAGCCGGGTGTCTCCTCAAGCATACGAATGAGTTCGGTGGGGTTGGCTTTCAACTCTCGCACGCCAACCTCTTCTCGAATGACCTTATAGCCCTGGCTTTTGGGCGGTTTCTGCCCTTCACCCTCTGATTTGGTTTTTTCAGTGCAAGCCGGGCAGCGCCAGACGCGGGCCCCTGCGGCCTCGAACTCGTTCCCGCATTCAACGCAGTTGAAATTAACCATTTCTGTCCTTTACAGACCCAAGCCGTTGCAAGTTGTAACCACTTTTGTATCAATATTATAACACAATATAGACGTATTTATGGCTCAATACTGCAATAATTAGGCCCCTACTGCGGCTTTATTTCGACCCAAACTGCCGGATGGCCGTCAAGTTCCCCTATCTTAATCGCCGCCCAGTCGGCGATCCTGTGCCCCGCGACCCAAGCGATGCCGCGCTGGGAAACCAATAGCGGCACCCGGTCCCGCCAGGACCGGGGCACTTTGGCGTCGGTGAAAAAGTCTTGAAGCTTCTTCTCCCGGCTCATGCCCAGGGGCTGAAACCGGTCCCCAGGAAGCCGAGTCCTCAAAGACAGCTCTTCTCCTAGGGACTCCCTGTCCAGCCAAGCGGACCACTTGAATGAGGAATCAGGTTCATCGGGGATGGCCGATGGCCAATCAGACTGTTCAGGACGGCCCCAAGGGCTTCCTTGACCGCCAACTCCATCTGGGGGGATTCCCGCCCGCAGGGTGACTTGCCAGCCCGCCACTGACACATTCACTTCGGACCCTCCCTCAGATGGCAACGCCAAGGGATGATCTCCTTGAAAACCGGGCAAGGGGCATGGCAACTCAGTTGCTCGTGACAGGATTAAACGATCATAGTCCCGGAGCAGCCGAGCGCCCTGTGGCAACTGCACTGTTCCCACCGTGGCTCGGCCCGATACAAGCTCGGCCATGGCGATCAAGTGGCTCTCCCGTAGCCGCCGGGTGTCTCCGGTCAGCGCGGAATAACCCCGCCGCAACGCCAGCCGCTGCAATGAAGGGTGAAGGGCCGTCATTCGCCTGAGGTCGAAGCTCACGTCGTCGTCAGTTACCGTGGCTAATTCGGGCCACACCCGTGACACTTCGCCCTCCATAAAATCCAGGTCCGAAGCCGCCGTCCTCGCCAAACGCGCCAAAGCCTCTCTAACCCGGGGGTTGAACTCGTCGGCGAGCAGAGGCAACAAGCGATGCCTAACCCGGTTTCGGGTGAACCGTGACAGATAATTGCCGCTATCGTCGCGAATGTCCCGCCCCAACTCCCGGCAGTAGGCCAGCGTGTCCTTTTTGGTCACCCCCAGCAGGGGACGGAATATACGCAGATTAGGATAGCCCATTGGCCATGGCCAGGGCGCCGACTCCGTCATTCCCTGCAGACCGTGGAGTCCGGAGCCTCGCAACACATGTTGTAAAACGGTTTCCGCCTGGTCATCGGCAGTGTGTCCAACCGCCACCGCCGAGGCTCCAAGTTCGTCAGCCACCCGGGCCATGAAGATATAGCGCATCTCCCTGGCCAGTTGCTCGAAAGATGAGATCGACCGGTCTCGCCGGTATTCCGTGGGATCTTGTTTTTCCACAGTGGCAGGCAGGTTTAACTCGTTGGCCAAAGATTCAACGAATCGGGCATCTTCATCGGCTTCATCGCCGCGAAAGTTGTGGTTCAGATGGGCGACGTGAAGTCTTAGCCGATGGGACTCTTGTAGCCGGTGCAGACTATAGAGAAGAGCAGAGGAATCGGATCCCCCGGACACTCCCAGAACCAAGATACTGTCGTTGCCGGAGAGACCCATACGGCGTAGGGCCGCCGCTACTTGCTCTTCCAGGCTGGCCACGCTTGCCATAAGTCCCTTCTAACGGTTTTCCGGGGACAAGTGCCCGGTGAAGTTGTAACAGGTCAGACGCCGGCCCCTAGAGGTGTATTCGACAGTGCTAACCGAGCTTAGATCCAGGGATAACCGGTGGAAATTGGCCAGTGGCAACCCCAAGACTTTGTGGATCATGGTGCGGATAGCAAAGTTATGCGAGACCACCACAATCACATCATCGCCAGAGTGGGCTTTCTCCACTTCCTGGAGGGAACGCCAGGCACGGTCTTGGAGTTGGGATAGAGACTCGCCCTTGGGCATGGATAACGTGCCGGGGTCTTGACTCCAGGCGGAGTACACGTCGGGCCAAATGGTGCGCATCTCTTCGCCGGTAACCCCCTCAAGCTCGCCCAAATTCAATTCCTTGACTCCGGGCAAAGGCACCACCGGCACGCTGGTCAAGCGGGATATTTCATTGGCTACCTGCATCGTCCTTTGCAACGGGCTGGAGTACAGAGCTATCACCCCATCATCCGCCATCGCGCGGGCGGTTTCCTTGGCCTGGGCCAGGCCACGAGGATTCAAAGCGATGTCCTGTTGGCCTTGAAATCTGCCCAGCTTGTTCCATTCGGTCTCTCCATGACGCACCAGGTGCAACTTCACGAAGCCGCTCCGTCCGCCTCGATAACAGTCCGACTTAGCTCGACCGTTTCAATCCTGACTCCGCTCATCTCTTTAACGGTCAACCTCAGATTTTCAAACTCCACCACGTCGCCTTCTTCTGGAATGCGCCCCAGATCGTCCAAGATAAACCCCGCGACCGTCTGATACTCCCCTTCGGGCAGACCCAGATTCAACTCTTCATTTATCTCCGAGATGGCCACCCCGGCATCAAGCCGGTAAGTATTTTCATCCACCGGGATATAGGACTCCCCTGATTCATCGTCCTCCATGGTAACCTGGCCCACGATGACCTCTAGAAGCTGCTTCACCGTTGCCAGGCCGGCGATTCCCCCGAATTCATCGACCATCAAGACCAGCCCGTAGCCTCCTTGCTGCATCTCGCTAAAGGTACTGCTGACGGTTTTGGTCTCTGGAACAAAAAACGCCGGGCGGCGGATTTCCGTTACGCTGTCCTGGGACGTAAGCTTGTTCTGCCCCAGGGCCAGAAGGACGTCTTTACTGGAAAGCACACCCACCACGTTCTCCATCGAATCATCGTAAACCGGGAAACGGGTGTGGTTGTGCTCGGAGTACACAAGCAAAAATTCCTCCAGGTTAGAACCGCGCTCTACCATCACAAATTCCGGCCGGGGGGTCATGATCTCCCGCATCTGGCGGTCGCCAAAGCTGAACACCTTCTCCAGCAGAGCAGCCTCACCCTCCGCCACGGCGCCCTCCGTCTTACTGATGTCTATGAGCATCCGCAACTCCCCTTCGGTAACCGACGATGCCCAAATGCCCTGTTCTTTCCCCATCATTTTGGCCAGCCAGCGAGGCAGTAGGGTAAACAGGTATATGACGGACGTCTCCAAGTACATGATTACGCTGATGGGCCTAGCTACGATCAGAGACCATCGCTCCGCCGCTCCGGCCGCCAGAGTTTTGGGGGTAATTTCACCGAATGTCACGATGACCACGGTCATGACCAACGGAGCGATTAGAACCAGGGCTGGGTTTCCGCCCGCCAGATTGATCGCCAAAGCCGTTCCCAAGGAAGATGCGAAAATTATGAAGGCGTTCTCGGTAAGGAGGATGGTCGCGAAGAATTTTTCGTGGTGCTCCAACACTCGGGTGACAACCCGGGCAGACCGATTCCCTTGCTCCGCAAGGTACCTGATCCTGAGCTTATTGACCGATATAAGGCTGGCCTCGGCGCTGCTGAAAAAGGCCACCAGACCGATACACACCACGATTACGATTATCTGAAGATACAAGCCGGAAATGCCCAGGCTGACCGCCGGTGCCGCTGCGGCGAGAACGTAAAATCCAGATGTGCCTAGTGCTAATGGCGGTTCTACCATTTGTTGGCCGATTCCTCCGCAAGCTCACCAAGTATCATGGAAAGCGATGGCTTGTATCACGATGATAGCATCGGCCCAAATTGGTGTAAAGTTGACGGTGACCCTGCCCCCACCTATGATTGGCCTTGCGCAAAAGTAGCCATTTGTTTATGTCACAACATTTGCGCCTGGTTCCCAGCCTCGGTAGATCTCATATTTTGGTTCCGGAATAATGGGCTTGAAGATCCTTGGTATCGAAACTTCTTGCGATGAAACCGCAGCTGGCGTTGTTGAAGATGGCCGGCTGCTGAATTCCAACGTCATCTCTTCTCAAGTGGAACTTCACTCCGTTTACGGCGGTGTAGTTCCAGAGGTGGCTTCGCGCCAGCATGTCAGGGACATTGTACCGGTGGTTGAAAAAGCGGTGGCCGATTGCGGCATGGCCCTGGATGAGGTGGACGTGGTAGCGGTAACCCACGGGCCCGGACTGGGCGGTTCTCTGATCACCGGGCTGAACACCGCCAAAGCAATCTCCTACTCTCTCGGCGTGCCTTTGATGGGAGTCAATCACCTTGAAGGGCACATCTACGCCGCCTGGCTCACTGAGCATAACCCGGGGGAAGATCCCGGATTCCCTCTGCTTTGTTTGGTCGCTTCGGGAGGACATACCGATCTGCTTTTGATGGAAGGTCACGGCACGTACAAACTGCTGGGTAGGACCCGGGACGATGCTGCCGGCGAAGCTTTCGACAAAGCAGCCCGTATCCTGGGTTTGGGTTTTCCCGGAGGACCGGAGATCCAGAGGGTGGCCGAAGGAGCTGACGGCGAAGAACGGCTTCCACGGGCTTGGATGAGGGATACCTTGGATTTCAGCTTCAGCGGGTTGAAAACGGCCCTGCTCCATCTAGCCCAAGCTAAAGGGGTGTATCCGCCGGAAAGCAAGGACCTGGGGAAACAGGAATTGGCACGGTTGGTGCGGGAGATGGCTGCGGCTTTCCAAGAGTCGGTGGTGGATGTGATCTCCGCCAAGTTGGTGGACGCCGCTAAGCGTTACCATGCCAAAGGACTGGTCCTGGGCGGCGGAGTCACCGCCAACACGCGGTTGCGCCAAGAGATAATCAAGCGCTCGCCTCTGCCGGTGATTATCCCGCCCCCGATATTGTGTACCGATAATGGGGCAATGATCGCCGCTTGCGCCTACTACCAGTACCAGCGCGGCCAGCAGTACGGGTTGGAGTTGGACATCGATCCCGGGCTATCCCTGGGTTAATTTCCCCGATAGATCCCATCTTGGTAGCACTGATTCGTGCAAAGAATCACTCAGGGGTCATCGGCGGACCGCCGTTAACCGACCGGCGGGCAACGAACACCGTATTCACCATTCGATAGACTTGTTCCCTGGCCCCCTCACTCTCGTACGGGAAGCTGAACACCCAGTTCGTTCCTTGGAAGGTCACCGAGCCAGACTCATTGCTTCGGTAGAAATTCCAGATGAGCAAGACGCCGGCAAAGATGGCTATCAAGACCCCGACAGCCCCCAGGTCCATATTTATGATGGGCAGGTTTGGTAATTCGACCCGCCCGGCAAGCCAAAACGCGGCGATCACGTAGACAAATAAACCGCCCGCCACCAGGAGGATCCCCTGAAGCAACGACCCCGAGTTACGGGAAACGGTCTTAACCACCACGCCGCTCAGTTCCTCCACGGGCACGATATGGGTCTCGTCATTCCCGTCCTCATTGGAGAAGGCCAGAATCCTCTGGCTGGTGGTGACCAGCACATGCCCGTTAACCGGAGGCTCTTGGGAAAAGCCCGTGGCCGGGGAGAAGACGTGGGTCAGCTTTTCACCGGGCAACATTGCCACGTGTCTAACGCGGGTAATATAGCTGTCTTGCGGCTGGGATCCATTCAATGGTCTACCTCAGTAAATCATACTACCACAACAACTTCTGGCGATAGAAAATTCTCGCCCCGTTCGTAGGGCGGTTTGCCCGTTCTCGCCCTCGATTAATCAGGGAAAACCATGTGGGTCACAACGGCGGCTTGACACAAGATGACCAGGTCCTAGTATGGGAATATGGCTGGCAGCTAATACCAGGTGGCCGAGGCCGGTCGATTCCCCCTCAACTGGCATCGGGGAAAGAGTTACACCGCAGCACCGGGAACGGCGTTCTTAAGGCGGCACATCGCGCGGCCCCAGTCCCGGCATATGGGAATTGATATGGCTTGGATAGAAGAGTCGGAACTACCGGACGTGCCCGCGATTTTCCAGGCGATGTCCCTAAAACCCGAAGCGCTGGACGCGGTGAAACGCCTGAACGAGGTCCTCTCATTCGGAAACTCGGGCTTGAGCCGAGTCCAGGAAGAGGCGATCGCCACGGTTGTTTCGGTGGCCAACAGATGCCGGTATAGGGCAATGACCCATGCGGGCTTCCTCCGCCGCCACTCGCAAGACCTGGAAATGGCCAGCCACTTTCTTTCGGATTATACCCAGGCCCCTCTGTCTTCCACCGACCGCCGTATATTGGACTTTGCGGTGCAAGTTACCCAGGTCCCCAGCGCCCTGACCAAAAACGACGTGGAACAGCTTCGGGACGCCGGCCTAGAAGAGTCTCAGATCCTGGACGTTGTTTTAATCGCGTGTCTTTCCAACTTCATGGACCGATTGGCGAACAGCCTGGGCGTAGACCTGGAGCCCCGCCATCGCCGGGCCCTGGAAAATTGGCTAACTGGGCCGGCGGCGCAGCAAGACTGGTTGATGTCGTCCTCGTCGCAATCGCCGCAGGCCACCCCAACCAAAGCCAAACTCGCCGTGGCCAACGGGAAAGCCGCCCCCGGCGATGAATCCCCACCCAAAGCTCCGATCCTGCTGGAAGAAGATTTCGTCGACTCGGATCCGGGTTCTTCGTTGCCTGTGTCAATCGATCTACCCTTCGCCTTGAAGGACCAGATTGACTCCGGCGTTCAAATCAATGGGTCGGTTTCAACCCAGGAAACCAGTGAGGCCGGGCAGGTGGAGGATGTCTTCGCGGAACAAACCGGGGGCGAGGACGAGGCCACCCAGGGACCGTACAGCGAAATACAAGAGAACCCGTTGGAGGAAGATGCAGTCGGCGAGAACGGCGGCGGCGAACCCCAGGATAACGCTGCCGGGAAACCGGAGCCGCGTCCGCCGGTGAACGTGAACCTCTTGATCAGCCGGTTCGTAGAAGAATGCTGTGAAACCGCCGACGGGCACGCAGCCACGGCCCGTGCGTTGTACATCGCCTTCTTGAGGTGGTGCGACGAGAACGATCAGCAACCACTCCGCCAGCGGGACTTCGGCATGAACCTTTCGGAGATGGGCTTCGTTCGTCAACGGAAGGCCAGGGGACGTCATTGGTGGCTCGGCATTGCGCTCTCTAGCAACGACGATTAAGGTCTTGAAGGTGTCTAGACCATTGCCATCTTAGTCGATGGGTTATTTGACAGTTAAGCCCTCTAAATGGTAAGATTTTCGCTAATAGCTGTGATGGAGACGAGTAGGTAAGGGTAGGTGGATAGCGAGCCTGGTACGGTGGAAGCAGGCGCATCGATCTTCACCGAATATCCCTCCGGAGCTGCCAGCTGAACCCCCCACCCACGGGTGAGGGAGCGTAAGCCAGGCCGGAATCGCCGCCCGTTAGAAGCGGTGGGACATGTTAGTGTCCTAAATGAGAGGTCCCGGTTAGCCGGGGCAATTAGGGTGGTACCGCGGGCGACATTTCGTCCCGTCCCTATCAGGGCCGGGGCTTTTTTATGTTCGGAAAACCTGGGCGTCAAGTTTCGGTTGACTGGCATCGGCTCAAAAGACAAGGGCTTGACCTGGTATCAAAAACCGGTGGAATAAGTAGCGGTGGACGCGAGCGACGGACACGATAGAGGATTAAACTACACTAGCCAAGGACAGCGCGTCTTTTGGAGGCCCCTTTGAAAATCAAGGGTTCGGCAATCATATGCGAAAGCCTACTGCGGGAAGGGGTAGAGGTGATATTCGGCCACCCCGGCGGGGCGATTCTCCCCTTTTACGATGCCCTCTGGGGTTATCCCCAACTTCGACACATTCTGGTTCGCCACGAGCAGGCTGCCGCTCACGCCGCCGACGGCTATGCACGGGTCACCGGGAAGGTTGGGGTCTGCGTTGCCACATCGGGACCAGGGGCAACCAATCTGGTCACCGGCATCATGGCTGCCAAGGCCGATTCGGTCCCCATGGTGGCCATCACAGGACAGGTTGCCCGCCCCTCCCTAGGCTCCGAGGCTTTCCAAGAGTGCGACACCTGCGCCATCGTCTCTCCTTGCACCAAGGCAACCTTCATGGTTATGAACGCCCGGGACCTGCCCAACGTCATGCGGGAGGCCTTCCAGGTCGCCCGCGAAGGCCGGCCGGGGCCGGTTTTGGTCGACGTTCCAAGGGACGTTCAACTGGAAGAAGCGGAAGTCGAGTTCCCTGAAGCCTCGACAAACGAAAGACCGCCCCTATCCGACGAAACCCTGGAAGGGATTCAACAGGCAGCCCGATTGATCAACGACGCCGAGAGGCCGGTGATTATCAGCGGTCACGGTATCATCGCCTCCGGGGCTTCAGCGGAGGTTCAAACCCTGGCCGAAACCACGGGTATCCCGGTGATTACAACGTTGTTGGGCCTGAGCGGTTTCCCTGGGAACCACCCCCTGAACTTGGGAATGTTGGGAATGCACGGCATGTATTGGGCCAACCTGGCGGTAGACCAGGCCGACGTGATCGTGGGCCTGGCCATGCGATTCGACGACCGTGTTACCGGCAAAGCTTCAACTTTCGCCCCTCATGCCCGTATCATCCACTTGGACATTGAGGCCTCCCAAGTAGGCCGAAACGTGCCAGTGGAAGTACCGCTGGTGGGCGACGCCAAGACGGTCTTGCAAGCCTTGTTGCCCCTGGTAAAGGGGAAGGAACGGCCCAACTGGGTAGGCCACATCGAAGGAATGAAACGAGACCATCCCTCTTTGGCCATCCCCAACAGCGATAAACTCCAAGCTCAGCACGTTCTCCGAGACTTGAACGAGCTGATCCAGGAAAACCCTGAGACCGTCGTGGTCACCGGGGTGGGCCAGCACCAGATGTGGGCGGCCCAGTTCCTATTCTTCGACCGCTGCAATTCCTTCGTTTCGTCGGGAGGTTTGGGCACTATGGGCTACGAACTGCCCGCTGCCATGGGAGTGCAGGCTGGGCGGCCCAGCGCGCCGGTTTGGAGCATAG
>Ga0209445_1001844_pt1 | contig 11070 bp, 12 predicted proteins | sample MarorgKNORR_S2LV_4_FD_188223 | JGI IMG/M metagenome (GOLD analysis project Ga0209445, IMG submission 188223) | Marine microbial communities from the Southern Atlantic Ocean, analyzing organic carbon cycling - NADW_A/KNORR_S2/LV (SPAdes) (version 2) | ecosystem: Environmental > Aquatic > Marine >...
ATAGACGCTTGACTGCTTCCAGAACAAGCGTTCTGGGTTTGCCAAACATTCCTTTGAAACTCAGTGTGTGACCCAGGCAGGAAGCCACAGCAGCACAACCTTTTACGGCTTCCAGCATTTGCTCGTCACTCAGGTCAAGCAAACTTGCTTTTATGATTTTGAGCTTTGAATTTTTAAGAAGTTCTTGGGGAAATTTATCGAGTGACCGTACAATAATTCGAAGGTTATAGCCGCGGGCAAGAAGCTGTTTTACAAGAGTGAAACCTGTATTTCCTGTGGCCCCGACCACTAAAACTGTTTTAGAATTTAAATTGGTTTTTTCGGATGTCATTAATCGGGGATATAGATTAACTTAATCTTTAATTCAACCAATTACCTCTCAACATTCCTCTCCCTTCGCGTTGTGACACGATTGTGACACAGGAAAAAGCTAGGCTGAAAAAATGGTGGGTGCGACAGGATTTGAACCTGTGACCCCTGCCGTGTCGAGGCAGTACTCTACCGCTGAGCTACGCACCCATAAAAAATTATAAATTAAATATTCTAATATAATAATAAATCTATACAAACTATATCATTTTTTAAATGTACAATATAATTAATGAAAAAAATTAATTCTTCTCTTTTTAAATCTGTAATGAGTAAATTTCCCACAGGGGTGGCAATAATTACAATAAATAATAATAATAATTATTTTGGCAAAACTGTTAACTCATTTGCATCAGTATCACTTAACCCTCCTTTAGTATTATTCTCTCTGGAAAAACAATCTTCTTCTTTAAAAGATTATACAAAATCCTCATTTTTTGGAATTAATATTCTTTCGAGAAATCAAAAAAAATTATCTATTTTCTTTTCAAAATTAAAACCAAAGTGGGGGGATACAAAATTTTTTCTTAGTAAGAATAATATTCCTTTAATAGAAGGATCTGTAGCCAATCTTGATTGTAAAAATAATAAAACTATTAGTCAAGGTGACCATATAATTTTTATTTGTAAAATATTGGGGGGACAAATAAACACAAAACTTAGACCTTTAGTTTATCTTAATTCTAATTACCTATAATTATAATTTACCCATTATGGCAATTAAGATTTTAAATTCGATTAAATATGTCGTAACTATTATATTTTTATTTGTTGGTATTATTTATATTTTTATTGGTAATAAAATTTTAAAAGATATAACTTTAGATGAAAAAAAATTATATATACCAAGCGATTTAAAGAATAATACTGAGTCTAATGAAGAAAAATTACATATCAATAAAGATATAAATGAAGAAAAAAATTTATTTGTAACTCAAAATATTCACGAAAATGAAAAACAAAAGGTAAAAAAAATAATTATCACTGTCAAAAAAAATGATACATTTTCCAAAATCATTGACCCATTCTTTCATAATAATAGAATGAAAAATTCAATAATTAAAGAGTTGAATAAAGTATATAATTTGCGTAATCTTGGCATAGGACAAAAAATATATTTTCATAAGGATGAAGAGAACAATACTAATAAAATAGTCCTACCAATTAGTTTTTCAACTGACCTAATAATTATTGTATCAAATGGTTCTATTTCTTTATCGAAAGAAAAAATTAGTATTACTAAAGAAACTATTTCATCAGAATTCACTATTTTTTCATCTTTATATGAAGATGGGATAAAATCTGGCATTCCATTAAAAATTTTAACAGATGCAATACGATTATATAGCTTTGATATAGATTTTCAGAGAGATATTCAAAAAAATACAAAATTTTCTATTTCTTACGAAGTGTTGTTTAATGCTGAAAGAAAAAATATTACCTATGGAGATATACAATATATCAATCTGAAACTCCAAAATAATACCTTGGAATATTTCCAATTTAAAACTGACGATGGATTTTTTGATTATTTCAATCAACAGGGAAAAAATGTTAAAAAATCAATATTGAAAACTCCTATTGATGGAGCTCGATTATCGTCTAATTTTGGAATGAGAAAACATCCTATTCTTGGTTACAGTAAAATGCACAAAGGGGTAGATTTTGCTGCTCCCAAGGGCACTCCTGTCTATGCTGGAGGTAATGGTATAATTGAGTATGCGAGTCATAACGGAGGGTACGGAAAATATATTCGTATTCGCCATAATAACGCATACAAAACAGTGTACGCACATTTATTAGGCTTCCAAAAAGGGGTATCCAAAGGCAAAAGAGTTAATCAGGGAGATATTATTGGTTACGTTGGTAGTACAGGAAGTTCCACGGGACCCCATCTTCATTACGAAATCTTGTTTCAAAATAAACAAATAAATCCAATGAAAATGAAATTACCCTCTGGTAAAATATTATCGGGAAGTGAACTTGAAAGATTTAAAGATGAAGCTAAAGCTATTTATGCAAAATATCTGTTTACCCTATATGAGTAATTAGGCAGATGCCTTTTTTGCTTTAGTTGATTTTTTTTTGGCTGGTTCAGCCATAAAAGGAATTGACTCAATTGAATCGACATCATCACTATCAGATGTTTCATTGAAATCATTGACTTCGGAATCATTTTTTTCATTGTTATTTTCGTTAGAAATCTGATTCTCATGATTTACATCACTAGAAATTTTATTATCTTGTGTTGTCTCATCGTCTTCAAGAGTAATGCCCAACTCTAACATTAATCGATAATAGTGATCTGTAAATTGATAATAATATTCTGACTGTATCCTATCTCCAGAAGACGAAAACTCTTTGGCAAGTTTTAGATATTTATTATATTGCTGCATAACATTGCCTTTATTTCTTGGCTTATTACCAGAATAGTTATTATTTCGTTTAAAATTCGACCTTCTATTTGACCTAAACGTCACTCGCGCATTTTTTTTTATGAACATATACTACTGTTAAAATTAATCAGAAAACTTTAAAATTACCAATTTAGTTTTCAACTATATAATCTGTCTACACTAATATATAAATTCATTAATTAATCAACATTTATTTTGTATTGATTTTTTGTAATATTAATAGACGATTTAATTGTTGAATATCTTTTGCTAATTCTAGACATTTAATTTTTTTGCTCTTAAAAATTTTCATCACCTCTTTAGCCTGATTGTTACCGATTTCTATAAATACGATAGAGGTTGAAGATAAAATTTCAGTTAAAAAGTTTGCAATATTTCTATAAAATTTCAAGCCATCAATTCCCCCGATTAAGGCTATTTTTGGTTCATATGATTGAATTTCTTTTGTTGTTTTTTTATACTCTAAATCTGATAGGTAGGGTGGATTTGAAACTATAATATCATATGTATCTATATTTTTTATCAAGTTACATTTAACAAATTGAATTTCTTTATCGCTACACAGTTTATTTGCATTTATTTGAGCTACTTTTAAAGCATCGGAGGAAATATCAGTTGCTGTTATTTTTGCATTTCTGTATTCTCTAGCTAGAGAAATTGCCAGGCATCCTGAACCTGTGCATATATCTAAAATTTTTAATTTTTCATCTTTTTTTGGAAAATATTTGATGACCTTTTCTATGACTAATTCTGTCTCTGGTCTGGGATCAAGCACGTTCTTATTAACAAAAAAACTATATTTCCAAAATTTTTTTTCATTAAATATCTTAGATATAGGTTCGTTATTTGCTCTTCTTTTTATTGCTTGGTGAAAAGCTTTAAGGTCAATGGAGTTTAATTCAAAATTACTAAATATAATTTCTTTATCTATAACTGAAGTTTTATTTAACAAAACTCGTAGTTCTAATTCTGGACATGGAATATTTTTGTTTTGTAATAAGTTAAGATTGTCCTGTAAAAAACTATTCATTATTAAGTTCTGATAATTTTTTTGACTCTGCTTCCGCACATAACGGAATAATTAATTCGTCTAACTGTCCTTCAAGTATTTCACTTAAATTGTACAATGTAAGATTTATTCGATGATCGGAAACGCGACCCTGAGGAAAATTATAGGTTCTAATTCTTTCTGATCTGTCACCGGTACCTACTTGTGACTTCCTATCCTTTGCTCTTTCTTGGTCTTTTAATTGAATTTCTTTATCTAAAACACGCGATCTTAGAATTTTTAAAGCTTTTGCTTTATTCTTATGTTGTGATTTCTCATCTTGCTGAGATACAACTAGACCTGTTGGAATATGAGTAATTCTCACGGCACTGTCCGTTGTGTTAACTGATTGACCTCCTGGACCACTTGAACGAAAAACATCTATGCGCAAATCTTTCTCTTCGATTTTTACATCAATTTCTTCTGCTTCAGGTAAAACTGCTACTGTTGCTGCAGATGTATGGACTCTTCCACTATTTTCTGTAGCTGGCACACGTTGAACACGATGCACGCCTGATTCAAATTTCATTTTCGAGAATACATTTCTTCCAGAGATATTGCATATGGCTTCCTTAATACCTTTCAGACCGGTCTCTGAAATTGATAAAATATCAAATTTCCAGGAATTTAATTCCGAATATTTTTGGTACATAGTGAATAAATCAGCAGCAAATAAGGATGCTTCGACACCACCTGTGCCAGCTCTGATTTCTAATATTGAATTTTTTTCATCATTAACATCTTTTGGAATTAAAGATTTAAGTAATTCGGCCTCTATTAACTTTAGTTGGTCGTTTTTCTCCTTGATCTCTGCTTCTGCCATTTCTCTAATTGATGAATCAGCATCCTTAAGTAGTTCATTTAAATTTAATAAATCTTGTTTATAGCCATTAAACCTATTTATTACCTCAACTATTGATGTTAATTCAGAGTATTTCTTGTTCAATTCAATAAGTTTATTTCTTTCCAAGACAGCTTGGTTAGACAATTGTTTTTCTATTTCTTTATATTTCTTTAAAATAGCATCAAGCTGGAAATTAAAATCCTTCATAATTTTAACAATGAAATTAATGGGTCAAGTAAAATAGTTTTTTGTGTATTTTTTTTTAAATCTTTTATTGTATAAGAATGTTTTTTAACTTCTTCTTCACCAATAATAATTGCATATCTGGCATTCACATTATTAGCAAAGGATAAAGATTTTTTTAAATTATATTTATAATCAAAAAAAACAGGGATATTATTTTTTCTCAATTTATTTAATATATCTAAACCATAAGATCTAAAATCTTCCTTCATCACAACCAGATGAATTTTTTGCTGAACTTTAATATCTTTTTCAATTAACATCATAATTCTCTCAACACCTCCAGCCCAACCAACTCCCGGTATATCTGGACCTCCCAAGGTTTTAGTTAATCCGTCATAACGTCCACCTCCGATGAGCGTATCTTGTGACCCTAATTCATTTGATTTAAATTCAAATACAGTATGACAATAGTAATCAAGCCCTCTAACAAGACTATGGTTTACCTCAAATTCTACTGAATGATTTGTTAATAAATTTTTTATATCCTCAAATTTATTTTCGGCCTCTTCTGAGTAAAAATCCGATATTTTAGGAGCTTCTTGACTAACATCATTATCATTTTTATTTTTAGAATCTAGTATTCTTAGGGGGTTTGATTCAATTCTATTCAGAGAATCTATAGATAATTTAGATTTATTTTTTTTAAAGTAAACACTTAAATAATGCTTAAATTTTTTTAAAGTATCCTTATCTCCTAATGAATTAATTACTAATTTAATTTTTTTATTAAGAAAAATTTTTTTCAAAATATCATCTGCCAATAAAATTAATTCTACATCGGCTGCCATGTCATTCGTTCCCAATATTTCAAAATTTATTTGATTAAATTGTCTAAATCTACCTTTTTGAGGTCTTTCTCGTCTAAACATTGGTCCAATTCCATATAGTTTGGTTGGCAACCTTTCTAAAAGATTATTTGAAATAGCTGCCCTAATTATGGGCGTTGTATATTCAGGTCTTAAGGTTAAAGATGAATCGTTACGATCATCAAATGTATACATTTCTTTTAATACTACATCACTATGCTCACCCAAAGGTTTTAGAAAAAGCTCAGTAAACTCAAAGATAGGTGTTATGATTTCATTAAAATCATATATATGTGCGTATGTATTAACAATTTCTATAATAAATTTGAATTTTTCTAGCTGTTGGGCATAAAGGTCGTGCGTTCCTCTTACTGATTGAATCTTCATGAGTTGCTATTCGACTGTTCTGAAGCCTGATTTCTAATTATCTTTTCAAGATATGTTGGCAGATCTTCATTCTTTATTCGATGATTTTTTTTGCCATTGATATAAACCATGTGAGTGTCATTTCCACCTCCTGTAATGCCGATTTGCGTCATCTTGGCCTCTCCTGGTCCATTAACAACACAACCGATAATAGAAACTGTAATAGGTGTAGTAATATCTTCAAGAGATTTTTCTAATTTTTTTACTGTTTCTATAACTGGAAATTGTTGTCGCGCACATGATGGGCAAGAAATAATTTTTACGCCTCTGTTACGCAAACCTAAACTTTTAAGAATTTCGTAACCAACTTTTACTTCTTCTTCTGGTTCATCCGATAAGGATACCCTAATAGTATCACCAATACCGTTTAGTAATAATTGCCCTAAACCAATGGAAGATTTAATTGAACCCGCTCTTTTACTGCCAGCTTCGGTAATGCCTAAATGCAAAGGATAATCACAAATAGATGCTAAATTTTCATAAGCCTTAATTGTTAAAAAAATATCTGAGGCCTTAACACTTATTTTAAAATTAAAAAAATCATTATCTTCTAGTATTTTTATATTATTCAGGGCACTTTCCACCAACGCCTGAGGATTAGGTTCAGAGTATTTTTCGAGAATTTTTTTTTCTAAACTTCCTCCATTTACACCAATTCGTATTGAACAATTATAATCTTTTGCTGCCTTTATAACTTCATTAACTTTTTCTTTAGAGCCAATATTTCCAGGATTAATTCTTAAACAAGCTGCACCATTAACAGCAGACTCAATTGCTCTCTTATAATGAAAATGAATATCTGCAATAATTGGTACAGTGCTTTTTTTACATATATCTTTTAAAGCATACGATGAATCTTGATCTGGAACCGATACTCTAACTATATCTGCCCCAGTTTTAACTACTCTTTTAATTTGAGCAACAGTAGCGTTTACATCTGAAGTAAGGGTATTGGTCATAGTTTGAACGGATATAGGAGCTTTTCCTCCAACTTTAACATTACCTACATTTATAGATCGTGATTTACGCCTATCAATTTGCTGATATGAACGCCACATAAAAAAACTAATTGTAAAAACGATTATCAATAATTAAAGAATCTATTACCTCTCCAATTTTTCCAACCTTACCTTTCACTACTCCATCAACTAAAATTATAATATTGCCAGCATTACCTGTAGTTAAATTTAAATTCTCTGATATTTTGAAGGAAAATTCATCCTTTTTACTCATCAATTTACTAATAATAACATTATTTTTTGAATCTCTTAATTGAACCCATGTAGGATTTAAAAATTTGAGTGTAACTATTTTATCAGCTAAATTTTTATCATTTGAAATTGGCAAAGATGCAATTGCACTCGTTGAAGAAATCAAAGCATCTTTATTTTCAATAATTTGAGATGAATCCGCAATTATTTGACTTGTATTATCCATAGCATCAACAATCAATTTTTTTTCCAAAGAAAGTTTCATTTCAATTTCCTCCAGAGTAGATTCAAGGTCTTCAGGAATATTAGGAGTCATAGCATACTCTGGTTGTAAATCATTAGATGGAATAAATAAAAAATAAAAACTTGAAGAAATAGCAATAATTGAAACAAATGATAAAGCTTTAAAAAAAGAAAATTGAATAACCGGTGTATTTGGTTTGTGCATTTCATTATTTAGATTATTACCATCAAATGAGATTTGAATTTTAAAATTTTCTATCAATAATTTTTCATCCAAATTTAGATACTTGGCGTATGAACGAACGTGCCCAATAAGGAAAGTAACATTAATGTAACTTGGAAATTGATTATTCTCTATATCTCCCAAAAGATTTTCGGAAATTTTCAAATCTTGTGAGGCTGTATTTAGATCAATTTTTTGACTTTTTCTGGCTCTCTTAAAAGATTCTCCTACAGTTTCCATAATTTAGTTATTTAATAATTAATTAATACGTTCTATTTATTACTTATTGTCTAATTTGTATACACTATGAAGAGTTTTAACAGCAAGATCAGTGTACTTTTTATCAATTAAAACACTTATTTTGATTTCAGAAGTAGAAATTGCAAGAATATTTATTTGTTTATCTGCCAAAGTTTTAAACATTTTTTCAGCCACACCTGATTGTGACATCATTCCCATTCCAATTACTGAAATTTTTGCAATATTTGAGTCAGTAGAAAGATTAGTGTAATTCAATTCATTATTATTCCTCTCTAAAGTTTTTTTGGCTAATTCGATATCTTTAGTAAGAACAGTAAAAGTCATATTAGCACTAACTCCATCTTGAGATATATTTTGTACGATCATATCAACATTAATATTATTGCTTGCCATTAAACCAAATATTTTGGCTGATATGCCTGGTTTATCGGGTATACCTGAAATAGTTATCTTAGACTCATTCTTGCTATATGAAACACCGCTAACAATCTCTTTCTCAATTAATTTATTTTCATTAACAATATAAGTACCTTCAATATTTGTAAGAGAAGACAATACTTGCAAAGTTAAATTATTTTTCATTGCTAATTCAACCGACCGTGTTTGCAAAACCTTTGCTCCCATTGATGACATTTCTAACATTTCTTCGTAAGATATTTTGTTAATTTTCTTTGCATTTTTTTCAACATTTGGATCAGCAGTATAAACTCCTTCTACATCAGTATATATATCACAGCGTACAGCTTTTAATGAAGATGCTATTGCCACTGCGGTTGTATCTGAGCCACCTCTTCCAAGGGAAGTAATATCTCCATTAACGCTAATCCCCTGAAATCCAGTTAAAACAATAACATCATTACTTTTAAAATGATGGTAAATAGTCTCATTATTAATATTCAATATTCTGCCCTTTTCATAATTCTCATCTGTAACAATAGGAACTTGCCATCCCAGTAAAGGAAGGCTTTTAACTCCTTCCCTATTTAATATCATTGATAAAAGACCAACTGTTACTTGTTCTCCTGAAGTAATAACCAAATCTGTTTCCCGTGAAGGTTCGGAACTCACTTCTTCAACATATGATTGTAATTGATTAGTAACACCAGACATAGCTGATAAAACTACAACAATTTTATTTTTTTGAGAGTTTTCTTTAACTATTTTTGCAACATTCCTAATCTTTGATAAATTAGCAACGGACGTACCTCCAAACTTCATCACTACTATCTTCATTGACTTAATATCACTTTCAATTATTTGAGAGGCTCTTATTATTTTTATGTTAAAGTAACAAGTTTTATGAGCAATAAATCTTCAAAAAACAGAGAATTTAATCATTTTTCTAAAATTGCAAAAGAATGGTGGCTCCCTAATGGTAAGTTTAAAATATTACATGAAATCACACCTTTAAGAATAAAATATATACTAAAAATGATTAATCAAAAAAAAATTAAGGATCTTAAAATACTAGATTTGGGTTGTGGCGGTGGCCTTACTTGCGAGCCTCTTGCTAGACTAAAAGCTAAAGTAACTGGTATTGACTTTGTGCAACAAAATATCGAAGTAGCTAAAAATCATGCAATAATATCAAAATTAAAAATTAACTACATTCATGATGATCTTGATTCACTTAAAATTAAAAAAAAATTTGACATAATACTTTTACTAGAAATATTAGAGCATCTGGATAATTGGAAGTCTACGATTCCAAAAATAAAGAATATATTAAAGCCTGAAGGATTGCTTATTATTTCTTCCATAAATAAAACGTCACTTTCAAAAATTTTTGCTATTTTTTTAGCAGAAAATATATTGAAATGGGTTCCAAAAAATACACATGATTACGATAAATTCATTACACCTAATGAATTATCAGAAATATTATGTGAAAATAATTTTAATGTACTGGATACAACAGGAATAAACTATAATCCTTTATCAAAACAATGGAAATTAAATAAAAATATTTATCCAATTAATTATTTTTCTACTGCTAAATTAAGTTAGTTAATTTTTTTTGTTGAAGACCATGGCAAAGGTACTACTCTTATATCCTCATCAAAAAGTTCCTTCGTTTGCTCTAATGTTGCTTCACCATAAATAGGTCTTTCATCTATTTCACCATACTTCATTTTTTTTGCCTCTTCAGTAAAATTATCACCAACATAATCAAAATTTTTCTCAATAATTTTTTTATATTTCTTGATATCATTTACCATAGCTTTTTTTAATCTAGGTGTTTTTTTAATATTACTTTTAGAAGATAAATTAGGAGTCATTAAAGATTTTGTAACGGATAAACTGTTACAGCTTGGACAATTGATTAATTTTTTTCTTTTTTGTTCTTGAAAATCAGAAGAACTATCAAACCATCCTTCAAACTCAATTTCACACGTTGAACAAATTAAATTAAAAACTATCACGTAATATAATATTATATCAAACTTTTAAATTTCAATATTAATATTAGAAGTATCTCTAATATTTACAATCTTTAAAATTAGGCTATCTTTTATTATTTTTTCACTAATAAATGTATTTTTGCTTAAAACTATGCCTGTTTTTGGAAATAAGCTTAATGAATGCAACTCATTTTCTTTATGATTCTGATAAATATCAAGAGATATAAAACCTTGCAAAACAACATTTAATAAGTCATTTATGCATTCATTTTTCATCTTTGAGAGAGATTCTTGGTACTTTTGGATAGTAATAACTAAATTATTCTCACCATATTTTTTATTAAGTTCTGTATAAGTTTCGTTAGAAATATTATCAAAAGAACTAAAATCATTTTCTTTTAAAGAGTCAATTAGAAAAAATTTCAATTTTTCTAAATAATTTACACCAATAATTTTGTCATTAATTTTATTATTGCAATTAGATATTATGCTATCAATTTCTACAATTAAATGCTCCATAATAAGATATTACACTTAATATGAAATATGATCAATTAATCAATAAGCAATACCA
>Ga0209445_1001845_pt1 | contig 11068 bp, 6 predicted proteins | sample MarorgKNORR_S2LV_4_FD_188223 | JGI IMG/M metagenome (GOLD analysis project Ga0209445, IMG submission 188223) | Marine microbial communities from the Southern Atlantic Ocean, analyzing organic carbon cycling - NADW_A/KNORR_S2/LV (SPAdes) (version 2) | ecosystem: Environmental > Aquatic > Marine >...
GAGGGGACATCCTTGTCATTTTCTAAAAACGGCTACACTCCGGCAACGTTTAGTATTGACGCTAGCGGTGCAGGTTTCACAATGATGGATGTTGGTTTATATCCGTCTCCGGATTCAGTTGTCTATGTTAATGGTTTTGAAGCAGCATCAGATTCCGGTTTCGTGGATACATCTTCCTCTGCCACAGGAACACAGTGGGCAGTTGTACGTAGTCTCCAAACCAGTATGTATGTTTCGTTTAATAATTATCTAGACACACTAATCCACCCTGCCTCTGGCAGTATGATGTTGGCTCTGAATGATTTAGACACAACCAATGGTGACACAGGTTACGTAAACAACAGTTACAGTATTTGGCATGCGCCGGGTGTGGTTAATTTAGCTGCCTTTACTGGAGTAACTCAAAAGACGCTTAGTATGGACCTCTGGTTAGATACAGAGTCCGGTTGGGATTATGTTAAAGCTATGGTAAAGAGTGCCGCTGACACAACGGACACATGGATGATATTGGGTAGCAACTCTGGAAACATGGGCGGCTGGGGAAGCTGGGATATTAATTTAGCTCCGGTTGATACCATGACAGATGCTCAATTTGCCCTCTTGTTTGATTCTGATGGTTCCGTTATAAGGGGCTTTGGTGCCCTTGTGGATAATATACAAGTTCATGGTCGCGATGTCTTTGTGGCAATGGGTCCCTCAAGCCTATCTGCTTCTAACTTCGACGATAATGTGGTTAATCTCGCATGGTCTGCTCCTGGTACGGGCGGAAGCGTAGGATATCAGTTCATTGATATCCACGATGTTCTTGAAACACCATCCTCGCCAGTGGAAGATCCGAGATTCAACACAAATCCTGAACCGTATTTTAAAACGGTTGAAATAGCACCATCTGATATGAGTATGGCAAGTTCACGGTCACTAACTCATTACAATGTTTTCCGTAAAGCGGAAGGATCGACCAGTTATACGTTATATGATTCAGCTTCGGCAAGCACTTCTTATGCAGACGCTGGTGTGACCAACTACATGCAATACCATTACTATGTCACAGCGGTGTATGATGAAGGTGAAAGTGGTTCTTCCAACACAGCTATGGGTGTGCCAGGCATGGTTGTAGAGGCAGTTCTACCGCTTCATGAGGATTTTCATGCTATGAGTGGGCCGCTACCAGGGGATTGGTCAACTGAAGGCGCTGATGTTTTTGATTGGTCAACCGGGGACGCAGAAAACGCAAGTGGAGCTACGTTTACATTCCCTTACCACGGTGAGTTTGCTTACATAAACAATGATTCCAGTACTTATGCTAACCCAAGCTCTCCAGCAACATTGGTAACGCCATTTTTCCGACATGAAAACGTTGTTCAAGCTGCATATTTGAAGTTCGAAACGTATGTTTTACAAAGTTCAACTTATTATGGCAGTTTTGAGGTTATGGTCAGAAATAGCTATGGGCCTTGGACTACTGTGGCAAGCTTGAGTTCATCGTCAGATGGCTGGGAAACGGTTATGATTGATGTTTCAGACCATGTAGTTGGACATAACTATGTCCAGGTTGGTTTTAGATATCAAGAAGGCTATTATTATTACCGCAGCGGTTGGGGAATTGACAACGTGAAGATTGGTTTAGAACCAGGACCGGACAACTTGATGGCCCATGGAAGTCCTGGATCAATCCAACTGAACTGGGGAATGCCTTTAAGCTCTGTTCAGGATCCTGGCGGTAGCCCGGTTGGATTTGATGAAAACAATCGACCGGTATATTTAAGCGCTCCTGATTGTGAAGTTTGTGAGCCAGTGGACGTTAACCGTATTCCTGAAATACGATTTGGCGCTTCTTTTGATTACGACGAACCTACACAGTTTGTTGAGTATGATGCTGTCTTGGATACGACAACATTATTAAGTAGTGATGAACCGACGAACTGGGACAAAAGATATACGGATGCAAATAGCTCTGGAAGCTTTGATGCTGGTGACCCAGGTTGGGTAAATTATTATTGGTCTCCTACACAAACAGACTTCGACCAGTGGATAATATCTGACTCTTTCGATGCAAGTGGGGACACATCAGTGGTCCTCATGTTTGATGAGTATTTAGACGATTATAGCGATACTTCTTATCCAGATGCCCATGATACAGCGGCAGCTCATATTTCATATGACGATGGTGTAACATGGACAACTGTTTGGGAATTGGCAGATTCCAGCTGGTATGGACCGTCTGGACCAGAAGGTTATTGGACAAGACACGTGATTCCTGTTGGCGCTGGTTCGGCACAAATGAAGGTTGCTTTTTCATTCCGTGGAGGAAATTCATATAACATCGACTATTTCCATGTAGATAATATCTACGTCCTTGATGAAATACCCCAGGATCACTATGATGTATTTAATGTCTACCGTGATGGCGAAATGCTTGTAGAGGATCATGAATACACATCCTTTGCTGATGTGGGTGTATCGTATGGGGAGGAACACTGTTATCGAGTTCAATCGAAGCATGTACCATACCCTGATGGGATGACCGTTGTTACAGGTCTTTCTAACTTAGCTTGTGCAGCACCGGGGAATCAGGCCCCAACCGTGCCAACCTTGTTAAGCCCAGCTGATAACGATACAATCATGATAAACGTAGATGCTAACGGCAATTATGTTGATCAGAATGATAATGTTGGTGTTTCATTCTCATGGGAAGGGAGCACAGATCCGGACGGACATGAATTAATGTATTATTTTGTTTTCGGCGGAGAGCTTGAGATGATACCTGTTGAACTTGGAGCAACAGCACTGCTATCGTTTGAGGTGCCATACAATCTTCTCGTGCCTGCAATGGCGACGATCGGAGAAACAGTTGTTTCAGGGGACTGGGCAATTGGAGTGACGGACAGCATTCCAATTTACCAACCGGTGCCGTTTGAATTTGTTGTATCTGAGGGAAGGCACTTGGTAATAGACGCTGGTTATGCGCTGTCTGTTGATGAAGGCTTATTGCCAGAGGTTTTTGCTCTACATCAAAACTATCCAAACCCGTTTAACCCGATCACGACTATACAGTATGATGTCCCTGAACAGTCTCACGTTAGGATGGAGATCTATAATGTACTGGGTCAGAAGGTTGCGGTTGTAGTTAATGGTATTCACGATCCCGGCTTCCACGCTGTACGCTGGAATGGAACCAATATGTATGGGAACGCACTGTCATCTGGTATGTATTTTTATCATATCCAGGCCGGTGATTTCAGATCCATTAAGAAGTTAATACTGGTTAAGTAGGGTCAAAAAAATAACAAGATGAACGCAAAAAGGCGGGGTTTTTTACCCCGCCTTTTTATTTTAATCCAGTTTACTAAGTTTGAAGAACCCAGGCGTAATAATGCTTAATTATTTATTGCTTGTGATAAAATATATTTAAGGTGAGCGGGGTGGAAAATTTTCGAAATTTATTGTCCCTGTTATTTTTATTTTCGATTCTTCTAATACATGGTTGTGGTGATGATAAGTCACTTACAGTTGATGCGCCTAATGCGAGATTTACTTTTGAAATTGATACAGATGACCCGTTGACTGTGGTGTTTACGAACGCATCATTAAACGCCACATCGTATAGCTGGGATTTCGGCGGCGATGGAATATCCACAGAAACAAGCCCAACCCATACTTTTTCAGCTGGTGGCAGCTATAACGTAATGCTGACCGCATCAAATGAAGACGGTGAAGATGTTTCTAGCAACGCTGTTACTGTAGAAGATATTTTGGGTGTAGCCGATCTTGTCGGGTACTGGAGAATAGCATCGGAAGCGGGGTCAATGCACGTTGGGCCTGCCGCAGGAAGCGCGGAATGGTGGTCATTATCTGAAGCCGATGTTACTACAAGAGCCTGTTTCTTGGATGATAAATATAGTTTGGGTAGCGATGGTTCATTCACTATTGAAATGGAGGGTGATACTTGGCTAGAAACTTGGCAATCTGCCCCTGCAACGTGTGGCGCACCACTTGCCCCTCATGATGGAACAGGTTCATACACCTATCAAGCAACTGATATAACGCTAACCGTAAGTGGCGCAGGTGCTTTTATGGGCCTACCGAAAGCCAATAACGCAGGCGAACTGCCCGATGTTGATGTGCCCATATCTATTACTTATGATATTGCGGAATTTTATCGGGATGGTAATAATAAAAGGCTGGTGTTAAGCATTGAATGTGGAACAGGTCTTTTCTGGACTTTTCATCTTATTTCCCTATAAAATATAACTAATGTATATTTTTCTGCCAGGTTTATTCTGTCAGTGAATATTTAATTAAATTTATCCATGAAATATCTAAAAATATTTACCATCCCATCAATTATATTTATTCTCAATTCGTGTGGTTCAGATGATGAGAATAAGTTGCCAAGTATTTCTATTGAAAGCATACAAGTAGAGGAAGGAAATACCACTAATAATCTTGAGGTAATGCTAACCTTAACTAAAGCTGTTGATTTTGATGTCTCACTCGAGGCGCGCACCATTGATGGTACAGCGATAAAAGGAGAAGATTATACTGATTTACATGAAGTTATTATCTTTACCGCGGGGCAGGAACAATTATCGATTAATATTGAAATTCTTGGAGAACAGGTTCCTGAAGACAATGAAATCTTTTCCGTTAGGCTTGAAGATCCGTTCAATGTGAAAATAGCCACCAGTACGGCTACAATTACCTTGATTAATGATGATGAACATTTTTTCACAATTCCCGAAAACGGATATTCTACCCCAGAAACATATGAAGGGATGACATTAGTGTGGGGCGATGAATTTGACGGTCCCAATATTAACAGCAATAACTGGACATTTGAAATCGGCACTGGAAATGGCGGATGGGGAAACAATGAATTACAATATTATCAAGAGGCAAACACTAGTATAATTGATGGTAACCTTGTTATTGAGGCAAGAAGAGAAACTATTGGTAGCAGTAGTTATACTTCTTCAAGGCTTATTACAAAAGACAAGCAATCCTTTCAATATGGCCGGGTTGATATTCGGGCTGTAATGCCAAAAGGGCAGGGCCTGTGGCCAGCCCTGTGGATGCTTGGTAGCAATTTTTCTCAGGTTGGATGGCCAGACTGTGGTGAAATTGATATTATGGAAATGAAGGGCGGGGAATACAGTGATAATTTGGTTTACGGCACAGCCCACTGGGAACAGGGCGGCCATGTATTTTACGGTCAGACCATAACGAACGACTCTGGAAAATTGAGCGAGGATTACCATGTATATTCCCTCATTTGGGACGAAGAAAGTATTAGCTGGTTTTTCGATGATGTCAATTACAATTCCGTGGACATTACACCCGATGCATTAAGCGCCTTTAGGGAAGAATTTTTCATCATATTAAATATAGCAGTTGGTGGTGACTTCCCGGGTAGCCCCGACAACACCACGATCTTCCCACAATGGATGATTATCGATTATATCCGAGTTTTTCTATAAAATTATTAAATTAGTTATCGTTAATCGACCTCACCCATTTATTGCGGGTATTTTATTTTCCGTTTGCCTAACCGCTTCTTTGCAAGGGTATTTACGCACCTCCGTCCCCCGGCAATATGGTTTTCGACTGGAAGGGGAACGATCAATACAATAAAGCTGTAAGCTCAGGCGTGTATTATTATCATCTCGATGCGGAGAGGTCCTCGATGTCAGGAAAAATGCTATTAATAAAATAGCATAGGGTTAAGCAGGAACCTCAAAAGCAATTGATTATCCATTATAACGAACAGTAAGGACCGTGATATCATCGGATTGTTCGGCGTTCTTCACGAAGTCTTTTACATCATCCAAACTGCCATTTACAATATCTGAAGTAGACTGTCCCTTTGACCTTTTTAGGAATTCTTCCAGACGTTCGTAGGAATATTCATTCCCGCCGTCATCCATGGCCTCGTTTACTCCATCCGTGTACAGGTAAATTGCATCCCCCTTTCCCAAGGTAAGCGTCTTTACACCGAAATCCATTCCATCCATCACCCCCAATGCAATCCCTAAGGTTCCCTCTAGTTGTTCATTCGAGCCATCTGCGCGCACGAGGTATGGTGGATTGTGCCCGCCGTTTGAATAGCGGACTTCCCCGGTTTTGGTGTTCAGGATTCCATAGAAGATTGTACAAAACATACCTTGATCGTTTTCCTTGCACAATTCATCATTGGCCCTGATCAAGATATCCGAAGGCTCCTTCCCCGGAATAGTACTGGCGGCTACGTGTGTTTTGGTCACAGCCATGAAAAGCGCGGCAGGAACACCTTTGCCAGATACGTCTCCAATTACAAAACACAGGTGGTCATCGTCAATAAGGAAAAAATCGTAGAAATCTCCGCCGACTTCTTTTGCTGGGATAATGCTGGCAAACAAGTCAAAATCATCCCGGTCGGGGAAAGCGGGAAAGTCCTTAGGAAGCATGCCCATTTGAATGTCCGCCGCCAGTTTAAGCGATTCTTGAATACGTTGTTTTTCAACAAATGCCTCCAGCAGCCGGGCTCTTTGAATCGCCACCCCAGCTTGGACCGAAAGAGCCTCCAGGAGCGATTCATCCTTATCGTCAAATGTACTGCCGTCTTTTTTATTGAGAACCTGCACCACACCCACCAGCGCACCCTCGTTATTGAGCATGGGCATGCATAATATGGATTTGGTACGGTAGTTGGTTTCTTTATCAAATGCCGGGTTAAAGCGGTCATCTTTATAGGCGTCCGGAATATTGACCGTTTTGAGCGTCTTAGCTACGTCTCCCGCAATGCCAACGCCTACGGGGAAGCGGATTTCTTTTGAATCCATTCCTTCAGCTACTTTGCTCCACATCTCATTGGTATCCTCATCGTAGATGAAGAGACTGCTCCGTTCGGCATCAATGACTTCCGTGGTCTTGCTTATAATGACCGGTAGCAGGTTGTCCAGCTGCATTTCCGCACCCAGGGCCTTGGCCACATCAAGAAGGGCGTTTAGATTGCGGACTTCGCGGCTGGGCTGATCACTCATAACTGTAGTTCAAATAATTCAGGCGGCCGCCACTCCACTGGTTTGGTCAGCGGTAATGGTGAAAATGGGGGTGAAGCCTGAAATATCGAAAACTTCCTTGATATGATCGCTCATAGAACAAATAATAAAGCTTCCATCCATTGATTTCAGTTTCTTGATTGCCATTAGGAAAACCCTTAGTCCAGCACTGGAAATGTAGTCAATTTCCTTCAGGTCCACCACAAACCTGCTCGCACCATTATCCATCACTTCTACAATCTTGCTCTCGAATTCGCTGGCAGTGTTTGTATCAATCCGACCGATCGGTTCGAGAATGACAACCTCACCTTCTTTTTTATCACGTATTTCCATAGTGATTTTTTCCTTATACTAATTCTTTGGTCATGACTAAATGATTTTTTCCCTCTTCGGTGTAATAATCCACGTGGGACATCAGTTTTTTTATCAGGAATATGCCCAGTCCACCGATTGGTTTATCCTCCACAGACAGAGATATGTCAGGATTCTCCTGCTCCAATATATTATATGGCTTTGAATCGTCAACAATTTCTACCATAAGTGCGTCATCATTAATACCGAAGCGTACATCAATCCGGTGTTCATCTGTATCTTCATAACCATAGTTCACGATGTTTGTAAGCAGTTCATCAAGAGCCATTTGAATATCGTGCACTGTTTTTTCGGTAAGTTTATTTTCCTTGCTGTAATCGTCAAAGAATTTCCGCACAGTATCAATTTGATCGCGCTGGTTGGTAATCCGGACAGTTTTGTGGGTACTCACAGACCTGCAATTTATAGAATGTTACCTTTAAGGGAAATAGTATAAAGAGACGGTTTTGAAGGTATTTTTAAAAATGTACGGTATGTGTTCCACATCACATGTAGACAGGCCAAAAACTCTTATTTTCTTGCCAAACCAGTAAAACCATAATAACTTGGTTTTATTGTGCGCATATACAAATTAAAATAAAGGAGGCCTATTATGGCAAGTAAATTGAGTGATAGCGACGGTAGAAAAAACACAACCCTACTGATTGGCATAGGTGTTGTTGTTGCGATCGTTGCGCTCGTTGTAGTCACCTATCCTCCCGGCGACGATGGTCTTTCCGGTACAATCGGGAAGCGTCGCGCTGTAGCGGGACAGTTTGTCGAAGGTGATGCACGCTTGGGAGATGCTTCTATCAGCCGCCTCATGCAGGACCAAGAATTTAAAGAAATGGTAACTAGTTCAGAATTCCAGAGCATGACTCAAAATGCTGAGTTTATGAATATACTGGGTAGCAGGAAATTTCAGGCCATACTAGGGAATGCAGAATTCAAGGCCTTGGCAGGAAACCCTGCGTTTAACGCTATGCTGGGTTCTGCGGAATTCAACGCCTTGGCAGGAAACCCTGCGTTCAACGCATTGTTAAGTAACGCGGAATTCGGTGCATTAGCAGGTAATTCAGAGTTCAATGCAATGTTGAGTAATGCCGAATTCAATGCCATGCTCGGGAATGCTGAGTTTCGTGCGTTGACAGGAAATTCAGAATTCAACGCTATGCTCGGGAATGCAGAATTCAAGGCCTTGGCAGGAAATCCAGAATTCAATGCCATGCTCGGGAATGCTGAGTTTCGTGCGTTGGCAGGAAATCCAGAATTTAACGCGATGCTGGGTTCTGCGGAATTCAATGCCATGCTGGGAAATGCAGAATTCAAGGCCTTGGCAGGAAACCCAGAATTTAACGCGATGTTGAGTAATGCGGAATTCGGTGCCTTGGCAGGAAACCCAGAATTTAACGCGATGTTGAGTAATGCGGAATTCAACGCTATGCTCGGGAATGCGGAGTTTCGTGCGTTGGCAGGAAATTCAGAGTTTAACGCAATGTTGAGTAATGCAGAATTTGGTGCCTTGGCAGGAAATCCTGCGTTTAATGCGATGCTCGGGAATGCTGAGTTTCGTGCGTTGGCAGGAAATTCAGAGTTTAACGCAATGTTGAGTAATGCAGAATTTGGTGCTTTAGCAGGAAACCCAGAGTTCGGTGCGATGTTGAACAATGCCGAATTCAATGCCATGCTCGGGAATGCAGAATTCAAGGCCTTGGCAGGAAACCCAGAATTTAACGCAATGTTGGGCTCTGCAGAATTTGGTGCATTGGCGGGTAATCCAGAGTTCGGTGCGATGTTGAATAATGCGCAGTTCGGTGCCTTGGCGGGTAATCCTGCGTTCAACGCAGTGTTGAGTAACGCAGAATTTGGTGCCTTGGCAAGAAACCCAGAGTTCGGTGCGATGTTGAACAATGCCGAATTCAATGCCATGCTTGGGCATCCGGGGTTTCGTGCGTTGGCAGGAAACCCAGAATTTAACGCGATGCTGAGTTCTGCCGAATTTAGTGCGATGCTCGGGAATGCTGAGTTCAAGAATATTCTGAGTACAGGGGAGTTTAAAAACATGCTCCAAAGCTCAGAATTTCAAGGCGCGTTTAGCATAGAAATTAGATAAAACTGTGATTTATTTGGGGATGGTTATATACGTCCCACTAATAAATTACGGTGAAGGCTCATAGTTTAAAGAGCATCTAGAATTTAGGCGCTGCTTAAATATTAGATTTGCAAAAAGGCTCATTTGTAGGACTGCGTGTTCTCGTGGGTAGGAGGCAGAAAGTCGCCTCCTTTTTTTATTTATACCATTTGACTTTAGATTTCCATCCTGACGAAATTCACTCAAACTCAGGGAGGTAACCTGTGAAAAATTTGATCGTGCACAATATTCTAGGTACAGTTTTATGTATTGTATTATGTATAACCTCAACCACAGGGCAGTTGAAGACAATAGAAACTGAGGATGTTGATATAATTTACACCAGTCCTCTACATAAATATCTTCTACCTCAACTGGTCAGCACGTTCACGAATTCCTATAATTTCCATCGTAATCTTTTCGGATATACTCCTACTGAGAAAATCAGTATTCTGATGCAGGATTTTGGGGACTTTGGTCACGGTGGTGCAGATGCACTGCCCACTAACAATGTAAATATTGGGATTGGCCCCTTTAATTATGTGTATGAAACAATGCCCGCCAGTGAGCGGATGAACTGGCTCATGCACCATGAATTGACACACATTGTGACTACGGACATGCCCAACAGGCGGGACCGCTTCTGGCGTGGGATTTTTCGTGGAAAAGTATCCACATCCATCGATGACCCACTATCAATCATGTACAGCTATCTTACAAACCCGAGACGCTACGCACCGCGCTGGTATCACGAAGGATCAGCCGTATTTATGGAATCCTGGATGGCCAATACTAAGGGCCGTGTTTTCGGGGCTTATGATGAAATGGTTTTTCGCACCAAAGTCCGTGATAATGCAATTATTTATGATATCGTTGGACTGGAGTCCGAAGGGAAAACCACCGATTTCCAGATTGGTGTTAATTCCTACCTTTATGGTACGCGTTTTATCAGTTATACGGCCAACACCTACGGGCCCGAGAAATTCATCGAATGGGTTTCCCGCCCGGATGATAGTAAAGCCTATTTCACTAGCCAGTTTAAAAAAGTGTTCGGCGTCAGCATTGATCGAGCCTGGGCAAATTGGATTGTATGGGAACGGGATTTTCAAACCAAAAACCTGGAGTTGATAAGACAGTATCCAACCACACCTTTTCGGCCTGTATCTAATATGGGCTTGGGCTCGGTATCAAAGGGCTTTTACGATGAAAAAGCAGGAAGAATTTACCTGGGCGTATTTTATCCGGCGGAAGTATCCCAAATTGCTGCAGTTGATGTTCAGACGGGTAAAATGGAGAAAGTGGCGGACATTTATGGTGCCGCTATATTTTTTGTTACTTCTACTGCTTTCGATCCAGAAGGTGGGAACCTGTTCTATACCATGGACAACGGCCACTGGCGGGATCTGTGGGTGGTAAATGTTAACACCAAAAAGGTCAAGCTGTTGGCTAAAGATTTGCGTTCCGGCCACCTTGCTTTCAATCGGGCGGATAAATCCCTGTGGGGTATACGTAATTCGGATGGTTATTCAACAGTGATCCGCTTGGAACC
>Ga0209445_1001848_pt1 | contig 11060 bp, 10 predicted proteins | sample MarorgKNORR_S2LV_4_FD_188223 | JGI IMG/M metagenome (GOLD analysis project Ga0209445, IMG submission 188223) | Marine microbial communities from the Southern Atlantic Ocean, analyzing organic carbon cycling - NADW_A/KNORR_S2/LV (SPAdes) (version 2) | ecosystem: Environmental > Aquatic > Marine >...
TCGACCCCCATCGCATCAGTAGTCGCCGCCTTGTCGCGGCGACTACTAATTATCTACCCGGATTGGGCAATTACTTACCAGCGACGATTGCCGCGGTCGCCGCCGCGGTCGCCGCCGCCGCCACCACCACCACGTGAATCGCGCCGTTTTTCTTCGGCTTCGTTCACCCGTATAGCGCGCCCATCAACTTCGTTACCGTTCAGTTCTTCGATCGCCCGCTTAGCATCGTCACTCGACATTTCAACGAACCCAAACCCACGGGATCGTCCCGTGTCGCGGTCCGTTATTACGTTAGCGGAAGTCACTGCTCCAATTGCCGCAAACATTTCTTCAAGCTCTGCTTCCCCAGTCGACCAAGGCAAATTCCCTACATACAGTTTCATTAATCAATACCCATAAAAAAATAATTCAAATTTTTGCGTGGTTACCTGCCCTTGAATCTGACCACACACCTTCAAAGCTACGGCATACAACATAGAGTGCTGTAACACGACTAGAAGCGATTGCTAACTGCTAACTGAGGTTGGAACTCTGCGAGAAGCACGAGGCTGGTTTTCTAATTCGGTTGGATTCTACATGGGTTCTTCGAAATAAACACCAAACTTACAACTGGATTGATACCAAGGTAATCATTGAGGAGTTAGAGGGACTTAAAACAAGAGAAGAGCAGCGCAGGTAAGACTACTTAAAGAACTTGCGAAATTAGCTGAACTTCCCGACTTTGACGACGGTCCATTATCGCTTAAATCTGAATATCGGAAGTTTTATCCGAAATTGGAGGAGGTAGCGTAATGACTACTAAATATTACAGCGATATAACTGAAGGAGACAAAGAAACAGTTATTCAAATGTATAAAGATGCGTAGGTGGAACCAGAAACAAATCACGAAACCATACAAGACAGCAACATAGTCCTGTTGAAGACACTACTCAATCATTCCAACATCAATACGACTGCGTTGTGTGTTGAGAACGACGACGAAACGTTAGCGTCTATCGTAAAGAATGTAGGAGTTAGGTAATGACTAACTTCAAAATCATTTTGACCGTTGAGGCTGATGGACACTACGTCAGCGTAGATAGGATGGAAGTAGAGTTAGAGGAAGAAGGCGATAAGCAGGCAGCGATGGACGCCATCCAGGCTCTTCACCTTGAAGAACGGATAAGCAACGATAGTGATGCTGGTAGCGACGAAGGTAGTGTAGGCGGGATAGATAGCAATACTGCGGTGGCGTTGGCTATGGGGACGCTTGGTGTAGGGCAGTAAGCCTTGATTTGAAGCATTGACGGGGTAAAGCGTTAGAAGCAGGCTTATAGCCTGCTTCTTTTGTTTTGGAGGACGAAATGAGCGACCTGGACCAAGACAACGATATGCCCGACAGAATACCCACCAAAGAATTGGTGTGGAAGGGTTGGCGCTGTGGTGTGAATGGTCGAATGTTCGAGCACTTCACCAAACTCGCCCAAAATCCTTACTTTGAAGGCGGCGTGAATTGGAAGGGAACTGGTGGAACCAGAACAGAGATAATTTACGCCGGAATAAAGCAAGTAATGGAAGATTTCGACGCTTCATTCTCCACTCCTAATGTCGATGTTGATGAGTTGTCCGAAAGAAGTCAGAGTTCAGATAGACGATGATGGTTTCTTCGAGCCTCCGTATGAAATGGAGCATCTCGCTTCAATCTTGCTGTTTCTCTTCCTCACCAGCAAATATGAGGAGGACATTCCCACTCTCGAAGAAGGCGCTTCGGGCAAATATCAAATCACAGGCAATCTCGAACCAGGCTCGGAAGAGTTATGGGATTTATTCACTGAACTTTTTGCTCGACCCAATACCGACACTATCGCCATCAATAGAGGCGAGGATGTCCCAGCCCCAAAGCGTCGCAAATATTGGGATTACCACATCCAAAATAAATAGCGTTCGTCCGTCCTCCCCAAAATATCAAAATGGAAAAAAGGAATGACCTCTCTCTCTACAATGACAACGAAAGACTTTATCGAGAATGTTAGACGAGAGTTGGATTTTCTTATAGAAAACTTGGAAGAAGAAACCGAACATAAGGAAATACTACAAGGTTTAATGACGAACGTTGAATACTTCCAAGATGGAACGGAAGACCCTGATGTTTTTTTGTTTTGGTCTTGGGAAGCACAAGAAGAACAGGAAGAATAACGTTCGTCCGTCCTCCCCAAAATATTAAATTGGCGTTTATTACCGATGACTTTTAAAGAACTGGCAAAAAAGGGAAGACTAATACCTTCCCGAACACCAGAAGCGGATTTACGAGCCATCTTATCAGGTGAGTTATCACAGGTAGATTTAAATTGTAATGCTGAACACTATTTCAGTCGTCTATACCAAAGCGGAGAACTAATTAAACGAATAGAAGAAAAAGAATTGCGATACTACGATACATACAGCGATTACCTTTACGTTGGTAAGACAAGCGATAACGTAATACAAATGATTAGAGCAACGTCTGCTTATCACTATGGAATGTGCTACGGATATTCACAAGCCGACATAGCATTCTTTTACTTAAATGCTCACGGATTGAATGCGGTAGCGGCAGCAGAGTTATTTGAGTTTGAGAAACAGTCGTGGGAGATATCTATTTACGATTTAGTAAGCCTTGCTCCCGCTGATGGATTACATTAAATAAGCCTCACAGACCACCTCTACGACCACCAACCCGAATATAATACTTGACGACTTGTTAGTTTTTATGAGATAATAATAATATTGGGAAGGCACGAATGTGTGTAATAGCGAGGACATTACACACAATGATTAACATTAAGTTAGCAAGCAGAAATATTCCGAATGTATTTACTTTTTTTGCTGGAATAATACTGGAATAATATAACCCGCATCTCTAAAAATCAGATAAACACTGGGTAAAACGTATCGAGCACCGCCTTCGGGAGGCGGGGGTCGAAGGTTCGAATCCTTTCACTCCGACCAAATTTCCCGAGAAATAAATGGGTCCTATTAACTTAACGAATTATCCGAACTCAAGTCCTTTCAATTGACCGTCTCCACGCCATTTCGCTAATAGCTGATTGAAGGCGTTGAGTCCGGGCGCATAAGACTCCGCTCCTATCCCGCGACCTGCCGCAACATCGCCTTCATTGTTGTAATACCCAGGCGTACACGCCTCAAAAAACGCCGTATTGCTGAGCGCCAATCGCCGAATCGTTCCAACCCACTCTGCCTCGGCTTCCGAGGTGGGATGAACATATCGGGCGTCGCGAGACATGACTTCGTTGACGATGTACGCGACGTGTTGTGCTTGATCATCAAGAACGGCTGTAAGGTTGACCGAGAAAGCGTTTTGGGAAAATCCCACCTGGAAGCAATTGGGGAACCCGTGACTCGAGAAACCGTGCAACGTTCGTAATCCATCGGTCCAATAATCCGAAAGAGTCACTCCATTCTGACCATAAATCTCGTAGCCGGAGCGTCGGGTATACGCCGTACCCACCTCAAAACCTGTAGCAAAAATAATGCAATCGACGTCATAGGAAGTCCCATTCGCAATTACGGCGTCGTCGACGATCCGGTCCACGCCTTGGGACTCACTGGTATCGACAAGAGTGACATTCTCTCGTTCGAAGGTGGGTAGGTATTCGTCGTTGAATGTCGGGCGTTTGCAGAACTGGCGATACCAAGGTTTCAACGCTTCAGCAGTTTCAGGATCCTCAACGTATTTATTGACGCGCGCACGAATGCCATTCATTTTCTTGAAATCAGCTAGTTCGGCGAGCGCTGCCGCTTCTTCCATCGAGATTTGCTCGTCATCGCGTTGAGGCATCATGCTCGCAAGGGTACGAAAGATATCGGTCCATCCGTCGCTAACCAAGTCTTCTTCGACGGGCCGGCCGATTACCATGTCATTGAAATTCTCTCGACGCGCTCGCTGCCAACCGGGCTTTAACGACTCTGCCCACTCGGGATCCGTCGGCTTATTGCCACGTACGTCAACGGACGACGGTGTTCTTTGAAACACATAAAGGTGTTTGGCATGGGCTCCGACGTAAGGAGCCGCTTGGATGGTGGTAGCCCCGGTACCAATCATGGCGACAACTTTGTCGTCCAACTTCGTCAAGTTCCCGTTGTGATCACCTCCGGTGTAATCGTAATCCCAACGGCTGGTATGAAACGTGTGACCCTCAAAGTCCTCAATCCCTGGGATTGCAGGTAGCTTGGGTCGATTTAATGGGCCCGTTGCCATTACGACAAATCGCGCCTTCATAGCGTCATCTCGATCAGTCGACACAGTCCACCGCGCGGAATCTTCATTCCATCGCAGTTCCGTCACTTTCGTTTGAAAACAAGCGGTGTCGTACAAGTTGTAGGCTTTGGCAATACGTTTCGAGTGCTCAAAAATTTCAGGCGCGTATGAGTATTTCTCCTTCGGCATGTAGTCGAGCTCTTCTAGTAGGGGTAGATAACAATATGACTCGATGTCACATTGGGCACCCGGATAGCGGTTCCAGTACCAAGTCCCGCCGAAATCGCCACCGGCTTCAACGATCCGTATATCCTCGATACCGGCTTCTCTAAATCGTGCTGCAGCGAGCAACCCGCCAAACCCACCGCCAATAATGATGACGTCCACCTCGTCCTCAAACGGTTCTCGCGAGAAACCTGTTTCGACGTAGGGATCGTCAACAACATGTGCAAACGTGCCCGTAACCTCGACGTACTGTTCATTCGCGTCCGGTCGCAGACGTTTGTCGCGCTCCTCCCGATATTTCTCACGAAGAGCGTCGGGATCAAATCCCAGATTGGAATACTTACGCGGTAGTACCGTGCTCATTGTCGTTTAGCTCCCCACCGTTTGACCTACGATGTGCTTCGGATAAATATCTCTCGCGAGCTGTCTTTATTCAACCTCATTTCCACAGCCTGCTTCGGGCCGATTCCTCGTCGGAGATCGGACGGCACAACCAACCGCTGTTTTCTACCCTGTGTTGAGGAGCATAACGACTCTTTCACGCGTTCGGCCAACCGTCTTAGTTACAAGACAACATCATCGTTTTCGCTTTGCCCTTGCACCCTGCTATTTTTCTTATATACATCAATAGGTTATAATCTTGCGGGCGTTCAAATAATTCCGTATTCGACCAGGCCTAGCCTGGGCTTCCTCTCACATCCACGGTCACCAGTGAAACCCTAGGTACGCGATCATGAATTGTCTCTTTAGTTGTTTCATTTTCGCAGAAAAAAATTCTCTTCGGCGGATTGGATTAGTTTCGAACGACCCTATCTGTGTACAACTGTTGGTTCGATCGTGATTACTAGAATTTCTTGCCTGATCTGCCTGGCTTTGACCGTCGAGATGATGGGAGACCCGGTTGCCTATGATTACACTTATGTCGAAGGTCACTACCTCCACGGCGATAAAGAAGGTTTGCGAGGTCGTGCATCTGTAGCTCTACCCGCGTCGCTCTACCTCTACGGAGAAGCCGAAGCAATAGATGTCGTCAATCAATACCAAGAACTGAAGCTATCCGACTATCAATTCGGCGTTGGTTTCCATATCACCGCCGATCGTTTATTGAGTAAATCTTCGTATCTCAGTGCCCTTAGAGTTGTCCCGCTCAAAGGCGTCGATATATTCGTCGAGGCCGGTCCCCGCAATTGGGATTTCGAGTCGAACAACAAAAGTCGTGGCGGTAACGACATAGCCGCGAAAATCGGTTGGCGTTTCGGCAACCCCTACAGTTGGCAATGCGTGGTAGGCGCAGAAATCCAAAGGCACGCAAAAATGTCAGGATCTATCGACCAAGACGCACTTAAGCACCTTGCCACATCCGAAGCCAACATCGATGTCGACGACTACATCAAGTTCTCCGGCTCAACCGAAGCCATTTACGGTTTCAAATTCTTGTGGAATCTCCGTAAGGCTTCTCTAGTCGTTGGCGTTGAGGGCAGTTCTTGGGATACGCACGGAGTAACCGTCGGTCTTCGCCTAGTGCCGTAGCACCGGGAATTCGTCGGCCTTGGGTCTTCGTTCTGCAGCCCTTGATTCAGCCTACGTCGTCTATTTTTCGTTGTAGGCGGCGCATCCCATGCAGCCAACGTTCCAGATCATTGGTTTTGCGTTCCATCCACGTTTGGGCGATTTCATCCGTCAAAATAAGAAATCGCTCATCGCGAATCGATTGAACTACCATGTCGGCAACTTCTTCCGGCTCCTTCACAGGGCCCGCTGCAGCACGTGCAAACGGGGAATCTCCGCCCCCAAGCATGGGTGTATTCACTCCGAGTGGTGCTAACAAAGACGTTCTAATACCACGATCGTGGTACGTGATCGACAACCACTCGGCCAGACCGACTACCGCATGTTTAGTTGTGGCATAGGTAAGGTTTCCTTGAGACGTAAGGATGCCCGCCATCGATGCCGTGTGAACGAGATAGCCATCGCCCCGCGCCAACATCGAAGGCAGCACCGCACGAACAGCGTATACGTGACCCATGACGTTGATTTGCCATTGTTGCTGCCATGTGTCCACGGGTGTGGAAATCGGATCACCCCCGGTTGCCACCGCTGCATTGCTAAAGAACAAGTCAATTTCCCCGAGCTCTGTTTCACACGTTTTGACGAGAGCACCCACGTCTTCTTCCTTCCCCACATCGCAAGAGACTGCGATAGCGCCAATGTCATCGGCAACTGCGCGCGCGCCTTCCACGTTTACGTCAGCAACCGCGACTTTCGCCCCTTCCATGCAAAAAGCGCGGGCACATGCTGCACCAATCCCACTCGCGCCTCCCGTAACCACTACCACGCGTCCGTGCAATTCCATAATTTTTTCCTACTGAGCGAAAGATCTAACTTAGCCGATATCGCGTGGTTTGCCGATGCCCGCCAAGTAGTACGTGTGACGAAATCTTCTGAATCAGGATGCCGACTTTCGAATAATATGATGGCGACGAAGTCCGATGGTGAGTGATTGCAGATGCACGAGGAAGATCTCCTTTTTTCAGGTCTTAAGGTATTGGATGTCGGTTCGTGGATAGCGGGGCCTGTTTCGGCAACCATTCTGGCCGACTTTGGCGCTGACGTGATCAAAGTCGAAATTCCGGGTTCGGGGGACGCTTATCGTGGACTCGCTATAGCACCGGGAACACCCGATGCCGAAATTAATTACACCTGGGTTCAAGACGCTCGTAACAAGCGGTCGATCACACTAAATCTAAAGACCGAGATGGGAAAGACGATTCTTCGCCAGCTAGCCCAAGACTGCGATGTCTACGTCACTAATCACCCGTTGCATATGCGGCGCGACCTGGGCCTTACCTACGACGACATTAAAACCATCAACCCGACGGTAATTTATGCCTCGCTCACCGCCTACGGAGAAAACGGGCCCGAACGGGATCGCGAGGGATTTGATCTCGTCGCGTATTGGGCTCGCAGCGGCTTGATGGATCTAGTGCGATCGCCAGGGTCACCTCCGGCGCAGTCGCTTCCGGGGATGGGCGATCATCCGACAGCCGTAGCTCTTTACGCTGCAATAGTGACAGCGCTTTTAAGACGCGAACGAACTGGCAAGGGAAGCATGGTTCATACCTCGTTAATTGCCAACGGAGTGTGGTCTGCGTCATGCATTGCATCAGCCGTATTCGCCGAGGGTGACTTCTCAAACTACCCAAGCGTAGCCGCACGACACTTTACCCGCGAGCTCTATGAAACTTCGGATAATCGCTTTTTACAGTTCACGATGGTCCGGTCCGATGAAGAGATCGAGGCCTTTTTCTGCGTCCTCGAGGCGACGTACCTCATAGAGGATCCACGGTTCAATTCGAGACGAGCCCGCATTGAGTCTGGCGGAGCACTAGCCCAGGAGTTGCGTCCGCTGCTACGAAGCCATAACGCCGACCACTGGATCTCAGTTTTCAACCGAGCATCCGTCCCAGTATCAATGGTGGGGACCCTCGCAGATCTGGCCGAAGATCCGCAGCTGAAAATAAACAACATTATTAAACAGCCCGAAGAAGACGTCGGTACGCAATGGGTGATCAATCACCCATTAAATATTGATGGATTACCCGTGCGAGGCATTAAAAAAGCTCCCGACATCGGAGAACACACCAAAGAGATCCTCCACGACCTAGGCTACCCGGATGACGAAATCGAGAAGTTACATGCCGAGGGGGCTATTTAGACAGCCATTCGGTTGAGCAGAATGCTTCGTTACGCCTGTGGCTTTCGCACTCGAAATATTGCCGTATGCTGAACGCGGGCAACCGCTCTGTCGGCAGCGTCCCGGATTTCCGTGTCATTAACGATGTAATGGTGTCCTTTCCGCTCGTACGCGTCGCGGCAAATCCCCGCGACACAATAGGTTTGACCGACTTGCCCGCGGCGCAGATGTTGTATGCGACTCTCCGTATGAATTGAAGGTCCGTAGTTGTACGAATGATGCAGCCAATGGATGGGTTGCTCCGCTATCCACGCCGGGTGAATGGAAGCGTCCGACCCGAAAAAACAATCCAAGCTCTCCTGTTGTTTATCCCGCGCATAAGCTTCCGCATCGGCGACCGACAAATGTACTTCACGGGTCCGTAATTCCTGACCCACCGGCGCATCCCTAAGGGTGAGGTCCGGGATGCAATTCGGCATCGACTCAGGCGGCCGTCGATTAGGGATCCCTACATCTCCTAACCATGGGGCTTCGCCTCTTCCGACTCGACCGAAAAAACAGGACACCTCGTCGATATCTCGACGAACATCGAAAGATCCATCGTCACCGAGGATAACCACCAGATCATCGTTTGGATAAACGGGCTGGCGAAACCGAACCTGGGCCCAACCGAAATCTAGCCATTGGTTTCCCAGTGTCTCGACAAAGAACGACGCAGCCCAACCGTACGCAGTCGCTCCACCTACCAGCGCGCCTTGAAATCCATAATCCCTGGCTCCCGATGTTGAATGAATCGCGTTAGATTTCTCCGCATCCGGGTTTTTCATAAAAGCGTGGAGATGGCGGCGGTTAGGCATTGGCATCCGCCCGGTGAATTCGAAATCCGCTGATTGGAAAACGATACCCGCGAGATTCAACGAGGGTTCCTCGCGCGTGCAATTGCGGGCATTCGTACAAGTCGTCCACCGATTGCACCAACGCGAAGGTGAGATGATGATTTTCCGCTTCCGCAAACCACTCTTTGGCACTACGCGAACTAAAAGCGTTCACCATAAGCTCTGAATATTCCGACCAATTCTGCATACGACCTTCGGCGGTTTGGAAGTGAACTTCCGCGAGACGGGGCTCCCCCGTCAACTTCGCCACACCTTCCATGGGCACGTTCATGACCGCACCGGGTGCACAGTAGAGGTGACCGTCGCGGGTTGGCACCATTCTGAGTGCGTGCTTGACCCTTCCTTCACGTCTAGCGACCTCACCGGTAGCCGCATATCGCCCAACTTGGCTTTGAACGAAGCCAGTCAGTACGTCCAAAATCACGAAATCAATGAGGTAACCGTATCGCTCGCTCCGACTCTCCATATAAGCCGCAATGATCAGAGACGCAGCAGCAACACCACCAGTCATTTCCGCCGCCCAAGGCGGTAGACGCTGTGGGGGCTGATCGTATTCGCCCGTAACGCTCATAAATCCGCTCTTTGCCTGGAGCGAATCTTCATCCCAATTCCGCGGTCCGTCCATCCCAAAACCGCTAATCACGGCGACAACTGAAGGCCCCTCGACATCGGCTATTGATGCATCGCCGATCACGATGTCAGACGAACGAACAAGGCCTTCGAACGAGTCATCGACGATCCTTTTACCATGGTCCAAGAAGGCATCACCGCCGCCGTTAGAATCACCCCAGCGGTACTCGGTGCTTCGGTTACCGACGCGCGTAACATCCCAGCCCAAATCCACGAATTGTTTCGCGGCCGCGGCCACGGCAACAGAACCCGCTACTTCCAATACCCGGCGCCCCGGAGATCGTCGCAATTTCTTGCGGCGGGACCAGGGCGGCTTCACTTCGATCGACTCAAAATGACCCCAGTTCCGCTCTCGTTGATCAACTCGACTAAGCAGCCCCCGCTCGATGGCAAGGGGTGGATCGGGGTCTGGTTTTATCCCGAAACGCAGTTGCTTTTGACCGACGACCCCGTCGTGGGCAAGGTTTTCGATAGCAGACGATTCATACCCGGCGATTTCTTTCAAGATTTCTTCGTTATGCTCCCCGATGGTGGTGGCCGTCCAGACCGAGTCAACGCCCCCACCCCATACCGGACCCGATGTCACCTGCGTCCCTGCAACCACAAAGCATCCCCTACTCCAACGGTCGTGGTCTCGGACTACGTCCGCGACATCGGCAGTCTCGATGTTGACGCTCGCGCTTGGGGCGGGCCGATTCGCGCGCTTTGAGCGCTCAGCTACCACCGTCCCAATATGGCTGACGCCCGTCTCGTACAACGAAACCTCGACGTGGCGAGGTCCCGGTCGTTCACGCCGTTCATCCAATGCCCCGAGCAAGGCTACCAAGAGATATAAACCACAGACATGATCCGCATACGTGATCGTTCCAGGTCTTCCAGGCGTATTGGAACCCGGCTCTCCAATCATGCTGTTCTGCCCAGACATGGCTTCCGCGCCTGGCCCGAATAACGGTCTGTCTTTCCACGGACCCGTCGTCCCAAACCCGGTTACCGAACAATAGATGACGTTATCGTTTACCTGACTGATCTGCTCAAAGTCAATTTTGAACTGACGCATGACCCTCGGGGTAAAGTTGTGTGCGACTACGTCCACGTTTGCCGCAATAGCACGGAAAACGTCAGGACCTCCCGCTTTCGAAAGATCTAAACCAACACTTTTTTTGTTTCGAAAATAGTGAATGTCTTGAAGAAGCGGGGCGCCTCGCGCATGGGACTGAATGCGAATCACTTCCGCACCCAAATCTGCTAGATGCCTAGTCGCAAACGGAAGTGCAGCCGCTTGTTCCATCGAAAGAACCCTTATTCCGGTAAGCGGTTTCACGATCCCCAATGATCCCAATTCACTTCGACGCGTGGGTCGTGTTGGAAACGGAAGAT
>Ga0209445_1001859_pt1 | contig 11032 bp, 9 predicted proteins | sample MarorgKNORR_S2LV_4_FD_188223 | JGI IMG/M metagenome (GOLD analysis project Ga0209445, IMG submission 188223) | Marine microbial communities from the Southern Atlantic Ocean, analyzing organic carbon cycling - NADW_A/KNORR_S2/LV (SPAdes) (version 2) | ecosystem: Environmental > Aquatic > Marine >...
CCCGTTCTTCATCCACCTCCGCCAATCGTGGAAGGAACCGGTCGCCGCAGTGGTTTATCTGCTCGGCCTGATGGGGCTGCTGCAGGAACTGGACGTAAACTTCGACCTCGCATTCTGGGCGGACGGATTCCAACTCGGCGGCGTCATTGCCGAATCCATCATTTACCCGGTTTTTCACACCTTCGGCACTGCGGGCGCGATCATCATCCACACAGCGCTCATCCTCGCCAGCCTCTATTTCCTGACCAACCTCCAGCCGGCCGAGATTTGGCACTGGACGGTGGACGCGTGGGAAAATTGGCGAGACCGCCGTGAGCAAACCGGCTTGGCCGCGGGCGAGCCATACCAAAAATCAATCAAGCGCAAGACCAGGCGGCTTGAGCGCGATCTGCAAAAACAGAAGAAAGCCATCGAGCAGGAAATCGAGCAGACCACTGAGGAACTTGAGGCCGACCAGGGGCTCGGTGCCGATCTCAAGCCGGTGCCCAAGCCGACCGTTCGCGACCTGAGCGTGCTGGATGCGGAACAACGGAACAAGACCACAGATGAGGCCGAACCGGATCCGGATGAAGTCGAGATGGGCGCGGTGATTACTGCCGAGGAGGTCAAGGCTTCCGCCGATGAACCCGACGCAGAGGCCAAGCCCGAAAAACCGGATGAACCAAGCGGGCCCACCGATCACAAGGCCGCTAGCACCGACGACATCCTTGGCCAAGCGGACGACACGACAGACAGCGACACCAAGCCGGACGACCCGCCGGAACCCGTTGCACCAGCCAAGCCCAAGCTGCCCCGACACCTCCCCAAGCCCAAGGGGCCAACCTCCGTCGCCAAGACGCCCAAGGTCATGGGCTACAAGCTGCCCAAGTCGATGTTACTCGACGAGCCCGAGCCCGCCACCGTCCCCACCGAGACCCGCGAGCAACTTCTCTCCAACGCACGCCTGCTCAAGGACACGCTGAAGCAGTTTAATATCGACGTCACCGAGGGCGACATCACCAAGGGGCCGACCATCACCCGCTACGAGTTGCACCCCGCGCCCGGCGTCCGGCTCGAGCGCATCTCCGCCCTGGCCAACAACATCTCCGCCGCCATCAAGGCCGAGCACATCAACATCCTCGCCCCCGTCCCCGGCCGCAGCTCCGTCGGCATCGAGGTGCCGAACCGCATCAAGACCAAGGTGCTCTTCCGCAACATCATCGACTCGCCCGAGTGGAAAAAATCCAAGGCCAAGATTCCGCTCGCACTCGGCAAGGACGTCTACGGCAAGCCGATCGTCGCCGACCTGTCCGAGATGCCGCACCTGCTCATCGCCGGTGCCACCGGCTCGGGCAAGTCGGTCTGCATCAACTCCATCGTTGCCTCGCTGCTCTTCCGTTTTTCGCCGGAGGAACTGCGCTTCGTGATGATCGACCCGAAAGTCGTCGAGTTGCAGATTTACAACGGCCTCCCCCACCTCGCCGCCCCCGTGGTGCACGATCCAAAAAAAGTCACCCTCGCGCTCAAGTGGGTCGTCAACGAGATGGAAAAGCGCTACCAGATTTTTGCCAAAGTCGGTGCCCGCAATATCGCCGGCTTCAACTCGCGCTCCAAAAAGAAACCGGAGAAAACGGCCCAGCCCGAGTTGCCGCTCGACGAGGGTGAAGGCTTCGCCGTCGAGATGGACCAGGAGGTCAGCGTCCCCCGCGATGAGGAAATCGAGATTCCGGAAAAGCTCAGCTACATCGTCGTCATCATCGACGAGTTGGCCGACTTGATGTTGATGGCCAAGAACGATGTGGAAAACTCCATCGCACGCATCACGCAGATGGCACGAGCCGCCGGCATCCACTGCATCGTCGCGACACAACGGCCCAGCGTCGATGTCATCACCGGCGTCATCAAGGCCAACATTCCCGCCCGGATCGCGTTTCAGGTTGCCGCCAAGGTGGACTCCCGCACCATTCTCGACGCCATGGGCGCCGACAAACTGCTTGGCAAAGGCGACATGCTCTTCCTGCCGCCCGGCACCTCCAACCTCAGACGCGTCCAGGGCTGCCTCGTCACCGACGATGAAATCAACCGCATTGTCGAGATCGTCAACAACCAGGCCAAGCCAAGCTACGACAAGGACATGGAGCGCCAACTCGAAGCCCCAGCCCCCGGCAACGGCGGCAACGGCGGCGGCATCGACGAGGACGAAGATCTCATCCAGCAATGCATCGAGGTCATCCGCGTCGAGCAAAAGGCCAGCGTCTCACTCATGCAGCGCCGCCTGCGCCTGGGCTACACCCGCGCCGCCCGCATTATGGACGAAATCGAGGATCGCGGCCTCGTCGGCCCCAGCCGTGGCGCCGAACCCCGCGAAATCCTCTTCGACATCGAAAACTAACGCTCGGCCAGGCGTTAATTTTTATACCAATCCCGCAATCGCACTTCCGAGGCGTCGCCGACCAGTTTCTTGAACTGGGCCGTGTCGCTGCCCCGGTAGTGGTACGGGTACACAACCTTCGGCTTGAACTCCCGCACCGCGTCGGCGGCCTGCTCCGGCGTCATCGTGTACGGCAGGTTCATGCAGACAAACGCCGCGTCGATGTTCTTCAGCGCGCGCATCTCCGGGATGTCCTCCGTGTCGCCGCTCACGTACACCCGTTTGCCGCCGAAGGTCATCACGTAGCCGTTGCCGCGTCCCTTGTTGTGAAACCGCAGCCGCGCTGCCGTCAGGTTGTACATCGGCACCGCCTCGATCTTCACGCCGAGTTTCTCCACCAACTTGCCGTTGGCCAGGGTGGTGATGCGCTTTTTCAACCCCTCCGGCGCGAGCGCGGCCACCGCCTCGGGCGTGATGACGACCGTCTTGTCCTTCACGATCGCCTCGAGGGTGCCCTTGTTGAAATGGTCGCCGTGGATGTCGGTCACCAGCACGAGGTCCGGCACGCCGTACGGCTTGAACGGCGCCGCACCGCCGACCGGGTCGACGAACACCGTCTTGCCGTTCCACTTGAACACCACCGTGCCGTGCCTGACCGGGTGCACCTCCAAGTCGCCCTTGGCCGTCTTAATCTTGTCGGCGGCCTGGGCCGTGAGTGCACCGGCCAAGGCCAGCCCAAAAACGAATCGAGTCATTGTTTTCATGTTGAGAAAGTCCAGCTCAATCCTGCCGCTTGACCGTGGCTCGGCGGCGCAGGGTCACGATCAGTGCGATGCCGATGGGCAGCAAAAACAGGCTGAGCTGCTGACCCGGCTTCATCCAGCCAAACCACATTCCCTCCACCGAATAGTCGCCCCGGAAAAACTCGACGACGAAGCGGTTGACCGAGTAGCCCACGAGGTACACGGCGAACACCTGCCCGTCGAACCGCTTGCGTCGATACAGCCAGGCCAAGCCGCCGTACAGGGCCACGTTCAGCAGCGCGGAATAAATCTGCGTCGGGTGGACATACAGCGAGTGGGCCGCATCGCCGGGCACTTGGCCAAGCGCGGCATGCACGCCAAAGGCGGGACTGTGCGCCGGGAATTGAACAGCCCAAGGCAGGTCGCATTCGATGCCAAAACAACAGCCGTACATCAGGCAGCCCAAGCGGCCCAGCGCGTGGCCAAGCGGGATGCTCGGGGCAAAGGCGTCGGCGATCTTCCAAAGCGGCTGCTTGCCGTGGAAACGGGTGTAAAGAATCACCGCCAGCACCGCGCCGATGAAGCCGCCGTAAAACACCAGCCCACCGCGCCGAAAATCGAGCACCTGCCAGAGCGGTTCGCCGGCATATTGGTCATCCCAGTAAGTGAGCACGTACATTGCCCGGGCGCCAAGCATCCCGGCGATGATAATCCACACGCCGAGATCGGAGATGACTTTGCCGTCGAGTTTGTCGAGGACGCACCGGCGGCTGGCGGTCCAAAGCCCGGCCATAAAACCACCGGCGACGAGGATGCCGTACCAGTAGATTGCGAAGCCGCCGATCTTGAAGGCAATGGGGTCCATTTCGCCGCTCAGCGAATGGTGTTGGTGACCACGGTTTGACGGGGCGTGGTTTCATCCACCAAGCCGGGCGGCAGCGGGGGCGCGGCCTGTTTCCCGAAGCCCGGCGGCAACGGCGGCATCTGCGTCACGAGTGTCCGCCACTTTTTGCGCTCGCCCTCGTTCATGTCGTTCCACCGCTCGGTGTTGCGGAAGAAACCGGCACGCTCACCCTGCGACATGTTGGCCAGCTTCTCAAACGACTGGATGACCAACTCGCGCTGGGCGCGGGACAAGGCCTTGAACTGCGCAAGGCTGGCCTCCATTCGCGCCCGCTCCCGGCTCGACAGGTGGCTCAGGGCGCGTTCCTGCTCGGCAACCGGCATGTCGAAAAACTGGTGAAACTGGCGGGTCATCCGGCGGCGATCCGGTTTCGATTTTTCACGCCAGGTCGTGATGCGCCCCTCGAGCCCCTCGCGCAGGCGGGTCGGCATTTTTTCCATGTGATTCGTCAGCGCAACGCGCGACTGGCGGCCCCGGCCGAAGCTGGAGAGGTAGCGGAAAAACGACTCGTTCTTGAGCAGGTCGGCGCGGACGCCGGCCTCCAGCTTGTCCCAGCGGGTCAACCGCCGCTCGATGTCGGTGCGGAGCCGCTCCGGCACGGAGGCCAGCTGCTTGGCCCGGTCGGTCTTCGCCGTTTTCATGATGGGCATCAGGTGCCAGCGGAAATCCAGCGCGTCGAGTTTGCGGTCACGCTCGGCCTCCGGCATGGCGGCGTATTCGCGGACCTTGGCCTGCACAAGTTTGCGATGGCGCTCGGAGGAAATCTTGAGTTTACCCACCGCCGCCTCGCGCTCGGACTCGGACAGCAAGACGATTTTCTTGAAGACGGCAAACGGCGAGTCGGCAGCCAGCGCACCGGCGGTCGCGCCCAATGCCAACATCGGCGGCAGGAGCAGGCGGGCGACTGTGACTCGCAATTTCATTAAGTTACTTGAGGGCGGCCCAAAGTTCCTCGTCGATCGCGTCGGCCTGTGCGACGGCCCCGATGGCCTCGAAGTCAGCCAAAAAACCGGGGGGGAACTCGGCGATGGACGCGACGGCCGCAGCCATCTCGGCGCGGGACTGGTTAAGGTGCGATTGGTAGCCAACACCACCGATCACCATGGCGAGCGTTGCAGCGGCCGCGATTTGAACGGGACGAAACTGCGGCGCGAGGAGCCTCTGCCACCACGCTTGGCCAAGCGCCGGGTGGGCCGTCTCGGCGCGGCGGACTTCGTCCAGCACGCGGGCGGTGAAATTGGTCGCGACAGGCGTGTCAGGCAGTGTGGCCAACAGGTGGTCGAGCGCTTCCCACTCGGCCTGATCAGCGGGGTTCGCAGCCAGCCAGCGCTCCAGCCTGGCCAACTCACCATCAGTCAAGTCACGCTCAGTTGCCGTTTGCAACAGGTTATCAAACTCGGATTGGTTCATTGTCGCCTTTCCTTAAAAACCAAGGCTGCAAAAAAGTTTTGCCGTGCGGTCATTTTTTTTGCCATTCGCCTGATTTCAAATAAGGTTTCAGGCGGTTTTTGAGCACCGCACGTCCCCGAAAAATGATCGATTTCACCGCCGTCAGCGAGATCCCGCCCAGCACCTCGGCGATTTCCTCATAGCTGACGCCGCCCTCGCGGCAGAGCAGCAGGGCGGTGCGCTGTTTTTCCGGCAGATCCATCAGCGCCTCCTCGACCTTGGCGCGCAACTCGCCGCTCAGGGCGGCGTCGGCCGGGATCGGGCTGGAGGCATCCTCCACCACACGCAATGGCTGCGACTCGTTGTCGGGGCGCGGCTCATCGAGTGAGTCGGCCGGATGCCGGGTGCGTCGACGGATTTCGTTCAGGCCAAGGTTGCGGGCAATCGTGAAAAGCCAGGTGGTGAACTTGCTGGCCGGCTCGTAGCGTTCGCGGGTTTTCCAGACTTGAACGAAGACGTTTTGGGCGATGTCCTCCGCCTCGTCGATGTCGTTGATCAGCCGGTAAACCAGGTTCATCACCGGCTGCTTGAACTTCTCCACCAACGTCTCGTAGGCCGACAAGTCTCCCTCCTTCACCCTCAACATCAGGGCCACATCGGGATCGTTCCTGTCAACCATGCCGCAAAAATCTAAATTACGCTTGGCCATGCGGCAAGGTTACTGGTGGGCGAAATGACGCTTGGCCAAGCGGAATTGTTTCGGCGGCCCAGCGCGGCTAGACTCCCGACGCGTGCCGGAGAACGCCACAGACCCAGCCGACGCCACGGAATTGATGGCCATCCCCAATGACAGTTCCCTCGTCAAGGAGCTGCCAAGGCTCAAGCGTTTCCTCAAGACGGAGTCAGCCCGCCTGCAGGGGTGGCACCGCGACGGCGGCGGCGGTCGCGAGGTGTGCCTTGGCCGGTCGTGGATGCTCGATACGCTGCTGCGCGAGCTGTTCGACTGGACGCTGGCAACCTTCGAGCAGCCCGGCAATGCGCGGAAACTTCAAGTCGCCCTCGTCGCCATCGGCGGCTACGGTCGCGCGGAACTCAACCCCCACAGTGACGTCGACATCATGCTGCTGCACAGCGGCTCGATGCCGAGCGTCAACCGCATTTTCAGTCATCCGCTGCTCGAGAAACTCACCGGCCCCGGCGGCTTGATCTACACGCTGTACGACCTCGGCTTGAAGGTCGGCCACTCGGTGCGCAACATCCAGGATGCGGTCAACGTCGCCAATGACGACATGCAGACCAAGACGTCGTTGATCGAGTCGCGCCTCATCACCGGCGACGCCGGGTTGTTCGGGCAGTTCCAGCAGCGGCTCGAGGCCAGATGCGTCCGCAACCACGTCGGCAACTATCTGCAAATGCGGATCGGCGACCAGGACGCGCGCCGCGTGAAGTTCGGTAACTCCGCCCTGCTGCAGGAGCCCAACATCAAGAACGGCTGCGGCGGACTTCGCGATTACCAGAATCTGCTGTGGATGACGCACTTCAAGTACGGCGCCCACACCCTCGAGCAGCTCGAGGCCCAGGGGATGGTTCGCCCGAGAAATCGCAGGCAACTCGAGGTCGGCTACGACTTCCTGCTGCGCACCCGCAACGAGCTTCACCTCCAGACCAAGCGACTGGCGGACGACATCCCCAAGGCGCTCCAACCGAAAATCGCCTGGCAGCTTGGCTACAAGGACCGCTCCCCGGCGCGCCGGCTCGAGGCGTTCATGCGCGACCTTTACACGCACATGCGCACGATCCATCTCATCACCCGCATGGTCGAGCGCCGACTGGCTCTCCGCCCCAAGCCGGCCCGCCGCCTGCCCTCGCTTCGCTCGTTTTTCGGGGGTGGCAAAAAAACGGAGACACTCGACGGCTTCAACATCATCGACGGCGAACTGGTGCCGATCTCACCGCGTATTTTCAGGGATCAGCCGAGACGACTCATGCGCGTGTTCCTGCACGCCCAGCAGCGCGGCCTCGAGTTTCACCCCGACCTCACGCAGTTGCTGCGCGACAACGTCTCGCTGGTGGACGACGACTTCGTCCACGACACGGAAAACCACGAGACGTTCCTCGAGATTCTCAACCAGCGCGGCAACGTCGCCCCCGCCCTGCGTGCCATGCACGAGGTCGATCTGCTGGGGCGCTACATTCCGGAGTTCGGCCGGATGACCTGCCTCGTGCAGCACGAGTTTTTTCACGCCTACGCGGCGGACGAGCACACGCTCGTCTGCCTCGAGAAACTCGACCAAGTCTGGGACGCAGCTCAGCCGCCGTTCGCGCACTACACCCATATCCTGCAGGACATCGACCTGCCGTACCTGCTGTACCTCGCGCTGTTTTTGCACGACGCCGGCAAGGGCATGGGGAGCGGCGACCACGTGAAGGACGGCACAGTCGTCTGCCAAAAAGTCGGCGAGCGGCTTGGCCTCACGCCTCGCCGCCTGGCCCGGCTGAAGTTCCTCGTCGAGCATCACCTGCTCATGGCCGAGGTGTCGCAGCGGCGCGACATCGACTCACCCACGGTGATCCGCCAATTCGCCGAGACGGTGCAGGATGAGGAAAACCTGGCCATGCTCACGCTGCTGACATTCGCCGACTCGCTCGGCACCAGCAACAACCTCTGGAACGATTTCAAAAACACGCTGCTGCAAACCCTCTACCACCTCGCCGGCCGGCGACTCGCCAGCGGCAAGGATTACGAGCAGGCGGAGCAGCAGCGCCTGGCCAAGCTCATGCAGGAGGCGCGCGAACAGTTGCCGCTGAAAATTTCCGCCGAGGAACTCGAGGCCCACTTTGAGCACCTCACGCCGCGTTATTTCCGCACCCACTCGCTCGAGCATATCAACATCGACCTCACGCAGGTGAACCGTTTCCTCAAGCGCGTCGTCAACGGCTCCGGCTCCAGGGTGCTCGAGCCGGTCATCGCCTGGCACAATCAACCTGCGCGCGGCCACACCTCGGTAAAAATCTGCACGTGGGATCGCCCGGGGCTGTTCACTACCATCTCCGGGGCCTTGGCCGCGGCGGGGCTGAACATCCTGAGCGCACGCGTCTTCTCGCGGGGCGACGGGATCATCCTCGACACGTTCCTCGTCGTGAACGCCCGAACCGGCGGCTTGGCCAAGCGGCCAGAGCGCGACACGTTCAAAAAGTTGATCACCCAGGCACTGCTGCCGGACGAGTCTCCGGAATTCCAGACACAGATCGACACCTTGGCCAAGCGCGGCGCACCAGCGGAATGGGAGTGGCCGACCCGCATCCGCATCGACACCCACTCGGCCGAGTCGCGCACCATCATCGAGGTCGAGTCAGCGGATCGGCTGGGCCTGCTGCACCGCATCTCAAAGGTGCTGACACGGCACGGACTCAGCATCCACGTCGCGCGCATCAGCACCGAGAAGGGCGCGGCGATCGACACCTTCTACGTCCGGACCGCCCTCGGGAAAAAACCAACCGACGAAGCACTGCTCCGACAAATCCAGTCCGACCTCGAGACGGAATTAAGTGAGCAGAAAAGGGACACGGACTTCACGGATTAACACAGCTAGTCAGGATTGAGTTCAACCGTGTAATCCGTGTCCGAACTTGAAACTGAAAACTTGAAACTCCCTAAATGATATAATCGAGCGGGTTCTCCACCGGGCCCTGCAAGTCGCGCACGCGGTCGCACAAATGCGCCACGCTCACCCCCTCCAGCACGCCGACGATCGCATCGCGCACCTCCTGCATCACGCTGCGGATCGCGCACTTGCCCTCGTCGGGACAGGAACAGCGCTGGTAATAATTCACACTCACACACCCCACCGGTGCCAGCGGTCCCTCCAAGTGACGAATAATATCGGCCAGCGAAATCTCGTTCGGCCCGCGCTGCAGCCGATAGCCTCCCGCCACCCCGCGCTTGCTCAACACAAACCCGGCCGACTTCAGGTCATTGAGAATCTGCTCCAAAAACCGGCGCGGAATATTCTGCTGCTGCGCGATGTCCCTGATCCGCACCACACTCGAACCGTGGTTCATCCCCAGAACCAACAGCGCCCGCAAAGCATACTCACCCCGTTGCGACAACTTCATGCCAAGGCAGAAAGTAGAATCCCGACCTATTTAGTCAAGTATCGTTTGATGAGCAGAGGAACAGGACACGGATTTCACGGATTACCACGGATGTGCTGTTCCGAATAATCTGTGTTAATCCGTGAAATCCGTGTCTCATCTAAAAACCAGAAACTCACTTCGCGATCTCGATCAGCTCGATCTCGTAGCCCTCGGGGGCGTCGATGAAGGCGAAGCCGCCGCCGGCCTCCCTCATCGTCGGGCCGTCGGAGTACTCGAAGCCCAGCTTGGCCAGGTGCCGGCCGAATTCCTCAAGGCTGTCGACCTCGAAGGCCAGATGCGTGAGGTCTTCCTGCACCACCACTGGGCCGCTGTTGGGGAAATGGCAGATCTCGACGGTCTCCTCGCTCTCGGGTGCCTTGAGGAAGGCCAGCTCGGAGCCGCGCGGCGACTTGTGGCGGCGCACCTCCTCCAGCCCAAGGACGTTCTTGTAAAACTCGACGGTTTGCTCGAGGTCGTTCACGCGGTAGCGGGTGTGCAACAGTTTCTTTGCCAAGGCCATAACGCCGCACACCGTACCAAGCCGAGCGCGCCGAGCCAAGCATGGGCCAGCTTGTCATCGGCCCTGCCCAAGGGTAGATTGCCCCGCATGAAACGCCCGCTGTTTTGCCTCGGACTCGCCGCCGCCTTCGTCGCGCTTGGCCAGCTCTCCCCCGCGCTTGGCCAGACCAAGGGTGTCCGCATCGATCCCGAGAACCCGCGCTACACACACCGCACGCAGCACAGCCGCGACGGCATTGGCAAATTCTACATGGGCCGCGAGATCGCTCACGTGATGGGGCACCTCGGCGCGGGGTGGCTCGAACGCCCGTCGCGCGAGCTGGAGGAGAAACCGCAGACGCTCATCCGGTCGCTCAAACTCAAGGCCGGCGACAACGTGGCGGACATCGGCGTCGGCACGGGGTACTTCGCGCGGCGCATCGCGCGCGTCATCGGGCCGAAGGGCACAGTGTACGGGGTGGACATCCAGCCGGAGATGCTCGAGTTGCTGGCAAAGAATCTCGGCAAGCTCGGCATCAAGAATGTGAAGGGCGTGCTCGGCACGATCAAAAACCCAAACCTGCCCGCGAACAGCATCGACCTCGCGCTGATGGTCGATGTGTACCACGAGTTTTCGCACCCGCACGAGATGCTGCAGAACCTCTGCCACGCGCTGAAGCCGGGAGGGCGGATCGCGTTCGTCGAGTATCGGATGGAGGATCCCAACGTGCCGATCAAGCTGCTGCACAAGATGTCGCAACTGCAGGTGATGATAGAGGCCACGCCGCACCCGCTCGAGTGGGTGGAGACAATCTCCGTGCTCCCCCGCCAACACGTCATCGTGTTCAAAAAAACCGCAACAACACCGGCAGCGAAATAGACGGTTGAATTAAACGCAGAGGGCGCAAAGACGCGGTTCTCCGCGTCTTTGCGCCCTCTGCGTTTAGATGAGGCGATGCTCCGTTTTTATCGCTTCCGATTGGCCAAGCGTTGCCAATAACCCGGAAACCG
>Ga0209445_1001863_pt1 | contig 11018 bp, 12 predicted proteins | sample MarorgKNORR_S2LV_4_FD_188223 | JGI IMG/M metagenome (GOLD analysis project Ga0209445, IMG submission 188223) | Marine microbial communities from the Southern Atlantic Ocean, analyzing organic carbon cycling - NADW_A/KNORR_S2/LV (SPAdes) (version 2) | ecosystem: Environmental > Aquatic > Marine >...
AAAATAAGTATTAACGTATTATTAGAATAAAATCATCAAAAACCCTTAAAATTTAGATGATAAAAAAGAAAGCTGGGCATCTTTAAAATTTTTATCATTAGCGTCAACAGGTTCAACTGGATATTCACCTGTAAAACAATGGTCAGTAAACTGAGGATATGATGAATTTCTTTTTTCTATTCCCATTGATTTGTACAAACCTTCTATTGATAAAAATTGTAGGGTAGTTGCATTAATGAATTTTCTCATTCCTTCTAAATCAAGTTTAGAAGCAAGAAGCTCTTCTTCAGTTGGCGTATCTACTCCATAGTAGTCAGGATATTTAATAGGTGGGGAGGCAATTCTTAAATGAACTTCTTTTGCTCCAAATTCATAAAGCATTTTTATAATTTTTACAGATGTGGTACCTCTTACCAGCGAGTCATCAATTAAAACTAAAGATTTATTCTTAATGAGAGTTTTATTAATACTATGTTTTAATTTAACACCCAAACTTCTTATATGTTGAGTAGGTTCAATAAAAGTTCTTCCAACATAATGATTTCTAATAATTCCTAATTCTACATTTTTTTTTACTTCTGCTGCATATCCAATTGCTGCGGGGACACCAGAATCTGGAACTGGTACTATTAAATCTGAATTTACATGTGATTCTTTTGCCAACGAAGCTCCCAATCTTTTTCTGTACTCATACACGCTAATATTTTTTATTATACTGTCTGGTCTAGCAAAATATATATATTCAAAAATGCATGATCGTTCTTTCATTTTGGGAAACGGTTTTATACTTTCTAAACCGTTTTCGGTTATAATAACTATTTCGCCATTTTCAACTTCTCTAACAAATTTGGCACCTATTATATCTAGAGCACAAGTTTCTGAGGCTAATACATAGGACTTATTAAGTTTACCAATAACTAGAGGACGTATTCCAAAAGGATCCCTAATGCCTATCAATTTTTTATTTGTAAGGATTGTAAGCGCATAACCTCCTTGTATTTTAAAAATTGCATCAATTATTTTATCGATTATTTTATATCTTTTTGATTTTGCAATTAATTGAACTATAGTTTCAGTGTCAGATGTTGTTTGAAAAATTGAACCTTCTTTAACTAGTTCTCTTCTAAGATGTCTTGCATTACTTAAATTTCCGTTATGAGCTATACTAATACCACCTGCGTGGAGGTCTGCAAAAAAAGGCTGTACATTTTTGATTAAATTATTTCCCGTTGTTGAATAGCGATTATGACCAATTGCGCATTCTCCAGGTAATTTTTCTAAAACTTTTCCTTTGGTAAAATTGTCTCCAACTAGTCCAAGTCTCCTTTCAGCATAAAATTTTTTTCCATCAAATGTGACAATACCACAACCTTCCTGTCCTCTATGTTGTAAAGAATGTAATCCTAACGCAGTAAGTGCTGCTGAATCTTTATTATTAAAAATACCAAAAATTCCGCATTCTTCTTTTAAGCGAGCCATCTATATTTTTTCTATTTTATCTTCCGTTTCTTCGTAATAATCTTTAGTGTTTGGAAATTCTTCTATTAATAATTTACTTCCTTTATATATTATTTCAAAAGAATAAGTACCTTCGGCTTTCAGAGGCCATTTTTGATGTGGATAAAACCAATTAAGCAATGAAAAAATGCAAACACAAATTATATATCCTTTGAAAATTCCAAAAATTAAACCAAAGGTTTTATCGACTGAGCCTAAGCCTGACCAAGTAACAGCGTTACCGATAGCTTTTCCTATATTAATTATGATAAAAAGCGAAACTATGTATATAAAAATTCCTAAACCGATATCAGTAATAAACTTTGATTCTATATAATCTTGTACCCAAGGATTTAATTTTGGTACTAATATTATTGTTATTATTAAAGCAAGCAACCATTTAGAAAAAGATAATAAGCTTCTCGTGAATCCTTTTGCAGCACATTGCGACATGGAATAAACAATAATTAAAAAAGCAATAAGATCAAATGCTGAAATACTATTTTGTATAAATTCTATTACGTCAGGCATTACCAAAAGGTTTTACTATTAAAATCAGTTTTGGCAAGAGTGTTAAAACTGAAATCATAGCTAAAAGCATTGCAATTCCTGTAAAAACTCCAAAATAAATTGTTGGTATAAAATTAGAAAGAACAAGTATAGAAAAGCCAAAAACAATTGTTATAGAAGTATTTAAAATAGCCACTCCAACTGTACTGTGACATTTTTCAAGAGTTTGGTTGTAGTTATTAGTTTTTTTAAATTCCTCCTTAAATCTATAGATATAATGGATGCTATTATCAACAGCTATACCTATGGTGATAGCAGCGATAGTAATTGTCATCATATCTAAAGGTATTTCTAGTAAGCCGATAATGCCCAGTATAAAAAAAGCAGCCAAAAAATTTGGCACGACACCTATTAATGATAAAGTTATATTTCTAAATAAAATTAAGAACATTATAGTTATACCTGCCATTACAATACCTAAAGTTAATATTTGTGATTTAAACAAACTTTGCAAAAGATTATTAAAAAGAATAAGAACACCCGCTAATTTAAATTCTTCGCGCTTTAAACCTAATTGATTTTCTAAATCATAGTTGATTTTTTTAATTAACTCATTTCTTCGAAGATCTTTTTTAGAATCTAAAACTCTCAAACTGATTCTTGCCTCATTATTTTCTATAGAAATATAAGGATCAATTATTTCTTTTTTAATTGAATCTGGTATTTTGGTATATAAGACACCCATTTCCAATCCTTGTAATTCTTTTCCCTCATTTAGATCTTCAGCGACTCTTACCATAGATGCAAAAGATATAACTTTACCAACGGCCTGCAAATTATCCAGATAATCGTGAACTTGAGTAATTCTATCTATTTTACTTCTTGAGAACCAGTATTTTGCATCGTCTTTTTCTTCATCATCCCAGCCATCAAAATCATCATCTGTTTTTTCTGTTTTTTCTTTATCGGGAAATTTGATTATTACATCAAGAGGAGTTGTTCCTCCAAGTTCATCATCAATCAATTTCATACCTTTGTAAATTTCAGTTTTTTTATCAAAATAATTTATAAAGCTATTTTCTACCTCGAGTTTTGTAATACCAATGATGCTTACGATAATAACAAGAAAAGTTGATACAAAAATAGTTTTAGTATTTTTTTGTGCAACTTTGCTTAAGAAAGAAGTAATTATTGATTTTTTTTCATCTTTATAATTAGCATTATCTTTACTTAAAATATTTAAAATTACAGGAAGTAAAGTAAAAGTTATAGATAAAGAAACTAATAGACCTATAGTCATCATCCAACCAAAATCTATAATGGGTTTAATGCCACTAAATATAAGTGATAGAAAAGCACAAATGGTTGTAAGCACAGTGTAGAGTATTGGCCAAAACATTTTCCCAGCAGTCCAAAGTATGGCTTCACTATTTGAAATATTTGGATTTTCTTTCTTAAATTGTAAATATCGAACACTCATATGGATGTTCATGGCCATAGTTAGAATAAGCATCAGAGCTATAAAATTTGAGGATATTACTGTAACTTTCCAGCCTATCAACCCTAGTAAGCCAACCATAATAAGAACTGAAAAAAAACAACTCAAAAGTGGAATAAATACCCATAATAAACTTCTAAAAACAAACCACAGTGTACAAACGATAAAAAGAAATACTCCTGCTCCAAATACTACTATGTCATTTTTTATGTAGGTCATCATGTCGTCAGCAATCATGGGGATTCCACCCAAATGAATTTTAGCTGTATTTTCATATTTTTTTATGATTGCTCTAATTTCATTTATATTTTGATGATTCTTTTGATTATACGATTTTTTGTAATTGTCGTACTCTTTTAGAAATTTTTTATATTCTTTTTTATCTTCAGAAGTTAATTCATCTTTGTCCCTTTTATCTAAATAGTTATTTTTAGTTCTTATAAGATCAGATAATTTTTTATCGGTCTTTATGTACACCAGTATTCCACTTGTTTTACCATCTTTACTAATTATAAATTCCTTATAAATTGGGCTATTAATAATTTCATCGAACCCCCTTTCTTTATCAGCATCTTCGCTGGATAAGGTTTTAAAATTCTTGATTCTTTCTGCTAGTGAATCATCATTATTTTTTAATAATGGAACATCCAAAATCGTTATTACATTATTTGCCCAGTTTAAATTTATTAAATCATTTTTTAAATTTGTAAGGTTTTTAATTGTGTCGGAAGCTAATAAATTATTTTTTGGAGTATAGGTTAAGACTAGAAAATCTTTTGAACCATATTTTGCATTTACTTCTCTTAAATATTTTAAATCTGGGTCATTTTCGAGAAGCAAAGTGTCTGACGACGCGTCCAGCTGAAAGTCTTTTGCAAAATATCCAAAATTTAATAATAAAATAACAAGAATTAATAGAGTAAATTTAGGTTTTTCAATTATTGAATTTTTATATATTTTTTCTAACATTGAAATGTTAAATTTATTTGTTTTCTAAGTTTTTGAACTTAGTATACATCGCTTCAAATTCAACTTTAACATTTCCGGTTGGTCCGTGCCTTTGTTTGCTTATCATTATATCTGCTAAACTAGATATTTCATTCATTTTTTGTTGCCATTCTGCATGTTCAATTGATCCTAAAGTAGGTTCCTTTCTTTCTAGATAATAAGCTTCTCTAAAAATAAACATTACAACATCAGCATCTTGCTCAATTGATCCAGATTCTCTCAAATCAGCTAATTGTGGTTTTTTGTCATCTCTATGTTCAACCTGTCGAGAAAGTTGAGACAAGGCAAGAACAGGCACGTTTAGTTCTTTGGCCAAGGCTTTTAGTCCTTGAGTAATTTCAGAAATTTCTTGGACTCTATTAAACTCCATTTTTCTACTAGATTTCATCAATTGAATATAATCTATAACAATTAACTCAAGACCAAAGAGTCTCTTAATTCTTCTTGATCTATTGCTAATAGTTGCAATGGTGACAGCTGGAGTTTCGTCTATATACAAAGGTAGTTCAAATATATTTTTGGATGTTTCTATAAATTGTTCAAATTCTTTCTCCGATACTTTTCCTCTTCTAATATCATTAGATCTTATTTTTGATTGCTCAGAAAGTATTCTTGTCGAAAGTTGTTCGGAAGACATTTCTAAAGAAAAAAAAGCTACGGTAGATTTTGTTCCTTTTTTTTCTATATTCTTTGCTGCATGAAATGCAATATTTGTTGCTAAAGCCGTTTTACCCATGGAAGGTCTTCCGGCAATAATAATTAAATCTTGTTTATGCATACCTCCCAGTCTCGCATCTAAATCTGTTAATCCAGTTGGAACTCCAACTATACCCTCATCATTTTGGTAGGCACTCTTAGCCATTTCAATAGTTTGTTTAAGAGCACTTTCAAATTTTATAAAAGATTGATTAAAGTGTCCTCTTTCAGCTAAATCGAATAAAGATTTTTCAGCATTTTGAATAATTTCTACACCCGAAGTACTAACATCAGCATTCGTAGAAGCTTCATCTAAAACAGATTGAGAGATTTTAATCAGCTCTCTACGAACATGCATTTCTTGTACGATATTGGCATAGTCAATAGCTTGTTTGACTGAAGTAGAAAATTTAGTAATTTTAATCAAGTATTCTTGACCCCCGAGTTCTTTTAAACCTTCATTGTTTTCAAAATGGTTTTTCAGGGTGATTGGATTTGCTAAAAGACCTTTCGATATTAATTTTTCAATTGTTTCATAAAGTTTTACATGTATAGGATCAAAGAATTTCTGCGGGTTGAGTATAGGTGATATTTCATCATAAATATCGTTAGAAACTAATATAGAAGCTATAACAGCCTGCTCTGCCTCAATGTTGCTAGGCAATTGTTTTTGAGAATTTTCAACTATTTTAAAGGGTTGTTGAGACATTATTATTTTTTTGGATATTAGACACTAAGTAAATAATAAAAAAAACTTGAAAGTTATACACGAAAATTATTTTCTGTGGAAAAAATCAATAAAATTAATTTTTCTCAGCTTGTTTTACAACTTCAATGTGAATTGTAGCAAGAACTTCAGCGTGTAAATTTACTTTTACCTCATAGAATCCAATTTTGATTATTTCTTTGGTTAAATCAATCTGAGAGGGTTTTATTTCTACTTTGTCTATATTTTCAATAGTTTTAGAAATTTCTCTCGGTTTTATTGATCCATATAATTCGTCATTATCTTTTACTCTTTTTAAAAACTTATAATTTTTTTTATTAATAATATCATAAATTTTTTTAGCATTTTTTTTCAATGAAATATTTTTTTCGTTAAGTACAGCTTTTTTTTTATTAACAAAGTCGATATTTATTTTAGAAGCTTTGAGAGCTTTTCCATATTTAATAAGAAAATTTCTACCATATCCTCTCTTCACATTTACAAGATCGCCTATATTTCCAAGGTTTTTAATATTTTCAAGCAAAACAACTTCCATGGGAATTTTTATATTAATGCTAAGAGTCTAGCCCTTTTAATTGATTTAGAAAGTTCCCTTTGCTTTTTGAAAGATACGAAAGTTACACGTGAAGGTAAAATTCTCCCACTTTCAGAAATATATTTTTTTAATAATTTGATATTTTTATAATCTATTTCAGGAGCATTTTTTTCAGAGAGCGGACACGATCTTGAAAATTTTGTATCATTTTTTTGAAATAAACTTAATTTTGAATGTCTAGAATTCTTTTTTCTTTTAAAATTTTTTTTTCTTTTCATTTTTAATAACCAGATATTTTTTTAAATTCACTTTTTTCGAAATATTCCTTTTTAAGATCATGCTTTTTGACCCTAACTGTTAAAAATCTAATCAACATTTGATCAATATTTTCTACTTTTTCTAATTCTTCGATTGTTTTTCCTATACCTTTAAATTTTATGTGAAAATAAAAACCTTTTTTATTATTTTTTATGTTGTGAGAAAATTTCTTTAATCCCCATTGCTCAACTTTTAAAACATTTCCTGAGTTTTTATTAATTATATCTTCGTATTTATTTATCAGTTTTTTTGCATCATTCTCTTGCAAATCTTGTTTTGTAATTAAAGTATGTTCATAACAATTCATCTACTTTTTTCCTTGGTAAATTTGATATATATCAAACAATCTACCTTTTTTTGGTAGAGGTGTGATTTTATACTATTAAAATTTTCAATATACAACTAATAAAATTCAATTATATTATAATATATTTTTATTATCTTATGCGTGCAATTTTGTTTCCAGGTCAGGGTTCTCAATACGTAGGAATGGGATTAGATTTTTATGAGAAATTTGACCTAGCAAAAAAAATTTTCGAAACGGTCGACAAATCTTTAGGATTTTCACTTTCAAAAATTATATTTAATGGCCCACAGGAAGAGTTACAACTTACACAAAATACACAGCCTGCAATTATGACTGTAGGAGTTAGTATATTTAATGTTCTGAATCAGGAATATGGATTGAAATTAAATAACGCAAGTTTTTTTGCAGGACATTCTTTGGGAGAATACACAGCACTTGTTTGCGCTGGATCGCTAACTTTAGAAAAAGCGGCTTACTTACTGAATGAAAGAGGAAAATCTATGCAAGACTCAGCTTCCTCCAAGCAAGGCGCCATGTTAGCTGTTCTTGGAATGACAATTGATGAGGTTGAAGCTGAAATTAATTTACTTCCAAAAGGAGGAGTTTGTGAGATTTCAAACGATAATAGTAATATGCAAATTGTTGTTAGTGGAGAAAAAAAAATTATTGACAATTTTAATGAAAACTTAAAAAGAAAAAAGAAAAAAGGCATACTTTTGCCTGTAAGCGCGCCTTTTCACTGCTCTTTAATGAAAAAAGCTGCAGAAAAAATGAGAGATAAAATTGAAAATACAAATTTTGTTAAACCAAAACCAAATATTATTAGCAATGTTACTGCAAAAGAGGAGAACGATGTAAACAAAATTAAGCCATTATTAGTTGATCAAATTACATCAAGAGTCAGATGGAGAGAAAGTGTAAATTATATGACAAAAAGTGGAGTAACAAAATTTTTAGAAATTGGTCCTGGTAAGGTGCTTTCGGGCCTTGTAAAAAAAATAAACAGAAATGTTGAAATTTCAAATATTAATTCTATAGAGGATATAAAAAAATGATTAATTTCAAAAATAAAAATATTTTAATAACCGGTGCGAGTGGAGGCATTGGTAAAGAATTGGTTAAGAAATTCGTTTCACTTGGAGGTAATGTTCTTGGAAGTGGAACTAAAATTGAAAAACTGGATTTATTGAAAAAACAATATCCAAATATTAAAGTTAAAAAATTTGATATGGCGGAAGATTCAAAAATTAAAGATTTTATCGATAGCGTAACTTTAGAATTAGGTGGTTTGGATATTTTGATTAATAATGCTGGAATAAATATGGATAATCTATCTTTAAGAATGAAAGATGAAGAATGGAAAAAAGTAATAAATATTAATTTAACCTCTACATTTTTGTTAAGTAAGCATGCAATAAAACAAATGTTAAAAAATAAGTTTGGTAGAATTGTGAACATTACTTCTGTTGTTGGACATACTGGAAATTTGGGCCAATCAAACTATTCAGCCTCTAAATCAGGTATTATTGGAATGTCAAAAAGCCTTGCCATTGAATATGCTAAAAAAAATATAACAGTTAATTGTGTTTCGCCTGGATTTATAGCTTCTGATATGACAATGAACATAGCGGAGAAGGTTAAATTATATCTAACATCAAGAATTCCTATGGGAAAACTTGGAACAGGTGAGGACGTATCCAATTGTGTAGCTTTTTTGTCTTCGTTAGAGGCTTCGTATATAACAGGCGAAACTATTCATGTAAATGGTGGTATGTATATGTCTTGACAAAATTCATTAATAATTTATTAAGAAACTATAAATCAAATTAAGGAATTTAAAAATGGCGAAAGATATAGCTAATAAAGTAAAAAAAATGGTAGTTGATCACTTGGGCGCTGAAGAATCTAAAGTTACAGATGAAGCAAATTTTATTGACGATCTAGGCGCAGATAGTTTGGACACTGTTGAACTTGTTATGGCCTTTGAAGAAGAATTTGGTTCAGAAATTTCTGATAGCGAAGCAGAAAAAATTCTTACAGTTGGTGATGCTATAAAATTTATTGAAAGTCAAGCAGCTAAGTAAATTTTAAAAAAACATCAGGCCGATTAGTATTACAATGACAATGGAAAAAAAAGGCATGATGTTTATTTTGTCCTCACCTTCAGGAACGGGAAAAACAACCTTAACAAAAAAACTTGCAGAACATAATAAGAAATTTGCAATTTCAATTTCACATACCACGAGAAAACCAAGACCCAACGAAATTAATGGGAAAGATTATCACTTTGTAAGTATAGAAAAATTTAACAGTTTAATTAAAAAAAATAATTTTTACGAGTATGCAAATATTTTTGACAACTATTATGGCACTCTTAAAAGTACAGTTAAAGAATTACTATCACAAGGAAAGGACATCTTATTTGATATCGATTGGCAAGGAACGCAGCAATTAAAAAAAATTGAAGAACTATCCATTGTGACGATTTTTATTCTTCCTCCTAATATTCAAGTTTTAAAAAATAGATTATTGAGCCGTCACAAAGATCAGGAAGAATTAATTGAGAAAAGAATGAATAAATTTAATGAAGAGGTGTCACACTGGAATGAATATAATTATGTAGTTATTAATGATGATTTAAATATATGTTATGATAACATATTAAAAATCATTACATCTGAAAAAAAAGATATAAAACAAGAGCAAAATTTTAATGAAGTTAAAAAAAAAATAGAAGAATTAACCAAATAATTTTTCATATTCTTTAGCAATTTTATAAAATGTTTCATTGCTTAATTCTTCCGGACGCTTGCTTAAATCTATATTCAAATTTTTTACCATAGGTAATTTGTCTTTAAATAATTTTTTAAAATTTTTATTTATCATTTTTCTCCTATTTGAAAATAGAACTCTAGTTACTTTTTCAAGATTTTTTGGATTTTTTAAATTTAATATATTAATTTTTTTTGGTGTAAAAGAAAGTAAAGTAGAATTTATTTTTGGTTTGGGGAAAAAACAATTTTTTGAAATATCAAAGTGTTTTTTTATTTCTAATCGCCAATTTGATAAAACTGTTAATCTACTGAACTCTTTAGTGTGTGTTTTTGCAACGATTCTATCGGCCACTTCTTTTTGAAACATTAATATTAAAATATCGTACCAAGGAGGCCATTTTTTTAGCATTACAAGAGACGCTAATATTTTAGTTGAAATATTGTACGGAAGATTACCAAAAACAACGATGTTATTCTTAGGATTATTTTCTTCAATTATATCTAAAATATCTCGATTAATTATTTTTACTTTTTTGTTTTCTTTAAATTTATTTTTTAAAAAGAAAGATAATTTTTTATCTTTTTCAATAGCAAAAATTTTTTTCGGCTTCATTGTAATAATGCTTTTGGTTAAATTTCCATATCCAGCTCCTATTTCCATAACTATTTTATTTTTATCAATATTTCCAATTTTAATTATTTTATTAATTATATTTTTATCTATTAAGAAATTTTGTCCTAGACTTTTTTTAGCAGTATTTAAAATGTGCATTAATTATTTTATGTAATTAAAAAATTTAATTGATTCAATTAAACTATTTGGATTCGCAATTTTCTTCCCGACTATATCTTCTGCAATACCGTGATCGGGGGATATTCTTATGTACGGCAAACCTAATGTAATATTTATTGCGAAGAAATTATATAAAGCTTTGAATGGTGAAAGAACCTGATCATGATACATGCCAATTATTACATCAAATTTATATTTTTTAAAAATCACAAAGCTAGAATCGGGAGCAACAGGCCCCTTAGCGTTAATTTTTAATTTAACTAGACTTTTTATAGCTTTGTTTATAATTTTTTTTTCTTCAGATTTTTTTGAAATGGAGAAATTATGTGGATTTAGGCCCAAAATAGCAAAATTA
>Ga0209445_1001865_pt1 | contig 11006 bp, 12 predicted proteins | sample MarorgKNORR_S2LV_4_FD_188223 | JGI IMG/M metagenome (GOLD analysis project Ga0209445, IMG submission 188223) | Marine microbial communities from the Southern Atlantic Ocean, analyzing organic carbon cycling - NADW_A/KNORR_S2/LV (SPAdes) (version 2) | ecosystem: Environmental > Aquatic > Marine >...
GGAACGGGTCAGCCGCCGCCGACGGGCCGAACAATTTCCAGAACGTCCCCATCCTGCAATTTCACCTGGGGAAACTCCTCTTTCTTGAGGACCTCACCATTGTATCCAACGGCCACATGCTGCATGTTCACACCGAAGGATTCCAGGTAGGTCGCCAAGTCGACGCTTTCGTCCAGCGACCTGGGTTTGCCGTTCACCTTCAGATTAATCATCCCACTCGGGAACCTCCACTAGTTTCCCCCTGCATGACGGGTGAACCACCCGGCCAAGCTTGCAACATCGCTTGTTTCAATCGGCGGGCTGCTGCTTCCGGGTCCGCCGCGTCCAGAATGCTGGTGATCACGGCGATGCCCGCCGCGCCGGCCGCCAGCACGTCGACCAAATTTCCTTCGTTGATGCCACCTATTCCGATGAGCGGCAGGTTACACCGCCGGGAGATCTGGCGCACCAACTCGGGTCCTGCTGGAGTGGCGCCGGGGTGGGAGCGGGTCGAATATATAGTGCCCACAACGAGAAAGTCGGCGCCTTGGGTCATTGCCTCGCCGGCTCCAGCCACGGAGTGTACCGACCTACCTATGAGGAACTCCTCACCCAGGATGTCCCTGGCGTTGGCGGTGGGCAGGGCCTCTTCTCCTAACTGAACGCCGGATGCGCCCGCAGCGAGGGCAACGTCGACTCTCTCGTTGATCAGCAAGAGAGCACGCCCGGCCACGGCAGCCTTAATCTCTCCGGCCAACTCCAGCAGGGAACCACCGGGCAGATCTTTCTCACGTAATTGAACCATATCGACGCCACCGGCTACGGCGGCGGCAACCCGGTGGACCAAGTTTTCTGGGTCGCCCAACATCCGGTCGGTGACCAGACATAGGCAAGGCTGGGAGACCGAGCTAGGCATCAGGGTTGGCTTTAGGCCTGGACTGGCTGGGGCACGTCGGTCGCCGGGCTACTGGGAATGGCGTGGGTCCGAGTGGATATCCGGCCCGCCAGGTATGCCTTCCGGCCCGCCTCAACCCCGTGCTTGAACGCCTCACCCATCAACGCGGGATTTTCCGCTTGAGCGATGGCGGTGTTGACTAATACGGCGCTCGCCCCTAACTCCATGGCGTGGGAGGCGTCTGAAGGCACCGCTAGTCCGGCGTCCACCACGACCGGCACATTAGCCTGTTCCAGGATGATCTTCACTTCTTCGGTAGTGTGGATCCCCTGGCCCGAGCCGATGGCCGAACCAAGGGGCATCACCGTGGCGCAACCCACCTCTTCAAGCCTCATGGCCAGAGTCGGGTCGGCGTGGATATAGGGCAACACCACAAATCCTTCCTCAACCAACTGACGAGCCGCCTCAAGGGTGGCCGCGCCATCTGGGAACAGGTATTTGGGGTCAGGTATAACTTCCAGCTTAACGAAGTCGGTTCGGCCCACTTCCCGGCCCAGCCGGGCGATGAACACAGCCTCTTCAACGGTAGCGCAACCGGCCGTGTTGGGGAGGATCTGGTACTTGTTCCAGTCGATGTAGTCCAGAATGGTCTTTTTAGTAGGGTCATCCAGGTCCAAGCGCCGGATGGCTACCGTAATCATCTCCGTTCCCGAGGCCTCGACAGCCTGGACCATATCTTCCATGGTACGGTATCTTCCGGTCCCCAGGATGAGCCGCGACTTAAAGTGCTTTCCGGCAATTACTAGATCGTCTGACATCGCCAATGTGTCCCCCGTTTTATATCAGCCAAGTGAACCGCAGATGGACCTGTCGATCAATCTCTTCATAAAACAGACCGCCAGGTAGGGGCCTGGCGGTCGTCGCTTCAATCAACATTATCGTCCAATCCCTACACCGGCATTATCCGGGTCAGGTACAGACGGTCGGCGACGATCCTTGGTCACCCTCTCAGCCTGGCTTACCCAAGCTCCCGCAATAACGGTCCGTATGTCCTTGGTATAGGCCTAGCTTATCATTCCGGTCAATGTGAGTCAACGTGAAATGTAGCCTGCCGCCGGTAGCCGTTTCAAACGAAAATTGCCGTCAACCGCGCCGCTGGCCTGTGTTTAGAGTTGGCTTTTATCGTTTGCTTCGACCCCCGATAGATTGAACCAGTAGCGGAAAAACGGCCTCTAAAAAATCTAAATAGCCATTGCTGGATTTAGTCATACTCTGTCTAGAGTCCACGCCCTTAACGAAGCCCATATTATGAATAGATTCTTCAAACAGCCGGTTGCTGGGAAGGAAATCTGAGAAGAACTCCAGTATCTCCACCCCGACTATCTCAAGAGTATCAGGTTCAACACGAACCATGATGTTGTCAACAACGTGTTCGCTTAAAGCCTCCTTAGGTCCGCCTATCTCCACGAACAAGGTATCAAGTGGAGCATCGTAAACGATGTCAACACCCTGCGACTTCATGCGGCGCAGGTAGTCCTTGTTGGCTTCCCATAATAATTGCGAGTCTATTCCACGAGCGTTATCGACCATCATATTTCTCCCGAGGGCCGTGCATAAATCAGCCTATCCCCGGTAGCGGGACGCGTAGTAGGGTATACAGTCCTGACGACGCCGTCTCCTGACTCATTATACCGTGCGACCACCACCATATAAGCAGTGGCTATCCGGCCAGTCAAAAGCCCCTGCCTGTAATAAAGCAAAGCGCCGGAGCGAATACGTTGGTACACAAAATCAGGCTGCTCCAGGGCTTCGCATGTCCGGTCAAGAAACCGGACGCTTTCGGGATGATGAACACGTATGTGCTCGGCTACTTCGACTGTCGAGTAAATTGACCGGCCAGCGAGGTCAGTGCAAGATAATAGATTTTCCCGTGGGGGCTCGGTCATAGGCCGCCGCGCCGGTATATTGCTGGGCGCATCCGTATGCAGCGAAACGGGGTCAGAGTTGGAACTCTCGCAGTGATGGCGAAACGGCCAGCCGGGCGCCGGTAAGCCCTTGGATCTCCTCGGCCGTCCAACCCGGAGCCACCTCTTCCAGAACCAGGCCCTCGGCGGTGCGGCGGATCACCGCCAGGTCGGTCACTATCAAGGATACGCACTCTTTGCCGGTTAGCGGGAGATCGCACACTTGGACGATCTTGGGATGATTTTCCCGGTCGGTATGCTCCATGGCGACGATGACATCCTTGGCCCCGGCGGCCAGGTCCATTGCCCCCCCGACGTTGCCAACACCCCGTTGGGGCAGCATCCAATTGGCAATATCGCCTTTGGCCGAAACTTGGTGGGCTCCCAGCACTGTAACGTCGACATGTCCTCCTCGAATCATGGCGAACCCATCGGCGGAGTTGAAGAAAGCCATACCCGGTACGGGCTTCACGAACTGGCCTCCCGCGTTGATCAAGTCGATGTCCTCTTCCCCCTCATCCGCCAGCGGCCCGCAGTTCAACACGCCGCTTTCGCTGTGGTAGAAGACCGTTCTACCTTCGGGCACGAAACTGGACACCAAGGTCGGTATGCCGATGCCCAAGTTGACGTAGCCGCCGTCGGGCAACTCTTGAGCCACCCGCATGGCGATGATTTCCCGTTCTAAACGAGGTTTACCGTTTTCCTGAGTCAAGGAACTCTTCTCCTACCGGCTGGCATTGGATCAGATTTGGGCGAACCACCCCTACTCATAGCCCAGAAAATCCGGGGGGCGCAACACGATTCGGTCTATGTAAACACCTGGAGTGACTATCTCTTCCGGATCAAGTTCCCCTGGCTCCACCAACTGTTCTACTTCGATGATCGTAATCCGGGCCGCCGGCGCCATGACGGAGTTAAAGTTGCGGGAGGTCCCCTTGTAAACCACGTTCCCCAAGGTGTCGGCCTTGTACCCACGAATCAAGCAGAAGTCCGCCCGCAAAGCCTCTTCCAGGACGTATTCTTTGCCATCGAAGACGCGGGTTTCTTTGCCCTCAGCTAGTTGGGTCCCAGCCGCGGTGGGAGTATAGAAGGCGGCGACGCCGGCCGCGCCCGCTCGAATGCGCTCCGCCAGAGTTCCCTGGGGCACGACTTCCACTTCAACTTCCCCACGCTGTAAAGCCAGTTCAAAAGAACTGGGACGGGAGGGAGAGGGCGACACCGGAAAGGACGCTACGGCCTTCTTGATCTGGTTGTTATCGACCAAGATGCTGTGGTCGATGGCCAGGCGGCCTGGCGGCGTTCCGAATCCAATCACCCGGGCTATGCCTGCGGTGTTGGAGATTAACGTGAGACCGCCAACTCCATGATCTCGCAAGGCCACCATCAGATAGTTTGGCATGCCGCCGGGACCAGCGAACCCATCGATCATGATCGTCGCGCCTTGGGGCAGATCATGAATCGCGGCAAGCCCGCTGGAATAGACCTTGTTGGGCAGTTGAGCAACCACCGGCTCAAAGGACATCTCCCGCACGTTAGACGCCAGGGTTAACGGCGCGCCGGTGATGGCCGTAACGTCGCCGGCCTGCCAGCCGGGAGCCACCTCTTCCAGCACCAAACCTTCCTCACCCACCCTTAAAACCGCCACATCGGTGATGATTATGTCAACACACCCGGCCCCGTCAATTGGTAGGGTGCACTGACTGACGATATTGGGACTTCCGTCCGCTCTGGTGTGGGCCATGATCGCGATCACCCGGCCGGGGCCGTTGGCCAGGTCCCAGGCCCATCCGGGCGAGAATAGACCCGGCGTGGCTGCGGTGGTCCAGTGGCTGAAATCTCCCTGAGGGGAGACCTGAGCAGGTTGAAGCACCGCGGCCCCGGCATAGCCGCCGCGGATCAACGCCGCCACGTCGACGGTGCTTAACATAGATCCGCCGGGGATCAAGTCGACGCCCTGACCGCCGGAATCCACGACGATCTGCCCCTGGCCCGCGGTGGCCGACAAGGCTTGGTATCCCAGGCCTCCGCTCTCGGATAGGAACAGGATCTGGGAACCCGGCGGTGCCTGGCCCGCCACCAAGCCAGGTAATCCTGGACCCAAGGCCACGGCACTGCCGGGCCTCAGCTCTTGGAATACCCGCTGGGCCATCTGTTGATTATCGAGTCTTGACGGAGTGGTCATGCTATTTACGTCCCGGTTCCATGCACCGCAGTTGGGGATTGTGGGCTAGGACCGGTTCTAGATGGTTTTGATGCATTGCCAGCACCCCCATCCTAACCTTCCCCCATCGTGGGGAAGGGATTTTTTCTCTCCCCTTTTACGGGGGAGAGTTAGAGTGGGGGTGCGTTCGGATCACCAAACTCAGATTGTATTGGTTCTACGCCGCCTGCACCACCCGGTTAACGAAGATTCCGGGGGTAATCACTGCCTCAGGGTCGATACCGCCCGGCTCGTGGACCAGGGACACTTCGGCGATGCTAACGCGTCCCGCCATGGCCATCACTGGGTTCCAATTCCGCTGGGAGCCCCGGTAGATCAGATTACCAAGGGTGTCGGCTTCTTCGGCCCGCAGCAGGGCGAAATCAGCCCTAAGGGCGCTTTCGAAAACGAAATCTTGGACCCCGAACCTTCGGACCTCCTTGCCTTCCAGGAAGCGGTCGCTCGGGTCGGAGGGTAGGAAGACGCCGGCCAGACCCGCTCCCCCGGCCCGCAGCCGTTCGGCCAGGACACCCGATGGGACCGTTTCAACATCCAGCTCCCCGGACTGCCAAAAGGCCTCCACGGGTCCGCCGGAGCCGGAGTAAAAACCCAAGGGGGCGATCAGTTTACGCACCTGACCATTGGCTACCAGCTCGGCCACGTCCATAATTTCAGGTGATTGGGGCCAGGCGCCCTGGCAGATGCAGGTGAGGCCGTCCACCCCGTTGGACACCAAGGCGCGCAGCAGACCCTCCGGCCGTCCCAGACCGGCAAACCCTCCGATAAGCACCGTTGCCCCTGGCGCGATGTCAGCCAAGGCAGCCTCCGGCGACGGGTAGACTTTTCCCTTGGCGACGGTCAAGCCGGAGTTCTCTCTGGGATCGTTCATCTGCTACCTAGACATCGATTGGCCCGGACATTAAACGACCGCCCCGATGACTCGGGGCGGTCGTGCAAGTAGCTATCGAATGGGTCCGCCGGTTAGTAGTCCATCGGCGGCATCGCCGGAGCGGCGGCTTTGTCCTGGGGAATCTCGGTAATCATGGACTCCGTGGTGAGCACCATGCCCGCCACGCTGGCCGCGTTTTGCAGGGCCGAGCGGGTCACCTTGGCCGGGTCAACGATACCGCGCTCCAGCATTGGGCCGTATTCCCCGACATCGGCATCGTAGCCGTAGTCGTCGGCCTGCTGCTTCACCTCGTTAAGGACGACCGCACCTTCAAAGCCGGCGTTCTCAACGATGAGCTTGAGTGGCTGTTCCAATGAGCGGCGGATGATGTCCATCCCTACCCTCTCATCGGTGGAGAGGTCTCCGCCTTCCAGCGCCCGCTGGGCACGGACCAGGGCCACGCCGCCGCCGGCTACGATACCCTCTTCAACGGCGGAACGGGTTGCGGACAAAGCGTCCTCCACCCGAGCCTTGCGCTCTTTCAGCTCGATCTCGGTAGCGGCGCCCACTTTGATGACGGCCACACCGCCGGAGAGCTTGGCCATGCGCTCCTGCAGTTTTTCCCGGTCGAATTCTGAGGTTGTATCTTCGATCTGAGTCTTGATCTGGCCGATGCGGGCCTGGATGGCTTCTTCGGAACCCTTGCCTTCAACAATGGTGGTCTCGTCCTTGGTAGACGAAACGCGGCGGGCCTGCCCGAAGTCTTCCAACTCGGCGTTGTCCAGCTTCCGTCCGGTCTCCTCGCTGATGACCGTGCCACCGGTAAGGATGGCGATGTCTTCAAGCATGGCCTTGCGGCGGTCGCCGAAGCCGGGGGCCTTTACCGCCAGGATGTTTAGGGTGCCCCGCAGCTTGTTAACCACCAGGGTAGCCAGGGCCTCGCCGTCGACGTCTTCTCCGACGATGACAACGTTCTTCCTGCCTACCTGAAGCAGCTTCTCCAGAGCGGGCAACATCTCCGCGACTGCGGAAACCTTTTTATCGGTGATAAGAATCGTTGCGTCTTCAATCACCGACTCCATGCGGTCAGCGTTGGTGATGAAGTAGGGGGATATGTAACCCCGGTCGATCTGCATGCCTTCGACGTACTCGATCTCGTCGGACAAACCTTTGGACTCTTCGACGGTTATCACGCCATCTTTGCCGACCTTTTCCATGGCTTCGGCAATCGTCTCACCGATGGCCTCTTCATGGGCGGAGAGGCTCGCAACTTGGGCGATGCGCTCCCGAGTTTCCACCGGCTGAGACATCTTGCCCAGCTCTTCCACTATCGAGGCGACGGCCTTGTCGATTCCCCGTTTAATGGCCATGGGGTTGCTGCCGGCGGTGACATTCTTGAATCCATCGTTGATGATGGCTTGCGCCAGCACCACCGAGGTAGTCGTGCCGTCACCGGCGGCGTCGTTGGTCTTGGTAGCAGCCTCTTTGAGCAGTTGAGCGCCCATGTTCTCGAAAGCGTCGGGTAACTCAATCTCTTTGGCGATAGTCACGCCGTCACTACAGACTTGGGGCGGGCCAAAGGACTTGTCCAACACCACGTTGCGTCCCTTGGGACCCAGGGTTACTTTAACCGCAGCGGCTAGGCTATCGATCCCAGTCCGGAGGGACTTACGAGCCTCTTCCGAATAAGAAATCTTTTTTGCGGGCATCCTTTCTCACCATCCTTATACGCATAAACCCGGAGACTAGAAGCGGCCCGAAGGTCCGCTGGGTTGATTAACCGATCTTGGCCAGAATGTCGCTCTCCCGGAGAATCAGGAACTCTTCGTCGCCGTCCTTATACTCGGTCCCTGCGAACTTGGAGTATATGACTTTATCTCCCTTGGACAACTCCATGGCGATGCGGCTGCCGTCATCGCTGACGCGTCCCGGCCCTACCGCCACCACCTCTCCCTCCTGGGGTTTTTCCTTGGCGGTGTCCGGTAGAAATATTCCACCTTTGGTCGTTGATTCTTGCTCGATGGGCTTGACGACTACACGCTCGCCCAGTGGCGCAAAGTTTGCCACTTTTACCTCCTTGTCCTTTACCTTCTCAAACTCGGGCCCTGGCCCGTTAGACGCGACTATAGCACTCAAGGTGCCGGAGTGCTAAGTTATGGTAGATGAGCTACTGACCCTTGTCAAGAGACGGTGCGGGCCATACTATTTAGCTGCCGGACCGGCGGTCCAAGCCGGTATCCCGCACCCCCAAAATGGCGCGGGAAATGGCCCTGGGAAGGAAGAGATTCCATACCGTTTCGTACATTACCAACAGGACGGCCCGATAGCCACCGTGACCCTGTCGCGGCCCGAGCTCTCCAATCGAGTCGGCCTGGAGATGGCAACCGAGCTGCGCGAAGTTTGCCAGGCGGTACAGGCGGACGAGAACATCCGCTTGGTGATTCTCACCGGCGAGGGAGACCAGTTCTCGGTGGGCCGGGAGGTGTTGCCGGAAGATCTGTCCGGCAGTCCCGCAAGCGTTAGCCTGGATTGGCTGCGGAGTATCCAAGCCGCTTCGGCCATCGCGGCCATCCAGGTGCCGGTTATCGTCGCGGTCAACGGCGACGCCATGGACCACGGATTGGAGTTGGCCATCGCCGGGGACATCAGGGTTGCCTCGTCAGGTTCCAAGTTTGGCTTAACGGACCTGGCCGCCGGAGCCTTCCCTTGGGACGGCGGCACCCAACGGCTGCCCCGCTTGGTGGGCCCAGCTTGGGCTCGGGATATGATTCTCACGTCCCGCATCATCGACGCCACCGAGGCATTAGCCATTGGCCTGGTTAATCGGGTCGTGGACAGCGGTCGACTGATCGAAGAGACACGAATTCTGGCCGAGAGTATCCTGTCAGGGGGCGCCATCGCCGCGCGCTATGCCAAGGAAGCAGTTAATCAGGGAGCGGACCTGACGCTAGATCAGGGCCTTCGTCTGGAGGCCGACCTGAACGTGCTGCTCCAAAGCACCGCCGACCGCGCCGAAGGTATCAAGTCATTCTTGGAGCGGCGACCTCCCCGGTACACGGGAACGTAAAATGTCAGCTATCAGCCGTCAGATTTCAGGCAGAAACTTTCCGGAAAGGAGTCTAGCTGGGTGAAAGTAAAACTGGACCTGCACACCCACGTATGGGAGGCATTCAACTTTCAACCGCCGTCTTTGAGCATCGCGGAGAAAGTCGTGGCCCAGATCAAGTCTCAGGGTATCGACGGAATCGCCATCACCGACCACCACAATAAAGAGTGGTCCATGAAGTTTCGGGACCTGGTGGATGAACACTTTCCCGGCGAGGTCATAATTATCCCCGGTTGGGAGATAGAGATACGTCCACCCCAAAACCCCTTCGATGAGTACCAAGTCAGCGAGTTATTCCTCGACAACGGTGGGGTTTTCCGGATCTACTGCCATCCGGGGTACTACTCGCCCAACATTATTATCGAAGAGAATGTGCACGGCATAGAGATCGACAACTACATCCACAATTGGCACATCCGCAAACCCCAAGTGGTGGAGATCGCCAAGGCCCACGATCTTCTGTTGGTGGAGGTCAGCGACGCCCACAATCTTGAGAACATCGGTCTCCGGCACACCGAGGTCGACCTGGACGAACTTTATCGCCGGGCTTCCCCGGCCGGGACACAAGGATAGGGGCGGCATGTCCGGGTTCGACACATTACTTTTCGACAAGAAGGACGGCGTGGCCCGCATCGGCCTGAACCGTCCGGACGTCCTGAACGCCTACAACATGCAGATGCGGGACGATTTTTCCCAGGTGCTACCAGCGGTGCAAGACGACCCAGAAATAGGCGCCGTGCTGATCACCGGAGAGGGCAGAGCATTCTGCGCCGGAGCCGATCTGACCGAGTTCGGCACGGCCCCGTCCCAAGAGGTGGCCCGCCGCGTGCGCTGGCAACGGGACGTTTGGGGACAGTTCCTAAGTCTGCCTAAGCCGATAGTCGTTGCGGTTCACGGTTACTGCATCGGCTCCGGCCTGGAGATTGCTTTGTTGGGAGACTTGCGCCTAGCCGCCCAGGGGACTATCTTTGCTCTGCCTGAGGTGCAACTGGGGATGATTCCGGCGGCGGGTGGCAGCCAAACCTTGCCCAGAAACACCCGGCAAAGTGGAGCGATGGACGTCCTGCTCACCGGCCGGAGATTCGACGCGGCGGAAGCATTGACCCTGGGCCTTGTGACCCGTTTGGTGACTCCGGAAAACTTGCTTGAAGAATCTATGGTTGCAGCCCGCCGTCTGGCCGAGTTGCACCCCGATGCCGTCGCCGCAGCCAAATCCGCTTTGAGATTGGGCCAGGACTTGCCGCTGGCCGAGGCTTTAGATATGGAAAACAGACTGGCCGGCGGTGTCTTGAGATAACGTTTCTCAAACCAGTAGAAGATTTAAACGCGTCGTCGAAAAAAAAGATGGAACAGGCGAGATTGAAGACCGCCCATGAGAGAATTTAATGAATACCTCAGAATTTTTGATGATTTCCACCGCCATCGTCCCGGATCGCCCGGTCATGTACTTCGACGGCGAAGCCACCACCTTCGCCGAGTTTCAGGAGAAGGTAAGTAAACTGGCCAACGCTCTGTCCGGCCAGGGCGTGGCCGCCGGCGACCGGGTAGCCATGATGCAGGTCAACACGCCACACTGCATCGAGCTTTACTTCGCCGCCGCCCAACTGGACGCCATCTACGTTCCCATCAACTTTCGGGCCAAGTCCGAGGAGTTGAAAATAATGCTGGATATCGCCCAGCCCAGCATGCTGTTCATCGGAGAGCGATACCTGCCATTGATCTCGTCCCACGAAGGGATGCCCGCCGATCGGGTAGTGGTATTGGACGGGCCGGCCACAGATGGAAGGATCAGCTATGACGATCTGGTTGCCGGCGCCATGGCCGATCAACTTCACTTCCCGGAGTCGGACGATGATGACACCACGGTAATCATGTTCACCGCCGGCACCACCGGAGTGCCTAAGGGTGTGATGCTGAGCCACGAAAGCTTCTCCGGGCTGCTGTTGTCCACGGTCAACCCGGCCGACCCGGAT
>Ga0209445_1001866_pt1 | contig 11002 bp, 10 predicted proteins | sample MarorgKNORR_S2LV_4_FD_188223 | JGI IMG/M metagenome (GOLD analysis project Ga0209445, IMG submission 188223) | Marine microbial communities from the Southern Atlantic Ocean, analyzing organic carbon cycling - NADW_A/KNORR_S2/LV (SPAdes) (version 2) | ecosystem: Environmental > Aquatic > Marine >...
AATAGTCGAACTGACAGGCCTACCATTTAACAGTTCTATTGATTGCTGCCCCAGTTCAGCAATGGCTCGTTTACCCGCACCTGAAACAGCTTGATAGGTCGCTATGTTGATGCGGGAGATGCCCACAGCATCATAGATTGGCTTTAAAGCAACGACCATCTGAATGGTCGAACAGTTGGGGTTGGCAATAATCCCATCATGCCTATCGATTTCGTGCGCGTTAACTTCTGGTACGACCAGAGGAATTGCCGGATCGTTGCGAAAGTAAGAAGTGTTGTCAACAACCACACAGCCAGACGACACAGCCTTCGGTGCGAAGGCTTCCGATACACTCGCGCCAGCTGAAAACAAACCGACCTCGGTCGTGGAAAAATCAAATTCGTCCAGCCTTGTTACCTGGATCGATTTTCCCCGAAAGTTAATCGTACTGCCTGCTGACCGCTCACTCGCAAGCGGAAACAACCTGCCAACTGGAAAGCTGCGTTGTTCGAGAATACTGACCATCGCCTCACCAACCGCTCCGGTGGCTCCGACGACGGCAACATCTACACTATCGCTCAAGAGATCCCTTTCACAGTAGATCGATGAAATGCTGCCTAACCAAGCCGACTCCACACGAAATACACGACGACATCTTATACAAGATCCTCAAACAGCCAGGGCATCTTCTGTTTATGCGACGCTTCAAATTCAGAAATCTCTTTCTTATGCCGCAGGGTCAAGGCGATCTCATCCAGCCCATTAATCAGGCAGTGCTTCTTGAAACCTTCTAACTCAAATGAATATTGCATGCCATCTGGGGTGACGATACTCTGCGACTCCAAATCTACCTCCAGCATGTAGCCCGGTTCATCTTTGATCGCCCCAAACAAGGCATCTATAACGTCATCGGGCAATACAAGGGGTAGCAGACCATTCTTATAACAGTTGTTGAAAAAAATATCTGCAAAACTTGATGCGATAATTACCTTGATCCCGTAGTCATGAAGTGCCCACACCGCGTGTTCTCGCGATGATCCACAACCAAAGTTTTTTCGGGCTATCAAAATCTCAGCGCCGGTATAACGCTTTTCATTCAGAATACAATCCGGATTTATTCGTCGATTGCTGTGTTCCTGACCGGGCTCGCCATGATCCAGATATCTCCATTCATCGAATAGATTCGCACCAAAACCGGAACGGACCACCGACTTCAGATACTGTTTTGGAATAATCGCATCAGTATCAACATTTGATCGATCGATGGGCAGTACAACACCTTTTACGGGTCTAAATGCTTCCATCAGGACTTATCCTCGAGTTCGGCCGGGTCAATAAAATGACCCGCCACGGCCGCAGCTGCTGCCAGTACGGGAGAAACCAGGTGTGTTCGTCCGCCGTGTCCCTGCCTGCCTTCAAAATTACGGTTAGAGGTCGAGGCGCACCGTTCGCCAAATTCCAGTCGATCCGCATTCATCGCAAGACACATTGAACAACCGGGCTCTCTCCACTCGAATCCTGCCTGCGTAAAAACCATATCCAACCCTTCTGCTTCAGCCTGGCGTTTTACTAGTCCTGATCCTGGAACGACCATTGCCAGCGAGACATTTGAGGCAACCTTGTGACCTCGAGCAACTTGCGCAGCAGCTCTCAAGTCTTCGATTCTTCCGTTGGTACACGATCCGATAAAAACCTTATCTACCTTGACCTCACTGATCGGCATCCCGGGCTCCAGGTCCATGTATTCCAATGCCCGTAGCCAACCTTCCCGCCGGGTCTCGTCAGGTTGATTTTTCGGATCAGGAATTTCTCCATCAATCGGAATGACCATTTCCGGCGACGTGCCCCACGTGACTTGTGGCGGAATCGCCTTTGCATCCAGCCTAATTTCTCGATCAAACAGCGCATCTTTGTCCGAAACATAATCAGACCAGAGTTGTTGCGCACTAACCCATTCTTCGCCCTTGGGGGCATAAGTGCGATTCTCAAGATAATCGATCGTCGACCTGTCAACCGCGACAATACCGCAACGGGCTCCCGCTTCGATCGTCATGTTACACAAGGTCATTCTCGCTTCCATACTTAATGCACGGACAGCACTGCCCGCAAACTCAATGGCATAACCTGTGCCACCCGATGTCCCAATTTCGCCGATGATGGTCAGGATCAGATCCTTAGCACCAACGCCAGGCCGGAGCTCTCCGTCAATGGTGATTCGCATGCTACGCATTTTTCGAGACACAAGGCACTGCGTCGCCAGGACGTGCTCAACCTCGGAAGTCCCTATACCAAAAGACAACGCGCCAAAAGCGCCATGGGTGGTAGTATGGGAATCTCCACATACTATCGTCATTCCTGGGAGAGTTGCGCCTTGTTCCGGGCCAATCACATGAACAATCCCCTGACGCGGATCGTTCATGTCGTACTCGGTAATACCAAACTCCTTGCAGTTCTGATCAAGAGTCGTAACCTGAAGCTGTGACACCGGATCACTGATTCCCTCGGTTCGATCAGTCGTCGGTACATTGTGATCAGCAACTGCCAGGTTTGCACCGACGCGGCGTGGCAATCGCCCAGCTTCTTTGAGGCCAGCGAAGGCTTGCGGCGATGTCACCTCATGAATCAGATGGCGGTCTATATAGATCAGTGACGTGCCGTCATCTTCTTCACGTACAACATGGCTATCCCATAGCTTGTCGTACAGGGTTTTTCCAGACATTTTTAGTGACACTCAATTAATGATGATGGAATAAAATTGTAGCACATCACCGAACCATCCTAGACTGCCCCTAGCAAATTATCGCTTGCTAATCTAGCGTAAACTCAGAGATATTAGTTATCCAACAGATCCTTAAGAATTTATTCGGTTAAACAGCAATCGACTACGAACAGATGACCAGCTTCTTGAAACTATTCCAACAATTGCAATGTGAACTTGGAGAGGCGGCACTGCCGCTTAACCCTGAAGCACAACTTCCCCAGGGGTTGATCCTGAGTCAGGCACTTCACCCAGAGCTTTCAAAGGATGCCGCAATGCTGATTTTCAAATACAACCGTTGCGGCAATCTGCTAGACCCGATTTCCCTGTATCCGACACTAGATGCCTTGGGTTCTTTGAAAGCTCAGATTTCACAAGGCAGCCGTACAGATATCGATGCCATACGATTCATCGAAGATATGGGGTGCCTCGTCACGCAGTTACTATCAGATCCAAACATAGAATCGTTGGGCGATACTGAGATTTCCGAGATAAGCAGTCAGAATATGGCTTTCAACCGGTGGACCGGAGTCTAAATTCTATCAATCTACTTTCGATGTGCCTGTAGACGCGGGAATAACTGGACCTTTCGGTTCTGCTCCGAGACTGCGGTGGCGCAGCAAATGATCCATCAACACTAAAGCAAGCATTGCTTCAGCTATTGGGACTGCCCTTATGCCCACACAAGGATCGTGGCGCCCGGTTGTAACGACCTCAACAGGTTCACCGTGGATATCGACACTACGCCCCGGGATTTGGATGCTCGAAGTTGGCTTTAGCGCAATCGACACCACGACGTCCTGGCCGCTAGAAATACCTCCTAGAATACCGCCGGCATTATTGCTCAGGAATCCTTCCGGGTGCATCTCGTCGCGATGCTCAGAGCCATGCTGTAGCACACTGTCAAACCCGGCTCCTAGCTCTACCCCTTTGACCGCATTGATAGACATCATTGCCTTCGCAATTTCCGCATCCAGTTTGTCAAACACCGGTTCACCCAACCCGGCAGGAACATTTGTCGCCTTAACATCGACCCGTGCACCAATAGAGTCTCCAGCTTTTCGCAGCGCTTGAATTAGTTTCTCAAGTTTTCCAATTTTGCCGGCATCGGGAAAGAAAAACGGGTTGCGGGAAATCTCATCGAAGTCGTGTTGTTCGGCCACGATCGCTCCCATCTGCTGGAGGTAACCGGTGATCTGAATACCGCTGTGAAGATGGAGGTATTTTCTGGCGATTGCACCTGCGGCCACACGGCACACCGTTTCGCGGGCCGACGCCCGCCCGCTGCCCCGGAAATCCCGAATTCCGTACTTTTTTAAATAGGTGTAATCGGCATGACCGGGTCTGAACTGTTCCCGAATCCGCTCATAATCTCTCGTTCGCTGATCCTCGTTTCTGATCACCAGGCCAATCGGCGCACCGGTGGTGACACCATCAAACACACCCGACAGGATCTCAGCACGATCAGATTCCCGCCTTTGGCTGGTATGCTTTGACTGTCCGGGTCGACGCCGATCCAGATCCCGCTGAATATCATCAGGGTTAAGCTGCAGGCCTGGTGGGCACCCATCAACGATACAACCCAGAGCCGGACCATGGCTTTCGCCAAATGTCGTAACGCGAAACAACTGGCCAACACTGTTGCCTGCCATATCTTGCTCTCTTGATCAGGCCTTGGGCAATGTGACGCCGGTCTGCCCTTGGTATTTACCACGGCGATCCTTGTAGGATACTTCGCAGGGTTCATCCGCTTCGAAAAATATTACCTGTGCCACCCCTTCATTTGCATAGATCTTGGCTGGCAAAGGCGTTGTGTTGGAAAATTCGAGCGTAACATAGCCTTCCCATTCGGGCTCAAGCGGGGTCACATTGACGATTATCCCACAGCGGGCATAGGTTGATTTTCCCAGACAGATCGTAAGCACGTTTCGCGGAATTCTGAAATATTCAATGGTCCGAGCCAGTGCGAAAGAATTTGGCGGGATAATACAGACATCACCCTGATAATCGACGAAACTACTCTCGTCAAAATCCTTCGGGTCGACTACTGCTGAGTTGATATTTGTGAATATCTTAAATTCGTCAGAACAACGAATATCATAACCATAGCTCGAAGTGCCGTATGAGATGATTCGATCTACCCCCCTACTTGAGATTTGGTCGGTCTCAAACGGCTCAATCATTCCGCTTTCACCCGCCGTTCGGCGGATCCACCCATCAGACTTAATCGACATAAGCGACCCTGATGCCGGCCTCAAGTATTTTGAATGACAATAGAAGGGAACACCTCACTATAGTCTCGTTTGCGAGCTGAAAGAATCCCAGAGGCGTTTCGCGCGATGGTCCGATATGCCTGCGCTAAACCACCATCCGGGTCCGCAACCACCGTCGGTCGACCACCGTCAGCATCTGACCTGATGCGACCATCAAGTGGAATATCACCGAGGTGTTCAACACCGTACTCAGCCGACATCCTTTTACCGCCACCCTCCCCAAATATGTGTTCCTCGTAACCGCAGCTGCTGCAGATGTGCGTACTCATATTTTCAACAATTCCAAGAACTGGGATTTCTACCTTCTCAAACATCTTCAGTGCCTTTCGGGCATCCAGGAGCGCGATATCCTGTGGGGTGGTCACAATCACCGCACCGGAAACCGGCACCTTCTGCGCCAGTGTCAGCTGGATATCCCCAGTACCCGGAGGCAAGTCGACAATCAAATAATCAAGATCACGCCACTGGGTATCTTGCAACAACTGTTCCAGGGCCTGAGTGACCATGGGCCCACGCCAAATCATTGGCGTGTCTTCTTCGATTAAAAACCCAATCGACATAACTTGAACGTGGTAGCTGCTCATCGGTTCGAGGCTCTTTCCATCTTTAGACTCAGGTCGTCCGGCGATCCCTAACATACGCGGTTGACTTGGCCCATAGATATCCGCGTCCAAAACACCGACGTTCGCACCGTCCGCGGATAAGGCCATCGCCAAGTTGGCTGAGACGGTCGATTTGCCGACACCACCTTTTCCAGATGCGACAGCGATCACATTACGCACGTTCTTAAGCGGGGTAACTCCTTTTTGCACTTCGTGGGACACCACTTGGGTTTTGATCTGGACTTGTACCGATTGGACGATCTCCAATTTGGAAACTACATCCACCACCTGCTGCTTTAAATCGGGGTGCCATCCCTTAGCGGGATAACCCAAAACCAGGTCAATCGAAACGTTTCGATCGTCTACCACACAATCTTTTACCGACTTGCCAGCCACCAGATCGAGACCTGTATGAGGATCGACAATCTCAGACAGAGCGTCTTCAATAATGCTTTTTTCGACTGTACCCATAAGAATTTTACGGCCTCACCGAGATCGAGTTATGCTGGCTTAAGCGAACAGTTCAGACCAGAATCTGTGTGCTTGGTTATGTATGCGAATGCTAACACAGGACCGGCAGACCTTTCGTATCGGCTAAAATACATTAAACGCCTTAGAACCAGATAATTCGACGACGCTCGTAAGTCAGCGGAAACTATTTCTCCAACACCACTAAATACCCGCATTCAAGCATCCGACATCCATGACAACGTCATCTAAAACAATTCTAGTCACGAGTGCGCTACCGTACGCGAATGGCCCAATTCACCTCGGTCATATGCTCGAGGTGATTCAAACAGATACCTGGGTCCGCTTCCAAAAACTCGTCGGACATGAGGCGCGTTATGTTTGTGCTGATGATGCGCACGGTACGCCCATCATGCTCAAAGCACGATCTGATGGTATTGAACCGACTCAGTTGATTGAAGAGATACTCGGTGAGCATCAGCGTGATTTCGCGGGATTTCATATTCAGTTCGATTTCTATCACACGACCCATTCGGAAGAAAACCGCTATTTTTCTGAGACAATTTACAATCGTCTCAATGCAGCCGGCTACATTACCAAAAGAGTCATCCGACAAGCCTATGATCCAGACGCCAATATATTCTTGCCAGACCGGTTCATTCGGGGCGAGTGTCCCCGCTGCGGCAGCCCGGATCAGTATGGTGATAGCTGTGAATCCTGCGGTGCGACCTACTCCCCCGGTGACCTGAAGAATCCTATCTCTGCAATCTCCGGTGCCACTCCCGTGGAAAGGGAATCTGAACACCATTTCTTTCGATTACCGGACTTTGAGCCGATGTTAAAGACCTGGATCGGCTCTGGGCGCCTACAGCGTGAGGTCGTCAACAAGCTGGCCGAGTGGTTTGATTCCGGACTACGGGAATGGGACATTTCCCGAGATGAGCCCTACTTTGGATTCGGAATTCCGGGATACCCCGGAAAATATTTTTACGTATGGCTGGATGCGCCCATTGGCTACCTGGCGAGTTTCAAGGCGCTGTGCAACATTGAAAACCTGGATTTTGACGCTTACTGGAAACCGGACTCTACAACCGAGTTGTACCACTTCGTCGGCAAGGACATCCTTTATTTTCATGCCCTGTTCTGGCCAGCCGTTCTACACGGTGCTAATTTTCGCACGCCAACATCTGTGTTCGTTCACGGCTTTCTAACCGTCAATGGCGAAAAAATGTCCAAGTCACGTGGCACCTTCATAAGGGCCGAAACCTATCTCCGTCACCTGGACCCGGATTATCTGCGGTACTACTTCGCAGCCAAACTGAATAATCGTGTTGAGGATCTAGACCTAAACCCGGAGGATTTTGTCCAGCGTGTCAATTCTGATCTCGTCGGCAAGGTTGTGAATATCGCTGCACGATGCGCCGGATTTATAAACAAGCGATTTAGTAACGAGATTGGTGATCGGCTGGATGATGCCGACGCATTCAAGAATGCGGTCGATGCCGGGACCTCAATAGCGCAGGCTTATGACAATCGTGAATTCGGCCGGGCGATACGAGAGATCATGGCCGTCGCTGACGAAGCCAATCAATACGTCAACGATCGACAACCCTGGATCGTTGCCAAACAAACCGGTTCCGATACCGAGCTTCAGGCCATCTGCTGCCAAGGCCTAAATCTTTTCCGACTGCTGATCACCTGGCTAAGTCCAGTAACCCCATCTCTAGCGCAGCGTTCTAGCAGTTTCCTGTGCTGCGATATCTCCGGACCTGGACAATGGTCGAACCTGTCTCAGCCATTGCTGAGCCATCGAATTTCAGAATACCAGCACCTGTTGACGCGAATTAACCCAAAGGATGTAGAACAGATGATTGCCGACTCTAAAGAACCCGAATCACCCGTGGCTAAATCTCATCTCTTAGAAGAACCCATCCGGCCTGAGATCACCATTGATGACTTTTCAAAGATAGATCTGCGCATCGCCAAAGTTGTCGATGCGCAATTCGTCGATGGCGCTGACAAGCTAATCGAGCTGCAGCTAGATCTCGACGGTGAATCCCGCACAGTATTTGCCGGCATCAAAAGTGCCTACGATCCCCAAACACTCATCGGACGCCAGGTGGTGGTGGTCGCGAACCTCGCCCCCAGAAAAATGCGCTTTGGCACCTCTGAAGGTATGATCCTGGCGGCTTCCGGCAGCGATGACGAATCTGGCATTTTCGTCATACAACCCGATGCCGGTGCAGAACCTGGGATGGGTGTGCGCTGATTGTCCGGTAACCACTTAATGTGCCGAGGAAACTGACCCTCAATGAGTGGCGCGGTCGATCCCTACACAATTGACCAGTGGCTGCCCCAGACGCAGTGCCAGCGCTGCGGGTACCCGGGCTGCTGGGACTATGCGCTTGCTATCGCTGCTGAGTCCACCCCAATAAACCGGTGTCCACCGGGCGGCGACATCACGCTTCGTGCACTGGCTGAAATCACAGACAAGCCAATGATGCCACTGGACCCCAGTTGCGGCGCAACGGGGCCGTTAGCCTGTGCTGTTATTAACGAGGAACTGTGTATCGGCTGCACACTTTGCATACAAGCGTGCCCCGTCGATGCAATCGCCGGGGCTTCAAAGTTGATGCACACCGTGATTGGCCTTGAATGTACGGGATGTGAACTGTGTGTTGCGCCGTGCCCGATGGATTGTATTCAGATGACGCCGATAACTGGCATCCGCTCGGACAATGAAGATGCCAGTCCATGGCCTGAGTATTCGAGTGGCATGGTCGTCCGAGCCCGTAGGCGGGCTGAGATAAAACGATCGAGGTCGCAACTGTCAGCGAAGTCTTTTGACAATAAAACAACATGGACAAAGACCGTCATGCAAGAAAATATTCTCAGCAGTGTAAAGCGCACCCGTACCCGTAGAAACAGTCTGTATTTGAATAAAGATTAAAAGCACTGTAACTCAGATGAACCCTGTCAAAAGAAAACAAATCTACAAAATTCTGGCTCGCGCCCACGGGAACCCTTCTACCGAACTCAATTTCAGATCCAACTTCGAGTTGCTTGTGTCAGTAATCCTCTCTGCCCAGGCTACTGATATTTCAGTCAACAAGGCCACCAGCAAACTGTACCGCAAAGCAAATACACCACAGGCAATACTGAACCTGGGACTAACCAGTCTTAAACGTCACATTCGAACAATCGGGCTGTATAACACAAAAGCACAGAACATCATCAAAACGTGCCAGATGCTGATCGACCTGCACGACGGACTGGTTCCTTCCAACAGAGAGTCACTGGAAGCTCTCCCTGGCGTCGGTCGTAAAACCGCAAATGTCGTCTTGAATACCGCATTTGGAGAACCCACCATCGCGGTGGACACGCACATCTTTCGAGTTTCCAACCGAACCGGACTCGGCCCCGGTAAAACGGTGCTGCAGGTCGAGCAAAAGCTACTTAAATTTACGCCTGAACGCTACCTTAAGGATGCCCATCAGTTGTTGATTTTGCATGGCCGTTATACGTGTACCGCACGTACGCCAAGATGCCCTGCTTGCGTGATTAGAGAATTTTGCGACTACCAGCCCAAAACACGTGAGCCAGGCTGACTCACGCAAACACAGGTTCAAAACCCCTTTTCCAGTCGTGAATATTTATAGCGACCCACGCCGTTGGCGCAACGCTTCGAACAGCGCGATACCCGTTGCAACCGATACATTAAGACTATGGATTCCGCCCACTGCAGGTATGCGCACGACCTGATCACATTGTTTTCGCGTCAGTCTGCGCATCCCTTTATCTTCCGCACCCAAGACCAACGCCACAGGTCGGACTAGATCCGTACTATAGATATCGTTTTCGGCTCGCTCATCAGTGCCCACAATCCACAGTCCACTATTTTTCAAAGTGGTCATGACACGATTCCAGTTGCTCTCTTCAAACACTGACAAATGACTAATGCCCCCGGCAGCCACACGTATTACCGTGGCGGTGATGTCACAGCCTTTCTTGCGCGGGAGAATAACGCCATCGACTCCGGCAGCAGCTGCAGTGCGAAGACAAGCACCAAGATTCTGAGGATCTTGAACGCCATCAAGCACCAGTAACAGTGGCACCGCTTCAAGCTGAGTTAGATATTCTTCAAGCGGCAAGGAGGGTTTTGCCAAGTCAGTTGTGTGAATAATTATGACTCCTTGATGCCTGACCCCGGCAGACACTTTATCGAGTTCCTTTTTGCCGGATGCCCTGATTTGAATCTGTGAACGACGGGCTTGTTCAATGAGCTCCTTCAGTCGAAGATCATTGCGCTCAACGTCGTACAACAATACCTCGACGGTCTCAGGGTGGTTTAGGGCATTCTGAACCGCGTGAAATCCACATGACGTGGAGACTGTCGTATTCATAGCGATGGCGGCTGCTTTGTGGTCATACAACTCCCATTATGAGATCGACCATCTTTGTGGGGTCAAGGTTCAAGCAACCCTGTTGGATACACGACGCCCTACCGAGGATTGTTTGGCGCTCGCAACCAGTCAATGCAACCTCCCCTGCCGATCCTGAGAGTCTATCTCCCACGGTGTTTCTTTTTATTGCGACGGTAAATTCTTCCCCGGGATGTAGATTGATTTTTCATTATGCTGGAAAAGCTAATTTTTCCTTCTTCTGGAGATGTTCCTGTTAGTGTGACGTCAAGGGCATCTCCCAATCGCAAGGTTCTTCCTGTGTGCTTGCCCAGGAGTTCCATAGTCTGTGGATTGAACTCGTAATAGTCGTCCCCGAGCTGGGACACATGGACCAACCCGTCTATTGGCTGGTCGAGCAACTGGACAAACACTCCAAATTCAGTGACACCACTGATGGATCCTCTAAACACCTGCCCGATCTTATCCGACATAAACTGGGCTTTATAGCAGGCACTGACC
>Ga0209445_1001867_pt1 | contig 10998 bp, 6 predicted proteins | sample MarorgKNORR_S2LV_4_FD_188223 | JGI IMG/M metagenome (GOLD analysis project Ga0209445, IMG submission 188223) | Marine microbial communities from the Southern Atlantic Ocean, analyzing organic carbon cycling - NADW_A/KNORR_S2/LV (SPAdes) (version 2) | ecosystem: Environmental > Aquatic > Marine >...
ATATTGTGGGTGAATTCGACGGGACAGGTGTCAATGTGGGACTCCGCATCCCCCTTACCTCGGATTACCGCCTGAACCTAGGGTTCACCCACATAGAAAAGCTTCCAGAATGGGGCAATCGATACTGGTCAGGACACCCAGGTTTCTCATTGGGGCTTGACATGGCTGTCCCTAGAGATCCACGTCGTCGTGTACAGGGCGGGCCCTCAAGCCCAACCAATATATATGGCCCTGGTGACGGTGCCCCTGGCGGGGTTGAAACGATGCCCCTCCATCGCGATTCAACGATTGCTATGGCAAATGTAGCTGTGGAAACCCTCAGGGATTCCATGGCTCTGATGAATAATGAAATGAGAAATCTATTGGTACGATTAAATGCCATGGAGCAAAACAGCCAGTTTTTGTCCGACTCCCTGAGTTCATTAAAATTAGAGACTAATGTTTCTGAAAAGAATATGAATGAAGCCATGAGACACTTATCACGGTCTTTGAGATATTTTTATGCAGGAGATTATCGAGAAGCATTGAAGGAAGTAGACCTGGCTTTAGAATTAAATCCCAATGTAGCATTAGCCTATGCCAGAAGAGGGTCAATCTATTATAAATTAGGTGATGTCCAGAGAGCCACAATAAACTGGAACCTTGCTTTGCGGCTGGATCCAGAGTATACAGACGTACGGAATATTTTGAAGGCTCTCCATGAAAACAATTTAAGATCTGCAAGTTTGATCGAGGAGTAACTAAATGGATATTGCTCTAATTATTGGTGTTATTGTTGGCATGGCTGCTATGATTGGCAGTATTGCCTACGCCCTGTTTGTTGAAGGTTCCGCTGGGGGCTTTGGAAATTTCTTGTCTGCGCCGAGTTTTGGTATTGTAGCTGGCGGCATGATTGCTTCAATTTTTGTGGCTTTTCCAATGTACCACGTTGCGTCCCTGGGTAAAGCTATTGGGGCGGTCTTAAAGCCCGCTGATGATAAGATGGGTCCCTTAGTTGATGTGGCGTGTGAAGTTTCAGAATCAGCACGTAAAGGACCATCTGATCTTGAAAAGGCGGTTGATACAATAAGGATATATTTTTTAAAGGATGGCGTTCAAATGGTGGTTGACGGTTATTCACTGGAAGAAGTAACAGATATTTTGGAAACCCGTATTGAGTACCGTGAAAAGCGAGAGAAGGTTCAAACTGATATGCTGAAAGCGATGGGGGATCTGGCGCCGGCCTGGGGTATGGTAGGAACTCTGATTGGCCTGGTACTTATGTTAGCAGGTTTTGGCGGAGAAGGTGGCGCAGACAACCTTGGCGGCGGTATGGCTGCAGCCCTGATCACCACGCTCTACGGTGCTGTATTTGCTAATCTATTTTTTCTGCCCATGGCACAGAAAATGGGCAATAAAACAACACAAACGTCCATGTCTGCAAATCTTCTTGTAGAAGCTGCCCGCCTTATCCATCAGAAAAAACACCCAATTATTGTACGTGAAAAACTTAATTCATTCATTCCACCTTCGGAGTGGAAGCGGGAATAATTTAAATGGGAATGACAGCAGGGGAAAAGAAAGCCTGGAAAAAAGGCTTTGCAGCGGGTGAAGACTCTGTTGAAGAAGGATTGCCGGGCTGGTTTGGCACTTTTGCTGATATGATGACCCTGCTTTTCGCTTTTTTTGTTCTTCTAGCGGCAATTTCAACAATGGATCCGGTTAAACTGCAGGAAATGGCAAATTCTCAGGGGAAATCACTGGGAAGTAAAATTAAGGCTCAAGGTAAAGCGGAAGAAGAAGGAGAGTTTGAGCCAATTAAAAACCTGGCAGCAATGAAGAAAGAAATGAAAGAAGCCATCGAAGAGATGAAAAAAGAAAACCCTTCTGGTGACCCTCCAATTGATGTGCAAACTAGTTCCAAAGGATTGATTGTTAATATTAAAGGGGATTTTGCCTTTCCATCTGGTAAGGCGGAGATGAAACCGGAACTAGGCGAACTTCTAGAGAAAGAGATTATACCTCGAATTATGGCCAGCCCCTTTCAAATTGAAGTGGCGGGGCACTCGGACAGTGATCCTATGCCAAAAAAATGGCAAAAATTCTATCAAAGTAACTGGGAGCTATCTGCAGCCAGGGGCGCTACTGTAGTGCGCTATATGATTGAGAAAGGAGTCCCCGCTCCAAGAATGCTTGCTGCTGGGTATGGAGATTGGTATCCGAAAGGAATTGATAGTCTTAAGAAGGAGAATCCTATGTATAACCCATTAACCTTAACTTGGGGCGGTGGGGATCCCGTTCTTGACAGTAAAGGGAATGAATTACCAACAGTTTTATCATTGAATACCACTTCTAAACAAAAGGCAGCCAACCGAAGAATTCAAATCACGTTTATTCAACCACCCCACCATGGCAAGGGTCGTTCAGCGACAAATGTGGATGAATAATCATTTTAAATAATTTCAATATGCGGAGTAAAACACATACCAAGGAGTTTCACATGAATAAGGGTAATAAATATTTAGCACCCGTCATAGGAGCAGTTATTGCGGTGACCCTGCTCGTTGCACAGGGGAGCGGGTATCTCTCCCAAAAACTGATGGTGGAAAACAACATCCGTGACCGGATTAAGGATGCTCTGTCAAAAGTCATTGATACCCACAAATATGTGATCAACGTTGATGTAGAATTGGAAATTCTGGATGAGGTGAACGAACAGATCACAGTGTTTGCACCACGGGAATCGTATAAAAAAGCAGTAACAACCCCTGCTGAAAAAACGGCTGAAGCACTGGTTAGGATCCAGGAAAAAATGATCCAGGACACTCCAGCAGCAGGAGAAGAAAAATATTCAATAGGTCTTCCAATCCCCGGGTTTGAAGTTGATGTTGTCCGCCCAAAGTCTGATTCAAGACCTTTAACCCACTCTGTCCCAATTTCTCCGAAAACAATGCAGCCCATGGATCAACCATCAAAAGGTGAAAAAGGAGAAGAACGGGAAGTAGTCGATAAGGTATTATCCAGGAAACGTCCTTCACGGGCAGAAGTAAAACGCATGGATCTTGCCCTGATTCTCCAGGAAGGCGCCGCTCCTGAATTGATAGAAAATATTCGCCAGCTTACTATGGCTGCATCAAAATTTGACCGCGATCGTGGAGACAAACTTACTATTATGACAGCCAGTTTCAAGGAACGCCGTGATCAACGGTCTGCGGAGCAGATCATGCTGAAAAATATTGCGGAAAAGATTGACCAATTAGAACGGAAAAGAACAGCCGAATCAAGTGACTGGCGTTCTGATATAGAACAATATAAAGAAGAAGTAACGCTGCGCCGTGAAGAAGACATGGCCATGCTGGAAGACCAGTTAGCTGAACTGGATAAAAAACGGCTTGGAGAAGCAGCAGAATATGAAAAGAGGGAAATGACCCGCCGGGACTCTATTAGAAACTCGAAATTAGAAACCGAGATCCAGGCATTGAGGGATATGCTGGCGGTTAATACATCAGATGAAAAATTAAAATCAAAACAATTGGACTCTTCTCGCTTTGCCATGCTGGATAATGAATTGCAGAGCCTTAGAAAAATGCTGTTGCAGGCTATGCTGCAGGATTCCGTTGAAGTCCAAAACCAAGCTCAGGCACAGATAAAAGCAGAACTTGAAGAGCGTGAACAAGAAAAAGCAGCAAGAGATTCATTGATTGCAGAGAAAATAGCGGCACTGGATGCTGTACAGGCCGATCTCGATGCCCTGGAAGCTGAAGCTGTTGCGGGGATGGATTCAAAAACAATTATGCTAATTGCATTGGGTGTTGTATGTCTTCTGCTCGGCGCTATGGTCATATTGCAACGGGGGAAAAATAAACAGCCAGCCTATCCTACTATGCCGCCGTATCCCTATCCGCCTCCCAGACCAAGGAGAAGGCGTAAAAAGCCAGCGGAGAAGAAAGATAAAAAGGACAAAAAAGAAGAAGAGCCAAAAGAGGAGGCCCCAGTTCCAGAACCTGCAACTGTAGAGGCAGAATCAGCTCCAGCTCCAGCTCCAGCTCCAGCTCCAGAACCAGAACCAGCTCCAGAACCAGCAACTGATGATGCTCCGGCACCAGAAACCGCAGATGAAGAAGATGAAGGAGACTCTGTTGCTTTAGGCGATGACCCAAACGTTTTAAAAAGTGAAATAGATGACATACGAAAATCTGTTGTCTCCATGAGCGTGGGACAACCGGGAAGAACGTCTACTATTGTAAAAGAATGGCTGGAACAACCGGCGCCTGAACCACCCGCATCTGAAGAAACGTCAGATGATGGAGATAGTGGGAATGAAGAAGAAAGCGGCGAAGAATAAAAGGAAGGAAATAGATCATGATTAACGATTATCATATGCTTTCAGGCCTTCAGAAGGTCGCCATTCTTTTTTCTGTTGTTGGAGAAAGTCTGGCCATGTCCTTGATAAAAGGATTATCAAAAACAGAGATCCGTAAAATTCGCTCCACATTGCGCGCCATAGGCACAGTATCTTTTTCTGTTAAAAAACGCGTTATGGAAGAATTTTATTTTGGTTTCTTAAGTGAGTTCGATGATGATAAAACGGACAATGGTCCGATTCAACCATTTGAGTTTTTAGCAGATTTGAATGATGAACAGTTGATTGCATTATTAAACAAAGAAGAAACACCTGTTATTGCTATGATCTTAGCCCAGCTAGCCCCAGAAAAGAAAATGCTGATTCTTAATAGGCTGGAACCCACTCTAAAAGGACAGGTCTTAATTGAACTAGGTTCACTTGATGATATTCCTTTGGAGGGCATTATTGAAGTAGGGGCAAGACTCCGGGAAAAATCAACTTATCTTCCAAGAACGGCAGAATTCTCCCGCGGAGGTGCCAAGGAAATAGCTGATATGCTGGGTGATATGTCATCCAATGAACAAGAACGGTATATGCAAACACTGCAAAATGAGGACCCGGATCTATATACTGCAGTAAAAATGTTTTTTCTTACGTTTGACGATATAATAGAAAAATTTCCATCAGATGTTCAAAGAACACTTTTTGTTGCATTTGACCTTGGGAAATTAGCCTATGCAGTAAAAGGATTAGATCAAGAAGTCATAGATGGAATCATAGAAACCCAACCCCAAAAACGGCAGGCCATGTTTGAACCAATAGAAGGTCCTGTAACAAGGCGTGAAGTAGATGAAGCAAGGAAAGAAATCGTTGCGGCGGCGAAGAAAATGGAGGCAGATGGCGATCTAAATATTGAAGACCTGCTTTCAGGCGGGGAAATGGTGGAATAATTCCTGATAAAATATTATTAAAAAAAGCCCCCATTTCGGGGGCTTTTTTGTTTTTTAACGTATATAATGTTTAATTTTTTAGATGGTAAAGCGAAAGATTACACAAGTTATTGAAGGTATAAAAACATCGGATGGTGCCGGTGTTAACCTAACTCGAATTATTGGCAGCCCAGAGCTAAATATGCTGGACCCGTTCCTGTTGCTTGATGAATTCGGCAGTGACAACCCGGACGACTATATTGCTGGTTTTCCACCCCACCCTCACCGGGGATTTGAAACAATTACTTATATGATGAATGGTAAATTTCGTCATCGAGATTCTGCCGGGAATGAAGGATATTTACGGGATGGTTCTGTGCAGTGGATGACTGCAGGTCGCGGTGTGATTCACAGCGAAATGCCGGAACAGACAGAAGGTTTGGTACGAGGCTTTCAACTGTGGCTAAACCTGCCACAGAAGAAAAAAATGATTGATCCAGCCTACCAGGATATCCATGCCGAACGGATACCGGTCATTCATGAAACAAATGGGTCTTTTAAAATTATTTCAGGCACATACAAGAGGATAACCGGACCGGGGAAATCTCATTCACCCGTACTCATTATGGATATTCATATAAACAAGAACAGTGAATGCATTATCCCTGTTTCTTCAGGCTGGAACGCCTTCGGGTTTATATATGAAGGAAATGTATTTTCAGATCAATATGTGTCTAAGGGGCAACTGGCCACCTATGGAATGGCAGGAAAAATCCATTATAAAACTAAAGATAATGCTGCAGGAGTATTTTTAGCAGCAGGTGAACCACTCAATGAACCTGTCGCTCGTGGTGGTCCCTTTGTTATGAACACTCGAGAAGAGATCCTGCAGGCTTTTTCAGACTATCAGGAAGGGAATTTTATATAATCTAGAGTTTATAGTTCAGCCTGAGCTGCCGCTAAACGGGCAATAGGGACCCTGAAAGGTGAACAGCTCACATAATCCAGTCCATTTTCCCTGCAGAAATTAATTGAAGATGGGTCACCTCCATGTTCGCCGCAAATCCCAATTTTAAGTGATGGATTAACGCCTCGTCCGGATTGAACTGCCATGGATACCAGTTTACCAACACCCGTTATATCTAAACTTTGGAATGGATCTTGAGGCAAGATATTTTTTTCAAGATAAACGGGAAGAAAAGATCCAATATCATCTCGGCTGAACCCGAACGTAGTTTGAGTAAGATCATTAGTCCCGAAGCTGAAAAATTCGGCGTGTTCTGCTATTTCATCCGCAGTTAAGCACGCTCTTGGGAGTTCAATCATGGTGCCGACTAAATATGATAATTTAATACCATATTCAATCTCAATCTTGGTTGCTACAGACCGTACAATCGCTTCCTGATTGGTATACTCCGTAACGGTTCCTACTAGGGGTATCATAATCTCAGGCAATACCGATGTCCCCGCTTGGGTTAGTTCCGCTGTGGCCTCTAAAATAGCCCGGGCCTGCATTTCAGTTATCTCTGGATAGGCAATCCCCAAACGACATCCCCGATGGCCTAACATAGGGTTCAATTCATGGAGACCGGCAATTCTATTTTTTACGGTTTTTACATCAGTGCCTATGTGGTCTGCCAGTTCATGCTGTTGTTCATCTGTCAGGGTCATAAATTCATGTAGGGGCGGATCCAAAAGCCGGATGGTTACAGGTTTTCCTTCCATGGCTTTTAGGATACCCATGAAATCTTCTTTTTGAAACGGAAGCAATTCCATTACAGCACTCCGCCGATCGGTTTCATTATCAGCTAAGATCATTTTACGTATGGCAAGTATGCGCGTTTCATCGAAGAACATGTGTTCTGTTCTGCAAAGCCCAATTCCCTCAGCTCCAAATTTTATAGCTTGGGCTGCATCATCAGGGCTTTCGGCATTGGTTCGGATGTTTAATATTCTAACTTCATCTGCCCATGTCATGAGCTCTTTATATTCCGGGTGTGTATCTGGGTCCGCTGGAGTCAGGTCAACCTGCCCACTGTAAATTTTTCCCAGAGTGCCATTCATCGTGATCCAGTCACCTTCCCTGAGCAATTGATTGCCGATCTGAACTTCTTTGGTTTGAACATTGATGTGAAGGTCACTGCAGCCCACGATACAGCACTTTCCCCAGCCTCGAGCAACCAGCGCTGCGTGAGATGTCATACCACCCCTAGCAGTTAAAACAGCTTCTGCGGCATGCATGCCGTGTACATCCTCAGGGGATGTTTCTTCCCGGATCAGGATCACCTTATCCCCATTATTGTGCCATGCTTCTGCATCATCTGCAGTAAACACCACCCGCCCTGTCGCTCCGCCTGGACCAGCAGGGAGCCCTTTTGCAAGCAACACTGCCTTTTGCTCCGCCTGGCTGTCCAGCATGGGATGAAGCAATTCATCTAATTGATCCGGCTTTACACGCATGAGCGCTGTCTGTTTATCGATCATCCCTTCCTGTGCCATATCAACAGCCATTTTAATGGCTGCCGATCCATTACGCTTCCCGACCCGGGTCTGGAGCATCCAGAGCATCCCTTCCTGGATTGTAAACTCTATATCCTGCATATCGGAATAATGGTCTTCAAGTGTTTCACGTATCTCTGCTAACTGGGAATAAATCTTCGGCATCGATGACTCGAGGGATGGGAAGTCTTTCGTATCTTCCGTTTTTGTATCTTCGTTTAATGGATTAGGTGTACGAAGGCCGGCTACCACATCTTCACCCTGGGCGTTTGCCAGCCATTCCCCAAAGAATATATTTTCTCCTGTTGCCGGATTGCGGGTGAAGGCCACCCCTGTGGCTGAATCATCTCCCATATTTCCAAACACCATGGTTTGCACATTCACAGCCGTGCCCCATTCATGGGGAATATTTTCAATGCGCCTGTAACTGATAGCCCTGTTTCCGTTCCAGCTCTGGAACACTGCCTGAATACCTCCCCGAAGCTGAGCCATCGGGTCATCGGGGAATTCATCTCCAAGCGTTGACGAAATTTCTGTTTTAAATTTACCTGATAATAATTTCCAGTCATCTCCGTTGAGGTCTGTATCGTTCTGGTATTGATTTTCCTTTTTATGAATCTCTAATAATGATTCCAGCCTGTTGCGAATACCCCGTCCTTCTTCAACCTCAATACCCGCAGCTTTTTCCATAACCACATCGGCATACATCATGATTAATCGACGGTATGCATCATAAACAAATCGAGCATTATTGGTTTTTTTTATCAAGCCAGGTATTGTTTTAGTTGTTAAACCTACATTTAATACCGTTTCCATCATCCCCGGCATTGATTGCCGGGCCCCGGATCGAATAGAGACCAATAATGGATCCTGCTCATCTCCAAATTTGATTCCCATGATTTGTTCTGTTGCTTTAAGTGCGTCAGTGAGCTCGGTTTCAAGCTCATCAGGGAACGTTTGATCATTTTCATAATAATGGGTACAGACATCTGTGGTTATTGTAAACCCTGGCGGCACCGGTATACCTAAATGATTCATTTCTGCTAAGTTTGCGCCTTTACCCCCTAAAAGATTTTTCATTTCAGCTGTACCATCCGCCTGACCATTTCCAAAAAGATATACGTGTTTCACAGGTTGAATTCCTTAATATGTTTGTGGGTGTATAGTTTAATTAATTTGGTTTAGAAATCGGGAGAGAAGTATCGAATCTCTTTTAAATTTCCGTTTTTATCATAGAAGAACCACTTATCCACCATTTTACCGTTTCTATATGCACCCTGCATTTCTTTACGGGTCCTGTCATGATCCCACCAACTGGTCCAGGTTGCATCTTTTTTCCCGTTAGCGTAATAGCCCTCTGTGAGGCGACCATCTACAAACCAGGCAGTCCATTGCCCTTTTTTTGTTCCATCGGAGAAAGTTCCTTCCTGCACCTTGTTTGATTCTTCATCCCAGAAAACCCACATCCCGTCTGCATTTCCACCAGTCAGCGTTCCCTCTTTGTCCTTAATACCATTTTTATGGAAAAATGTCCAGTGACCGTTCATGATGCCCAAATCATAGTTTCCGTGAGATTTAATATGTTCATTATCATACCACTCGGTCCATTCTCCATGTTTTTCTCCATCTTTGTAACCGCCCTGTTCCTGTTTGCCTCCGCTCCATGGTAAATCCGGTTCAGGATCAGGAACATCAACCAGAATAATTTCTGGTACATCCTTGCCGCCGGGGAACCATTTAACCCATTGACCATCTTTTTTACCTTCTTTTGTCCGCCCTAAAAACAGATAATCAGTATCGGTATTTTCCTGAGTTATAATGCCCGTAAATGGTGTTTCCTCACCCAATTTATAGAACATGGATTCACGTTCAACTAGGTTTTCCAGCGCGATGTGTTCCAACCCGGAACCAAAATCGAAGTCAAAATCCCTTTCACCTTTTGCATTCCAATACGTCCATATGCCGTCTGGTAACCCTTCTTTAAAAAATCCTTCCCTCTGCATGACGCCGCCCTCATAATAATACGTGGTGAGACCTTCCTTTATCCCACTTTGATGGTATCCCTGCTCCTTAATTTGGTCGCTGTTGGGATACCATAATATCCACGGTCCTTCCGGCGTATCAGATTTATAGGTAGTCATTGTACTACGATATCCATTCTCCCAATAGGTACGAGGCCCATCCATTTTTCCGTTTTTATAAAATTTTTCTTCCTGTTTCTCTTCTGGTGTTAGCCAATGTGTTGATCGGCCGTCTAGATTACCTCCAGAAAAAGTAATTTCTTCCGCTACGGAACCATCAGGGGAATAATACATCCATAACCCATCCATTTCATCATCCAAGTAATTTCCCTCTGACTGTTTAATTCCTGTATTGAACCACCAGGTCCATACTCCATTTTTTCTACCATCTATATAATGGCCTTCCATCTCTTTATTGTCATTCAAGTACCACCACCAGTTCCATAATGCTTCATCATTCTCTGCCTGATAATTAACTCCGTTGTATGACCATGTTCCATTTGTGAATGTTAGGTTATGATCATGTTCAAACCACCAGCTCCACCGCCCATGAGGTTTCCCTTTGTGATAGGATTGTTCCATATGCAAATGGCCATTCGTGTACCAGTGTTTATAATTGACATCTACCATCCCCATATCAAACTGGCCTTGCTCTTTCAAAGTACCGTCTTCATACCACAGTGTCCAGTCACCGTGTTTTTTACCGCGGTAGTATAGGCCCTCAACCTCTTTTTGACCGTTACGATACCACTGCACCCACTGGCCATCACGTTTTCCTGCCTGAAATCGTCCCAGCAGCAGATAATCTTTTATGCCTCCTGTTTCTACAACCATACCTGTATAGGGCTTGTGTTTTCCTATTTTGTAGAATAGACCATCCCTTTCTTCCAGTTCTGCAATGCGCACGCGATCCAGTCCGGAGCCATAATCAAATGTGAAGTCTTCTGTTCCATCCGCATGGTAATAAACCCAACTCCCCTCCGGTTCATTTCCCCGAATGATCCCTTCCCGATCTTTATACCCATTATTATACCAAATGGAAACCATACCATCCAGAATCCCATTAACAAAGGTTTCCTCGCTCTTTTTATGATCGGCATTGTTCCAAAGTGCCCAGATACCGTGTTTTACGCCCTTTTTATAACTGCCTTCCCGATCTTTTATTCCATTGGGATGCCACCAAATCCATTGGCCGTCCATTTCACCATTAGCATAACCCTCCTGA
>Ga0209445_1001873_pt1 | contig 10984 bp, 11 predicted proteins | sample MarorgKNORR_S2LV_4_FD_188223 | JGI IMG/M metagenome (GOLD analysis project Ga0209445, IMG submission 188223) | Marine microbial communities from the Southern Atlantic Ocean, analyzing organic carbon cycling - NADW_A/KNORR_S2/LV (SPAdes) (version 2) | ecosystem: Environmental > Aquatic > Marine >...
GTACAAGGCGCAACGCGCATCCATGCCGCCGGAGCTGAGACCCCAATTCGATAGAGTCAAGCAGCTGATGGCTGGTTTTGGCGTTCCCATCTTCGAATGCGAAGGCTACGAGGCCGATGACATCATCGGCACCCTTTCCCGGCAAGCTGAAGAGCAAGGTATCGATACCATCATACTGACGGGAGATCGCGACACCTTCCAATTAATCTCAGCGGGAGTCCGGGTGGACTTGTCCTACAGCATCCAAAACCGCAAGGTGTACGACGAAGTGGAACTGGCGGCCCGCTACTCTGGACTAACCGCCGCCCAGCAGCCGGATTTCAAAGCGCTGTTGGGAGATACTTCAGACAATATTCCCGGCGTGCCCAAAGTTGGCGAGAAGCGGGCCATCGGTCTGCTTACCGAGTTCGGCGACCTTGAAGGGGTGTTCGCCAACCTGGAACAGGTAAAGCCGCCCAGCGTGAAGCTTGCCTTGGAGGAGAATCGCGAACGGGCTTTCGAAAATCGTGTACTGATGACCATCGACCGGAACACACCGGTGGAACTGGACCCGGAAGCCTCCAGATTTGGCGTTTATGACCGAGCCTCTGTAGTGGACCTGCTGACCGAGTTGGAGATGTTCAACGTCATCCAACGACTGCCTCCTTCGGTGGCCGGTGGCTCTACGACACCCGACGCACCCACCGCCGCTCCACCGAGAGAGCCCAGCGGCGATTATCAAGCCGTCCAAACCGAAGAGCAACTGGAAGCCTTGATCGCCGTTCTTGAAGAGTCTGGGAGCTTTGCCTTCGACACCGAAACCACCGCCTTGGACCCCATGAGGGCGGACTTGGTCGGCCTCAGCTTTTCCGTGTCCCCCGGCCGCGCCTGGTATGTCCCCGTCGGGCACAAAGAGGGCAATCAACTGCCCTTGGAAACGGTGCTTGCCCGCTTAAGGCCGTTGATGGAGTCAACCGAACTGGCCAAATGCGCTCACAACGCTAACTACGATGTGATGGTGCTGGCCAACCATGGCATCAATTGCCAGAACGTAGATTTCGATACGATGATCGCCGCTCACCTGTTGAGCAAGGGCGCCTTGGGGCTCAAGAACCTGTCGTTAAACGTACTGGGCCACGAAATGACCCCCATATCCTACCTGATCGGCACCGGCCGCAAACAGATAACCTTTGATCAGGTGGACATAACAGATGCCGTGCACTACGCCGCCGCCGATGCCGACATGACCGGCCGGCTTAGGGAAAATATGGAAGGCCAGGTAGCCGCACAAGGCTTGACCGGCTTGATGGACGATATGGAGATGCCCTTGGTGCCGGTCCTGGTTACCATGCAGCGGCACGGCATCAAATTGGACGCCGGCGCGCTTCACGAGATGTCCAGGGACTTGACCGAAAATATGTCGAAAGTGGAGGTGGATCTGTACGAATCCATCGGCCATACGGTGAACATCAACTCGCCCCAGCAACTCAGCGATCTGCTGTTCAACGAGTTGGGCTTGCCGCGCACCAAACGCACCAAAACCGGCTACTCCACCGATGCCAACTCCTTGGAAGGCCTCAAGGGCCTGCATCCGGTGGTTGACAACATCCTGGAATACCGCCAGATCTCCAAGCTCAAGTCCACCTACGTTGATGCCCTGCCCGACATGGTCAATCCAACAACCGGGCGGATTCACACGAGCTATAACCAAACGGGATCGGCCACCGGACGCATGTCCAGCAGCGACCCCAACCTGCAAAATATACCCATCCGAACCGACCTTGGGCGCCAAGTGCGCAAGTCCTTCGTGGCGGACAACGCGCCTGATTGGTTGCTTTTCTCCGCCGACTACTCCCAGATCGAACTTCGAGTCCTGGCGCATCTGTCCCAGGACCCGGGCCTGTTGGACGCGTTCCGCCGCGGCGAGGACATTCACTCGGCCACGGCTTCGCTGATGTTCGAGGTGGCCATCAACGATGTCGACTCGGATATGCGCCGAATCGCCAAGGTCCTCAACTTCGGCGTCATTTACGGACTTTCCCCTCACGGCATCGCCCAGCAGACCGGGTTCAGCCGGGAGGAAGGAACCAAATTCATCGAGTCGTATTTCAACAAGTACCCCGGAATCAGCGAGTACATCGAAAACGTCAAGATCAAGACTAGGGAGTCCCAGTACGTCGAGACCGTGATGGGCCGCCGCCGGTACTTGCCCGACATAAACTCATCAAACTTCAACGTGCGGGGGGGCGCGGAACGCATGGCGGTGAATATGCCCATCCAGGGCACCGCCGCCGACATCATGAAACTGGCTATGATTCGGGTCCACCACCGTCTGGAAGAGGATGACCTGCGTTCCAAGATGCTGCTGCAGGTTCACGACGAGTTGGTCTTCGAGGTCCCCCAAGAGGAACTGGAGGCTATCAAAGAGGTGGTCTTCGACGAGATGCCTGCGGCGTTGGAGTTGGACGTGAGCCTGAAAGTTGACGTTAAGTGGGGCTCTACCTGGGGAGATATGGAGTAGGACATCATGGCCAGGGGACCGTTAGTCTTCCCTCGGTCCAGTTAGAGGGATATTCCGTGGGCAGAACAGAAGTACAAGCCAAGGTTATTGGGGACAAAGAGACCAGGGAATACACTTTCTTGGTTGATACCGGAGCTACCTACCTCGCTCTTCCGATGGAGGAAATCGAGGCCCTAGGGTTACGCCAGTCCCGAGGGAAGATAAGGCTCATGAGCGCCACCGGGGTAGTAGATGTGGATACCTATTTTGCGGACGGAGAACTGTTGGGCCAGGAGTTTGGCGCTATTTTGGTCCCAGCCTCCATACCCCTTATCGGGTATGAACTACTGGAGAACTTAAGGTATCGGGTCAACCCCGTAACGGAAGAACTAGAAAAAGTGCCCGAGGATGAGGTACATCCTCGATATCTGCTGTAAAGATGAGATGGTGGCGGACCAGGATTGTCCAACGAAACAACAATCTACGAACAGCGGCATGTCACTCTGCGTACCGGTGGGTTGGCGGCGTACGTTGCTTATACTAAGGAACAGGTTTGGCCTGAGCTGAACCGGCAGGGCGCCAAGGTCGTTTGCCTGCTTAACGGATTCATCGGACAACCTCAAGAAGAGGTAATGCAGATAACCCGATTTCCCGATTGGGATACTTGGAACGGTTACCAACAAAGCCAAATTACAGGCGAAAGTGGGCTGGTCGAAAAAGAAGAAGCCCGATTGTTGAAGGCCGTGGCGAGCCGGCCCAAGGACCGGATTCCGGCCGAGGACAGAAGGGCGGTTTACGGCTACCGAAGGTATTTCATCCGGCCCGGCGACATGGCCGACTTCGCCCACTTTGGAGAGAACGGCGTGTGGCCTCGCATCGAGTCCCAAGGCGCGTGCATCCTCGGATTGTGGACCACGCTGGCGGTCACCGACCCCTTGGAAGTGATTCTGGTGACTGGATATCACGGGCCTGGCCATTGGGAGGAGACCAGAGTCACCATACCCAAGCCTGAAGACGTTGACTTCGGTCTATGGCAAGGAGATTTGGATTTGAGGGCTCGCCGCGAGGCGATGACGTTGAAGACATGGGTGTGCCTGATGCAAGCGATTGAAGTCGCGCCATATGGGTGAATCCATTCTTTAGCAGATGCAATCCGTATTTGCAGAACCGTACGGGCATGGTCCTTCCACCAAAGGATGCCCCCTACACGGGAAACTGAATTCCACGTTTTAGTGCCGTCCTATGGGGACGTCGATGGAGAGAGATTGGAGCTTCTGCGCAGCTTAGTATTCGTGCCCGGCAACCGGGCTAACATGTTGGAACGGGCCACCGGTTTCCCGGCCGACGTGATTATGGTGGACCTGGAGGACTCAGTCCCACCCGATGAAAAGGCCAACGCCAGGGATCTGGCCGCCGAGTGGGTCCCCAAACTTCGCGCCATGGGCCATCGGGTCATGGTCCGGGTCAACGCCCTGGACACGGGGCTGATCCGGGACGAGCTGGCGGCGGTTGTTGGACCTGACTTGGACGGCGTTAGCATTGGTAAGGCCGAGACTCCCCAGGACATGCTGGACGCCGATAGATTGATAAGCTCTCTGGAAGCCGCGGTTGGGATGGAACATGGCCACGTAAAGATCGTTCCGTGGATCGAGAATGCCCGCGCCATCGTCAACGCCTATCGGATCGCCACGGCGTCGGACCGCATAATCGCGGTAGCTTTTGGCGCCGAAGACTACACCGACGACATGGGTTTAGAGCGCAGCGACACCGGCGAGGAGGTCTACTACCCCAGAGCGGCGGTAGCCGTCGCGGCCAGGGCTGCCCGGGTGGAGGCGTTGGACTCTCCTTACGTCCGTTTCCGGGACCCCGACGGTCTTCGGCAGGATGCGGGGCAAGCGCGAAAACTGGGATTCACCGGTAAATTCGCCATTCATCCCGCCCAGATCGACATAATCAATGACCTCTTCAGCCCTTCAGAGGCAGAGCTGGCCTACGCGCGTAAAGTAGTGGACGCTTGGAATCAGGCCGGGGCTCAAGGCCGGGGCTCGGCCGATCTAGACGGACGAATGATTGATGTCCCGGTAATCAAGCGGGCGCAAAATCTGCTGATTCTCGCGGAGTCCATCGCCGATAAGCTGACGGCTAAACACTGATGTCTGAAAGTTCTCGCCCTCCTGACAGAATCATCATGGAAGGAATGCAGTTCTACGGCTTCCATGGGGTAAACGTGGAAGAACGGTCCCTGGGCCAGTCCTACGTGGTTGACCTGGCCGTGGAGATAGACTTAGGAGTGCCTGGCAGATCGGATTGCTTGGAAGACACGGTGAGTTACACCCACCTATACAGATCAGTGCAGAAGGTGTTGGAAGGGGAGTCGAAAAACCTGTTGGAAGCCACCGCCGAGGCTGTTGCCGGGAGAATCCTGGAGGAGTTTCCAGTGGATGCCGTGCAGGTGCGGGTGAAGAAGCCAAGACCTCCGATAAAAGGGTCGTTTGTAGAGAACGCCGTGGTGGAGATTTACCGGGTCCGCGATCAAAACCATTCCTGACCCCGGAAATAAGTCGCTTCGTTACGGAGACTAGCCATGAACGAAAAGGTGCACGATTATCACGACGGCAACCGGCAATTGCAGGATAGATTCGACACCCGTCGGCTGGCCGACCATTTGACCGGAAGGGTTACCGAGACCATCGGAGAATCGCAGAAGGAGTTCATCGAAAAGGCGGATATGTTCTTCCTGGCGACGTGCGACCACCGGGGGTTGCCTACCTGCTCATACAAGGGTGGAGACCCGGGGTTCGTGCGAGTACTGGACGAGAGGTGGCTCGCTTTCCCGAATTACGATGGCAATGGGAAATTTCAATCCATGGGTAACCTGCTGAAAAATCCAAATGTCGGCATGCTATTCGTGGATTTTGAAGGCCAACAGCGGCTGCGATTGCAAGGGATCGCCACCATTCTCGACGACGATGAACTACTGTCCGAATACCCTGAGGCTCAGTTCGTAATTCGGGTCCAGGCGACCGAGGTGTACACCAATTGTCCCCGGTATGTTCACAAGTACCAGTTGGTTGAGCGGTCAGTGTTTGTTCCCAGACAGGGCCTGGAAACCCCGGTGCCGGAGTACAAAAAGCGTGAAGACCTACAGGAGTTTCTGCCAGCTAGGGACAGGCGTCCGGCCTAGGGATTTTTTGTTTGCGTGATTTAGGGCGTAGCCGGCGGCGGATTCATCGCCCAGAGTAAGCAAATGAGTGGCTACGGTTTCCGCCGCGTGATATACTTGAAGTCGCCATCTGTGCATGGATGGGAGGCTCGGAGCCGGTTAATATTCGAGGATCGAATCAAGCATTATGAGATGTGACATCTGTTTAAAGGCTGGGATGACCGGCAACAACGTCAGCCACTCCAACCGCCACACCAAAACCCGATTCATGGCCAACGTTCACAAGCAGACCCTGGTGCAGGACGGCAAGTCGATCAAGGTTAAGATCTGCACTCGATGCTTGCGGTCCCTCAGTAAGTCCGCCAAGGTCCGTAAGGCCGTCGCCGCGCTGGCTTAAATTCCAAGGCAAACAGACCGCGTGGCCCGTCTTTCTTTATCCCGGCTTCAACCCGTGGACGCAGCTATGCATCCGCGCCATTGATTGAGTCACCGGTTCGGCTTCGTTAAATATCGCCGTCCCGGCGACCAAGATGGTTGCCCCGGCTTTCACAGAGTCTTGGGCCGTCCAGTCCGCTTTCACCCCGCCGTCAACCTCGATCTGTGCCGCATAACCCTGAGATTGAATCGTCCGGTATAACCGTTTGACTTTGTCCAGGGCCTCTGGGATGAAAGATTGGCCGCCGAGACCGGGGTTCACCGTCATCACCAGCACTATATCCAAAAAGGGCAGCACTTCTTCCAACGCGGATACGGGTGTGCCCGGGTTTATCGCCACTCCCACCTCATGCCCCGCCTCTTTTATCTTGGTCACGGTCCGGTGAAGGTGAGGACAGGCCTCGGCGTGAACCAATATCTGGTCCGACTTCGCTTTCATGAAGCAGGGCAGTAAATCGTCCGGGTTGTGGATCATCAAGTGGATGTTCAAAGGCAGATCGGTGGAGCGGCGTATGGCGTCGACGACTACCTCGCCGAAGGATATGTTGGGCACGAACCGGCCATCCATTACGTCCACGTGGATCAAGTCGGCGCCGGCATCGGTAACGTCTCTTACCTGCTGTCCCAGGCTGGCGAAGTCCGCAGCCAGGACCGAAGGAGCGATGAGGATTCGTGCTTCAGAGGTCATTGGCGATTGACTCCAGCAATTCTTTCGCGCGGCCCAATTCATCGGCGACCCGGTTTGGCGCGGTGCCCCCCGGATTGTCCCGGGCCGCCGCGGAGGACTCGGCGGTGATGCTATACACATCTTGGTCAAAACTGTCCGAGAAGCGGTGGTACTCTTCCAGGGTAAGGTCCTGGAGGTCCTTTCCCCGGGTTTCGCAGTGTCTACACAGCTCCTTCACCACGCCATAGGCTTCCCGGAAAGGCATTCCTTTGTTCACCAGGTAATCGGCCACGTCGGTGGCCAGCATGAAGCTCTCGCCGGCCAGGCTGGCTACTCGCCCTTCGTCCAGAGTTAGACCTTGAAGCATGTCCGGGTAGACCTGGAACGTTGTCAGCAGCGTATCGACGGCGTCGAAAAACCCCTCTTTATCTTCCTGCAAGTCGCGGTTGTAGGTCAGGGGAAGCCCTTTCATCACAGTCAGCAACCCCATCAGATCGCCGTAGACGCGTCCGGTCTTGCCCCTGGCCAACTCGGCAAAGTCGGGGTTCCGTTTTTGCGGCATGATGCTGCTGCCGGTGGTGAATTCGTCGGAAAGCCGAATGAACCCGAACTCACGGCTCGACCAGATAACGATCTCTTCGGAGAGACGGGAAAGATGCATCATGCAGATGGCCGCCGCCGCTAGATAATCCAGGAGGAAGTCGCGGTCTGAGACTGCGTCCATGCTATTGACGCTGATCTCCCGAAAACCCAACTCTTGGGCCAAAAAATCCCGGTCGGAAGGGTAGGCCACTCCAGCTAACGCGCCGCTACCCAGAGGAAGAACGTCGGTGCGGCGGTAGCAGTCGCGGAACCGGTCGATGTCCCGTTGGAACATCTGAAAGTAAGACAGTAAGTGGTGGGCGAACAGCACCGGCTGAGCCCGCTGCAGATGAGTGTATCCCGGCATGATCACCGTCTGGTGCCGGGTGGCCAGGGCTAACAAAGATCCCTGTGTCGCGCGCAATCCTTGCACGGTTTCCTTGAGAACATCCTTGGTGTAGAGACGCATATCCAGGGCGACCTGATCATTACGGGAACGCCCAGTGTGCAGACGTCCAGCGGCCGGGCCGATCAGCGCGTGCAGCCGGCTTTCGATGTTCATGTGCAGGTCTTCCAGAGTCTCGTCCCAGGGAAACTTATCCTCTTGAATCTCCTCACGCACCTTTCCCAGACCATCAACGATCAACCCGGCGTCCTCTTCGCTAATGATTCCCTGCTTGCCCAGCATTCGGGCGTGAGCGATGGACCCGGCGATGTCGTGGCGGTAAAGCCTCCGGTCGTAGTGGATGGAAACCGTGTAGTTATTGTAGTTGGTCATGGTTGGTCTTGGAATCTGGAAGAAGTAGTGCCCTAGATATTGTCCACTCGCATACGGTTTTGTAAGACGAGAGTCACCGTTGAGCAACGATGATCATGGGCAATTCCCGAAGCTCCCGGCGAAATGGATCTAAGGCCAGCCCGAGCGCTTCAAGGGTGAAGGCTCCCAGGAGCAGGCTGTCTTCTTCTTCTCCGAAGATGACGTCCGCCCCGCCGATCCGGGTTCCATATTTGAATATTGCCACACCCTTTTTGCGCACAATCTTTGAGCCGTCGGCCAACCGAAATTCTTGCTCGGTTAGCGGCTTGATTCCCAGCCTGTCCAAAATGGCAGCCGGAGCCACCGAGTAAATCGCCCCAGAGTCTACCAAGAAGTCGAGAGGCTCGGTTACTTCGGGATTGGCCGGGTTGCCTACTTCGATCTCCAGGTGCGTCAATCCCATAATGTTCTATCGCCTCAGACCCGTCATTCTGATCAAGCCGTTCAGTCGAGGGAACTTGATTGTACGGGATTTCACCGCCTATTGACTAGCTCCGTAGATAAGCGAAGCTGGCCGACAAGTTTTCGAGCACTTGTTCGTGAGGTGGGATCTCCATGATTGCCGGCCCTTGGTAGTTCTTAGCCTCCAATAATTGCAACATCATCAAACAATCCAGGTCGCCGGTGTCCACGGTGGGATGGGCTCGTCCGTCCCGGGCCTGTTTGAAGTGAACTATCTTGAGCATGTCCAGCGGCACCGCGTCTAGCTCCGCCAGTGGGTCGCTCTCAGGAAAGCGCCGCAATTGGTTGGTGGCGTCGGGACAGAGTCCAAGGTAAGTGCCTTCCTCATCCGAGAGCTGCTTCCGGGCTTCGCTGACCAGAAGCGCCATGCTGCGAATGGGCTGCCCCGAGTTCTCCATGGAGAGGATGACGCCCTGACTGGCCGCCTCCCGGGCTAACTCCGTCACGCCCAGGGCTTCCGTTGGTATGTCCTCTACCTTCTCCCATGCCTGATCGAAGGGACTGGGGTCGACGATTCTCAGATGAGGCGTATGCCGGCCCACCAGCTTGGCTGCTTCCAATGCGGCTTGGAACTGTTCACCGCTGGGGTCAGACTTCTTTGTCAAGCACGGCCAAGCCATCGCCAGGTCGAAGTCTAAGTCCGGGAATGAGTCTACCAAGGCCTGCAAGCGGGGTAAGACCGGGCGCCAGTTATCGCCTTCGCCAGATTCGCAGTCTCCCAAACAAGTCTGCCTGAGCTCGATGTGTTTTGCGCCTCTGGTTTTGGCGTCGGACACCAAGTCTCTCAGCTCCGTGTCGTTCAATTGAAGTTTCCAGGAGTTCGTGATTGCTCCGAAATTCATCTTCGCCGCCTCTATTGAGTTTGTATTTTCGGTTTATTCTCCCCACCGGTTGGCTGCGCGAGCCCGACGCCGGATCCGGGGCGGAGAAAATATGCTTTGCCAACTCAATCGCTATGGCCAATATATTATGCGGCAGGCCCCTTTGTCACTAGGTTGGCCGCCGGGCCGAGGTTGCGCCGAAGACGGGGAAGCCATTGTCTGTGCTAAGATTCAGTATCGATTTTGGTGAATCTCACCACTAGGCTGACCCGGAATAGGCCGGCCTATCGAACCTATGATTACTTGGTGAATCACTACGTCTATCTTGTTGCCAGGGGGCTAGTGATGACTCAACTCAATCAGGAAAGATGCGTGACCTGCCGCCGGGACTCGCCTCCCGTGGAGCAGGAAGAGGTGGCAGAATTGCATGCCCAAGTGTCTGATTGGGACTTGATTTCGGAAGATGGGATCAGCAAGCTGGACCGAGTTTTCAAGTTCGACAACTTCCAGCACGCCCTGGATTTCACCAACGAAGTTGGTAGTCTGGCCGAATCCGAGGGGCACCATCCCCGGTTGACTACCGAGTGGGGCCGGGTTGCCGTCACCTGGTGGACGCACAAGATCCGCAACCTTCATCGCAACGATTTCGTTATGGCTGCCAAGTCCGATCGAATTTACCGAGATTTGGTGGCTGACGATACTTAACCGCTTTTCTTGGGGCGGGCCTCCAAAACAAGGTTGGCACGTGAGATAAAATCATGCTGATGCGCGCCATCGTTTGGACGTTGTCTCGTAAATACCAGCATGTATTCATATCTAGCGCCGGTTTGGGAATTTGATGGGTTATATTGAGGCCACCGCCGATTTCGACACGGCCGTCATTGAGGCTGGTGACCGGTTTGTGTCACAGGTCCAGCCGGTGCTTCACCCCCGAAGCCTGGCGGTTGTCTTATTGAACTCTGGGGGTCATCCAGGCCAGGTTGCATTCACTTGGGGGCCTCCGCACCGATTCGGAACCTCCCATTGCGCGTCATTGGCCCTTACGCCCAGCCCTGCTGACATCCCGGAACATTCGCTACGAATAAACCTCCAAGGACGGGAAGGGAGTTTAGGCGCGGTTCTGTTTCGTGGTGATTCCCCCCCTGGGTGCGACTATGAGCAGGCGGAACCGCTTCAAGCCATCACCCGGCAATTGGCGTTGACGCTGGAGAATATCCAGTTGAAGGAACGCCTGCGTCGTAAGTCGATTGAAGACCAGGCTTTGGAGAACATTGCGTCTTTGGTTGCCGCCAACCTGCCACCCGGTCCCCTGTACTGGCGTTTCGCGGACGAAGTTAAGCAGTTGACTCGCTACGACAGGATTACTTTCTATCTCGCCGATGAGACGGGCGGCAACTTGAGCCGGGTCTGTCAGCTTGGTCTAGGGGTCTGCCGCAGCGAACCTGGGCCAAAGCGAGATCTTGGCAGTGCTGCCTGCGAGTCGATTGTTTCAAGCGGGACGGGTTTGATAATTCAGGACAAACCTCAACTCGGTGCCTCCCTTTGGCCGGACCTGGAC